>Ga0209417_1005552_pt1 | contig 13765 bp, 10 predicted proteins | sample RifGroF2_FD_184002 | JGI IMG/M metagenome (GOLD analysis project Ga0209417, IMG submission 184002) | Groundwater microbial communities from Rifle, Colorado, USA - Groundwater F2 (SPAdes) (version 2) | ecosystem: Environmental > Aquatic > Deep subsurface > Groundwater | place: Rifle, Colorado... | reverse complement strand
CTCGGAAAAAACGATGGATCGACTGGTCTGTGGCGATGTGGGTTTTGGTAAAACAGAAGTTGCTATGCGCGCCGCTTTTTTAGCGACGCAAAATCATCAACAAACTGCAGTGCTTGTACCGACCACTTTACTAGCCGAACAACATTTCGAAACATTTAAGGATCGATTTGCAAACTGGCCCGTTCGCATCGAAGCCATTTCCCGATTTCGTTCGTCGAAAGAGCAAGCGAGTATTTTAAGCGCGTTAAAAGAAGGGAAAATTGATATTATTATTGGCACCCATAAACTATTGCAAAAAGAAGTTGAGTTTCAAAAACTGGGATTATTGATCATCGATGAAGAGCATCGATTCGGCGTACAACAAAAAGAGCAAATCAAATCATTACGCGCTGAAGTGGATATTTTATCGCTCACAGCAACCCCTATTCCGCGTACTTTAAATATGGCGCTATCGACCTTGCGAGATTTATCTATCATCGCGACCCCCCCTGAAAATCGTTTGGCAATCAAAACTTTTGTGTGCGAAAAAAGAAATTATCAAATCCGTGAAGCAGTCTTGCGCGAAATCTTACGCGGCGGGCAAGTGTATTATTTACACAATGAAGTCGCGACGATTCACCGTACAGCAGGCGCTTTGGCCGAACTGATTCCCGAAGCGAAAATTGAAATTGCGCATGGACAAATGCGAGAGCACGAACTCGAGCAAGTCATGGTAAATTTTTATCATCGACGGTTTCATATTTTACTCTGCACCACCATCATCGAAAGTGGCATTGATGTGCCTTCAGCAAACACGATTATCATTGATCGCGCAGACAAACTGGGTTTAGCTCAACTACATCAATTACGTGGGCGAGTCGGTCGGTCGCATCATCAAGCCTATGCGTATTTATTAATCCCCTCGAGAAAAGACATCACCAAAGATGCCGTGAAACGATTAGATGCCATCGAATCACTCGAGGAATTAGGGGTTGGGTTTTTACTGGCCAATCATGATCTGGAAATTCGCGGCGCAGGAGAATTACTCGGCGAAGAGCAAAGTGGGCAGATGCAAGAAATAGGTTTTGACCTTTATATGGAGATGCTGCAACAGGCGATTGAAGCCTTAAAAATCGGTAAAACAATCGATCTAGCACAACCTTTTGCACATCGAATTGAAATCGATCTACAAACCAGTGCGTTCATTCCCGAAGACTATTTGCCCGATGCACATGCACGCCTCGTTTGGTACAAACGAATTGCCCATGCTACCACATTAGAAAAATTAGATGATTTACGCATTGAAATGATCGATCGCTTAGGCTTATTGCCTGATAAGATCATTCATTTATTCAATGTTGCCGAATTACGACTGACCGCTAAATCTTTAGGATTAAAAAAAATTGAAGCCAGCGCGCAAGCCGTTAAATTAACGTTTACGGATAAACCAGCGATTGATCCAGTGAAGATCCTACGACTTATACAATCGGAACCCAATACGTATCAACTCAAAGGATCGAACAGTTTGCGCGTCATATTGCCTGAGCATCCTTTACTTGAGCGAGAACGATGGGTCAAAAATATCTTGGAAAAGTTACAATCACTTAAAAGTTAGTCTGCATCTTCAATCCCATGCGCCTTCAATCCCATTGGCAAAAACAATCGACTGTGATATAGATGTAGGCAAATTAATAAGGAGATCTTATGCAAAAAACGCTCGGATGGCTGTTGCTTTTATTGTTCTCTGTCCCCTCGTTCGCATTAACTTACTCGATCTCTTCACAAGACGATGCGGTGGTCGGCAATTTGAAAATTATTCCCAGCAAATCCGGTGAATCTTTGCAAACAATCGCTCGAACCTACGAAATTGGTTTTGATGCCATTGTACTTGCCAACCCAAAAGTAAAAAAATATGGATCTCTCAAACCTAACACGCCCATCCTCATCCCCTCTTTTTTTGTTTTACCCAATACACCGCGCGACGGCATTGTCATTAATTTGCCTGAAAAACGTTTATATTATTATCTCGATAATGGCCGTTCAGTTTTGACAGAGCCTGTTACCATCGGAAAAGAAGGCTGGAAAACCCCTCCTTTAAAAGCAAAAATCAGTCAAAAAGAGGAGGATCCTGTCTGGCGGGTCCCTATATCCATTCAACAAGAGCAAATTGCCGCAGGCATTAATCCACCTAAAACATTCGTACCGCCAGGTCCCGATAATCCGCTGGGAAAATTTGCATTACGTGTTGGACAATCTTCCATCTTATTACACGGCACCAATAATCCTTATAGTATTGGCAAGCGAGCTTCTCATGGCTGTATTCGTCTTTACCCGGAGGATATTGAAGCATTATTCAATCAAGTAGACACCGGAACACCTGTTCGTATTGCCGATCAGCCTTATAAAACGGGATTTTATGAAGGTCGACTTTATTTGGAAGTTCATCCCGCCTTAACCGAATCACGTGGGTCGGTACAAGAACGCGTAAAGCAAATTTATGATCTCATCATGCAAACCGTTCATCAACAAAAAGAGCACGTCAATTGGACATCGGTAAAAATAGCTATCAAGCGCGAAAATGGCATTCCCGCGTTAATCGATCAAGGAGAATAATCAGAAAATCTTTGGTAAATTTCAAAAAACCCATTATAGTTATACTCGTTGCGAATTGTATTTAGGTGTTTAGATGACCGCCAAGCGCACCGCATAAACACCCAAACACAATTCGCGACGAGTATGTGTTTTTCCTATGCGTCTAAAATGGAAATGATATGCCTAATCAAGCAGTACTTAAACAAATGCAAACAGAAATGGATATATCGGAATTATTAAAAAATTGCTTTCAAAAAACGGATCAATATTGGTCCAGTCTCAATGCCGCTTTTAGCCATATTATTATTTTCGTCTACGTGCAATTAGGTGATGATCCACAACATTTATTAGTAACACATCTCTCTCGTTTATTGAATTTAGAGTCTAATGACGCAATCGCTGGATTATTGGCTGACTTTTTATTCTATCATTCAAACAAGCCCAATCCGTTTCAAAAAGATGCAGCCTGCGCAATGAAAATCGGCCAATTGCAATACAAAATAGAGGGGTTGCAAACGATTGATATCCCTAATTATTTAGCACAAATTGAAGAAGCAAAGGAATTGGCTTCTCAACTAGAAGATGAAAAATACCAGAATTATCCAAAACCACTTCAACCCGATTTCAAGCAAGCTTCAAAAACATTGCAAGTCATCCAAAAAGATTTGGACGACCTAAAAAAACATTTAGGTCAAATAGAGCAAAGCAGAAAACAGATTACTGAGCCCGTGGCTACTCAATGCAAAACGCTCTATGAATCAATTTTAGAAAAAATAACAGCTATTTATCAATCTGATGAAAAAACAAAAGTCGATTTTCAGAAAAAATTATTAGCCTATTTACAAACGGCTCAAACTACTTGGGATGCACTTTTTCCCATGAACGAAGCAGAAAGAACATTATTGGAAACACGTCTCCGCAGTTATGATATTTTTCAACGTCTAAAAACGATGAGCAAACCAGAGGATAATCATTCATCGCGATCGTGACGGCACAAGAACGTTCAGATTTTGGATGATTTTTCGTTAAAAAGCGCCAAAATATGAGCGTTCCTTAGAAAACACTGAATATTACACCAGAGGAAAAAAAACATGCCTGATTCAACGGTAAATGCACGAGAAATTGATGATTTCAAAATAGCCGCTGAACATGGAAATCTTCGAAGAAGACTCAATCCCGTTGAATCTAACCATCATCTCACATTAAATACCGTCAAATCATTACCTCCAAACGAAATAGCCGCAAAATTGACCGAAACATTGATCATCGCAAAAATACTTGAAAAACCTGAGATTGCCACCTTAAAAATAGCCGGTGAATTTTCAGATCAAGGCATATTGCTCGTACTTTATCAATTACTTGAAAAAGCCAGTGCAACGTTAGACATTCCTTTACAGGATACAAAACCTACTAATCAGAAGCTTGAAGGAATTTTAGCCGCCCTACGCGAATTCATGCATAATCACCCTATTGCCCCCTATTCTGATCAAGCAAAAAAAATAATCAGCATACAAAGCGGAGAAGAGCAAGCCGCCACTCGTCGCGTCGGTTTAGGACAGCAGGAACCACGCCCTAGAAATGAATAATATAGGCTCCCCAATCATTGGGCAGATGGCAAAAAAGAACTCACATTTGAACCCACGCCTTGAGCCCCGCTCGTAATCGCTGTGACAGCTTGATTTCCCAATGTCATCGCTTGATTCATCACTTGTGAAAATATTTTTTTCAACTGACCTGCTAGCCAATTATCCGGCACGCTTAAATAAGCTGCCACAGATGAATTTTGAAACCACCCTTCATTAGCAATCGGCGTGTTTAAAATCACACTATTGATAATCACAACCAACAACACACCGCGCAAAAAACCGCAAATGCCACCTAAAAGGTAATTGCTCATGGATCGACTCAACAATCCAATTGACCCAAATACCATGCTAGCCAACTGCCCTAATATTAATACACCTACAAAAACAATAGCCACACTCGCCCAATGAATCAATGTTGGATAACCAGTGATAAATGTTGATAAATAAGCGGCGACGTCATTGGCAAATAAAATGGAACAAGCAATTGCAGCACACCAGGTAATAATCCAAATGACAACTTGAATAAACCCCTTCAGGAATCCCATAATAAACGACAATACAATAATACCGACCAAAATATAGTCAAACCAAGTAACAAACACAGCCATAAAACAATCTCCGTTTATTTCAAGTTATCAAAGCAACTGTTTGGCGAGCAATCTTAATGGATCGCCGTTGGATTAAACGCAGTAACAAATGCCTTCATGTTCATCGTAGACTCAATTTTGCGCATGACTACTTCTGCTGATTCTTTTTTCGTTTCCGGACCCACATAAACATGATACGTTTTATTTTCAGGAGACGTATAAGTAAACGCTTTAAATCCCTTTTCCCTTAATTGGTGCACCATATTTTCCGCATTTTTTGATTCAGTAAAATTGCCCAGTTGAACAACCCAACCTTGATTATATTTTTTCGCTGTAGCCAACGCTTTTTGTTGCTTTTTCACCAGCTGCATAGTGTGCGTATTTGCATTTTTCGTTGTTTTAGTCGATGTTAATTTTTTATTCGCTGATAACTGGTAACTCTTTTTATTCACGGCATGCGTTAACTGCGTTTGTTCAGACTGTGCCAGCGGTACTGATGCGGTGGAATTATTGATGGCAGTAGATGGTTGAACCGCGCTCATCGAGGTATTCGTTGACGCGGGTAAAGCAACCGCCGCTGCAGCAGAGGTCGCAACGGGTGCAACCGGCGTTGTTAATCCATCGGGGGTGACTTGATCACTGGCTGAGGCAGAAACCATGGGTGACGGCTGAGCCGCAGCAACAGGAGCCTCGGGTAATGCCCCATTAACTGGTTGTGCGGGTTGAGCTTGTATCGCTCCTGGTGTGGGTTGATTCATGGGTTGTTGCTCAACGGCTGACTGATTTTGCTGTTGATCGGTGTTCAACATATTTTCAACCTGATTTTCTTGCGCAGCTAATGTAGGTGAAGCAGTTTGAACATTAGGCTGAGCAGGCGGAGTGGGAATATTTTCATTCACAGTCAACTGATTATCTTGATGTCTCGTAAACAACATTGGCACAAAAATAACTAATAAAGCTAAAATAATAATCGCACCCAATAATCGGTGTTTCAGCTGGGTTTCCATAAAAATCTTTTCTCCGCATTAAATATTTAATTAGCCATACTTTCCAACGGTAAAGGAAAGATATAAACGATTGATATGCTATATGAAAAACGATGAAAAGAAAATGAGAAAAGAACAGGGCTTCCATTTAAAACTCTGCCTCGAGAGCGACTTATTTTCTCTTAACCTTGTTGCGCAAGATTAAATCTTTGGTATGCTATGCAAAATATTAGCAGGTAAATTTTATGGCACTACATCCTTTTGTTACAACCGCTGTCAAAGCGGCCAGAAATGCTGGCAATGCGATTATGCGAGGTTATACTCGTCCCGATTTGGTACGGGTTCGAAAAAAAGGACATAAAGACTTTGTCACTGACATTGATCGTCTATCGGAAGAAACGATTATTCATACTTTACAAACAGCTTACCCCAATCATTGTTTTTTAAGTGAAGAAGCTGGGAAAATAGGTTTATCTAGTGATTATCAGTGGATAATCGACCCGCTCGATGGCACCGTCAATTTTATTCACGGATTTCCTCATTTTTGCGTTTCCATTGCATTAAGTTATCGGGGGCGTATTGAACATGCTGTGGTATACGATCCTGTTCGAGATGACTTATTTACCGCCTCACGCGGCGAAGGCGCTCAACGAAATAACCACCGAATTCGCACAAGTGGACGGCATCTCTTGGAAGATTGTTTGATTGGAACCGGCACTCCCTCACCAGCAGAACCTGAGCGGCATGATGGCTATTATCAATCTTACAATATCATTTCAAAAGAATGCTTAGCAATACGACGTAGCGGCTCTTCAGCGCTCGATTTAGTCTATGTTGCCGCCGGCATTTTAGATGGTTATTGGAAATTGGGATTAAAAATTTGGGATCTGGCAGCCGCCTCTTTAATTATCCGAGAAGCCGGTGGATTAATCAGCGATTTTCAAGGCAGCGAAGATTATTTCAAACAAGGACACATTGTCACAGCCAATCCGAAATTATTCAAACCCTTACTTAAAAAAATACAACCGTTTTTTCAGTAATTTCCGCGTTAATCGCGCGAGAATTACGCCTTTAATTCGATGCGGCGCGCGAAGTGAATTCGCGCTTGCCCCTAAGGGGGAGAATGACGATTCTCCATCGCGTAAGGGATGACAGTTAACACGTTCTTTTTAACGTGGATTTTTACGCAGGAATCGCTGCCATTTTTTAACTCAGCAAAAGGAGATGCTTCTCATGAACAACGAATGGACCACGACACTGAGTCAATTGACTACCCAAGGAAAAGGGTTGCTCGCTGCTGATGAGAGTTCAAAAACAATTGAAAAGCGTTTTGCAGCCATACACGTCGACTGCACAGAAGAAAATCGCCGGACTTATCGAGAATTACTATTTACTGCCCCCAACTTAGAAAAATATATCAGCGGCGTCATTTTATTTGAGGAAACGCTTCAACAAAAAACAATGCAGGGTATTCCTTTCCCCACCTATCTCACCCAAAAAGGTATCGTCCCGGGTATTAAAGTCGATACAGGCCTTATCCCTTTTGAAAGCTCGTCTGAAGAACAAATCACACAAGGTCTCGACGGGTTATCAGAGCGCCTAACGGAATATAAAAAACAAGGCGCGAAATTTGCTAAATGGCGCGCTGTCTATCAAATTTCTGGAACAACTCCTTCCCGCGCATTAATCAAAACCAATGCCATGCTATTAGCGCGCTATGCGAAAATTTGTCAAAACTTATCGATGATCCCAATCGTCGAACCTGAAGTATTAATCGATGGTAATCACACAATCGAACAATGCGCCGAAATCACAGAAAAGGTGCAGCGTGCCGTATTTAAGGCGCTTTTCCAATATCATGTTCAATGTGAGTATATGCTACTAAAACCCAGCATGGTCATTTCAGGTAAGGCTTGTGCTTCACAGGCCAATATCGACCAAGTAGCTGAGTTAACTGTTCGTATTTTAAGAAGAACTGTACCTGCGGCTGTACCCAGCATTAATTTCTTATCAGGTGGTCAATCGGACAAAATAGCCACAGCACATCTCAACCGCATCAACCAGCAAGGAGTACAACCTTGGTCACTCAGTTTCTCTTATGCGCGCGCTTTACAGGAAGCATGCTTAAAAACGTGGCGAGGCAAATCAGAAAATATTCCTGCTGCTCAACTCGTTTTGATAAAGCGAGCCCAATTAAATAGTGCCGCCAGTTTAGGGAAATGCAGTGAATCCATGGAATGATCGGCTCAAAATTGAGGCGCAGAATGCTAAACAAACATACCCTTTATTTTCTTCCGCTAATGAACATCTGCTCAACTCGCGTTGCAAAATAAATCAGTAACGCCAACAAAATAATTCGCATCCAAGCACCCAGTCCAATTGGACTGACGCCAAAAAAATGATCCATTTTCGGTAAATAAGTAAACCCTAACTGAAAAATTGCAACAATCACAATGGCTATCAATAAAACTTTATTACTTAACAATGTTTTTATGCGCCAAGTAAAATGAGTGTGCAATTTTCGGCAATTAAATAAATATGCACATTCTGCCGCTACGAGCATGTTGACGACAGCGCATCGCGCCACCATGATATTATTATGGATAGAGCGTTCATAAAGAAAGATAATAAAGCCAGCAAATGTCATGAGTGATAATACAAAGAAAATTCGCCACACCAATCGCTTAGACAATATAGGCGCTTGCGGTAAACATGGCGATCGATAAATAATATTTTCTTCTGGTGGCTCAAAAGCCAAAGATAATGCAAATGTTACTGCCGTTACCATATTGAGCCATAAAATTTGTACCGCTGTAATAGGCAGTAAATAACCGAATATAATCGCTATCACGATAATAAAAGCTTCCCCACCATTAGTTGGTAAAACAAACAAAAGAGTTTTTTTAAAATTATCATAAATCGCTCGCCCTTCTTCTATGGCATATACAATAGAGGCAAAATTATCATCTACTAAAACAATATCAGCCACTTCACGCGCTGCTTCAGAGCCTTTTTTCCCCATCGCAATACCCACATCAGCTTGCTTTAGCGCTGGAGAGTCGTTAACGCCATCTCCTGTCATCGCCACGATTTCTCCATTTTTTTGAAGCGCTTGAACTAAACGTAATTTATGCGTCGGTGATGTTCGCGCATAAACATCAATTTGTGTGGCTATTTTTGCGAGCGTTGCATCATCTAGTTGGTCTAACTTCTCGCCAGTCATCACCTCCTGAAAATTTTTAATTCCAATCTGCTTCGCAATCGCACGGGCGGTAATAACATGATCTCCCGTAATCATTTTGACGCGAATATTAGCGGCTTGGCAATCAGCGATCGCCTGAATGGCTTCTTCTCTTGGCGGATCAGTAAGTCCCACAATACCAAGCAATATCAAACCCGTTTCAATATCACCAAAAGTTAACTCATGATGCTCCGCTCGCGTATGTTTGACGGCCACAGCCACCAAGCGCTGGCCTTGCTCCGCCAAAAGATGAATCTTATTTTCCCAATATTGCCGCTGTAATGGCCGATCTGCACATTGAAACCGTTCTAATGAACAACGATCGAGAATTCGTTCAGGTGCCCCTTTCACAAAAATATAACCATGCCCTTCATGGTCATGATGTAAGCTTGCCATCATTTTGTGCTGGGATTCAAAAGGGATAAAATCGGTCATTAAGCAGGCTTTTTTTTCGAAAAGAATATCCATTTTAAATTTTAATGCTAATACTAAAAAGGCTCCATCCAATGGGTTACCCTGTAGCGTCCATGCATTATTTTCTTGCAACAACTCGGCATCATTACATAAAATACTTGAACGAATCACTTGATATAAATTTGGATCTATCTCTAAAGGAAGCAACGCTCCATCCAACTGCAATGTCTCTCGTTCATTACACCCACTGCCTGTTACATGATAATCATGTTCCGCCACTATGATACGTCGAACAGCCAACTCATTATGTGTCAAAGTACCTGTCTTATCCGTACAAATTGTCGTAATAGATCCAATTGCTTCAACGGCAGGCAATCGGCGAATAATCGCATTACGTTTAGCCATTCGAATAACCCCAATGGCGAGCGTGATCGTCATCACCGCTGGCAACCCTTCGGGAATGGCTGCGACCGCTAAACTCACGACGGCTAAAAACAAACTAACGCTAGTGTCACCCCACACAAACCATCCGAACACAAATGTCACAGCAGATGCCGTTAAAATCACCGCTGTTAACCAACGTCCAAAAACCGTTACCTGTCTCAATAATGGCGTTTTAATTGCATGAACGCGAGAAAGCAGCCGATTGATTCGCCCGATTTCTGTTTGCTGACCAGTCGCTACGACAATTCCTTCAGCGCGACCATAAGTGACTAGTGTACCACTGTATACCATTGACGTTCGATCAGCTAACGATGCTACTGAAACAACAGGTTCTGATGATTTGGAAACAGGGGCTGATTCTCCCGTTAAAATAGATTCTTGCATTTGCAGTGATTTAACATTAAAAAGACGCAAGTCAGCCGGCGCTTTATCGCCGCTTTGCAATAATACAATGTCCCCTGGCACCAATAATTTCGAATCCATAGATAAACGTCTTCCCGCCCGAATTACTGTCGTTTTCTGCGAGAGTAAATACTGTATCGATTTTAATGCTTTTTCCGCTTTGCCTTCTTGAATAAAACCGATGAGCGTATTTAAGATGACGACACCCAAAATGACGGCAGAATCAATCCAATGTCTTAGTAATATAGTAATCACAACCGCCAGCAACAATAGGCAAATTAAGATATTATTGAACTGCACAAAAAAACGCTTCCAATGGCTACATTGCTTTTGCTCTTGCAGTTTATTTTCACCATAGATAGCGATGCGTTTTATAGCCTCATCAGACGTCAATCCTTGTTGAGTTGTCTTGAGCGCTGCTAATGTCGCATCAACTGTTAAGGAATGCCAAAGCACTTCTGGTGCCTTGTCGGGCAAAGTATATTTCTTTCGCATATTCGACTCCCTTTTTACAATGTTGGTGCGGTATTAAAAGAAAAGCCCAAACCAACAGCGCTAATACGATGATTATATTCGATTAAGCTTTGACCATACCCGGTAAAATATTGTGCATAAAACCGAATCTGCTGTGTTAAGGGATACGACCAAGTTAATTGGTTCGCCATCCGACGAAATCCACTTTCAATGTCATTACGCGACTCCAACATAATTTGTTGCTGATTGGCAAAATTGTAAGCAACGAACCAGGATCCATGCCCCAAATAATTGGTAATATCTCGGTTGTGCTTTGTGACTGAAGCACCCGGAATAACCCACCACGGTTTCACGCCCACTTCCCAATTTTCATCATGATCAAAAATAGCTTGCGCGTAAATACGGTTCCAAGACCGTTCCAATGTACCTCCTCTCCCATTCGACTGATGAACAATACCGCTGTTAATTATACTGATCTGCCAATCATGACTTAAAACATGATTCACATCATAACTAAAGAATAATTCTGGCTCATAATTACTCTCACGGAAAAAGGGCGAACCCGTATAAGCTTGCCAAAAAGATAATTGAGTATACGCGCCATAAAAAGTCAAAGGTGCACTAAAAATATTCGCCCAAATGGGAACCTTCAAACTAAACTGAAATTTAAATTCGACACGTTTAATATTATTATTATCCGACGTACTTCCCTTATAAAAAGGATCTTTTGATTCATAATAAGCAGGTAGCAGATAAGACTCTTTGTAGAAACTGATCGGCATAATATTTTTTTCTTTCCAGGATGGAAACCAGTTAGACAGTGGACTATTCAGTCGGTTTTGAAGTCCTATTGTATTAGACGGATCAGCCCATATCGCAGAACTCAATCCAAGAAGCGCCATCATCAGAGCAAAAATAAATAACCGCATTCGCATTATATTTTTTTATATTTTTTAAGTGGGAATAAAATTGCATGCGATTTTAACGGTTACACTGTAAAACGCAATGTTCTTGTACACCCAAAACCCAGATCTGGGAAATTCTATCTCGGGATATAAGCCAAAAAAAGAAATTTCCCCCGTGTCGAGAGAAAGCATCAGAAGATTTGATGTGATAAAAAAATAAAATATGGCACACTTCGTCATAATTATATTTTTTGTAACTATTCTCCGCGATCTTGATGATATCAGAACGTTCATATTTTGGATGATTTTTGACGAAAAAGCACTGAATAGTTGTTATTTTTTATCACGCAGGAAAACTTTTATGACAGCAATAGCCCACCGCCCAATCATTCAGGCGACGATCGTCAATTATCTCTTATTATTAACCACCATTGTTTTTTGGGCATCTGCCTTTGTCGGCATTAGAATGGGTTTAAAATCCTATACCCCCGGTCCTTTGGCCTTATTGCGTTACGGGATCGCTTCAATTGCCATCATCCCGCTATACATAAAATACCGCAGTCATGCCCAATTAACCAAAACGGAATTAGTCACCGCATTTCTCGCTGGATTCTTGGGGATTGGTTTTTACAATGCGGCGCTTAATTACGGCGAACTCACTGTTCCGGCTGGCATCGCCAGTTTTACTATTGGACAAGTTCCCATTTTTACCGCCTTATTGGCGCTTTTTTTGCTCAAAGAAAAATTATCGATCAGCGGATGGATCGGCATATTCATCAGCATGATCGGCATTTCTATCATTACCATCAGCCAAAGCAGCGCCCTATCTTTTAATGTCGGGGTTATTTATATTTTATTAGCCGCCATTTCGGCAAGTTTTTTTATCATCCTGCAAAAACCATTGCTTAAAAAAATAAACGCCATCGAATTTGTTTCTCTTGCTATTTGGTCTGGAACGGTCTGCTTGCTTATATTTCTTCCCCCACTACCTCATCAATTAATGCATGCCTCACTTCAATCAACGTTCTCCGTCATTTATTTAAGCCTCTGCCCCGGCGTAATTGCATATATCACCTGGAGTATGGCGCTCAAACGACTCACGGCAGTCAAAGCATCCAGTTTTTTGTATATTACACCCATCGTCTCAACCCTGTTAGGCTGGATCATTTTAAAAGAAAATATTTCCATGCTCTCTTTTGCGGGGGGATGTATTGCGCTCGTTGGATCAATCATCGTCCAAAAGAAATAAAAAGTTAACGGATTTTATTTCCAAAATGATAAACTACGAGCGTTTTTTATTAGTCGATTAACTTTTCAAAGGAGAATCTAGTTATGTCAAAACCCAATGCATTTTATGCGCAGTCGGGTGGTGTCACCGCCGTTATCAACGCCTCAGCCTGTGGCGTTATTGAAACCGTTAAAAAATTTAAAAACGAAATCGGTAAAATTTATGCCGGGAAAAACGGTATTATTGGGGCGTTACGAGAAGAATTAATCGACATCAGCAAAGAATCCCCAAAAGACATTGCAAAATTACGCCACACCCCCGCGGGTGCATTTGGCTCATGTCGCTATAAGTTAAAAAGTCTCGAAGAAAATCAAATCGAATATCAACGACTACTCGATGTTTTTATCGCGCATAATATCCGGTATTTTTTTTATAATGGCGGCGGCGATTCTCAAGATACCGCTCATAAAGTATCTTTGTTCAGCAAAGAAATGGGCTATCCCATGACTTGCATTGGCGTTCCTAAAACAATCGATAATGATTTACCATTTACCGACAACTCCCCTGGCTTTGGCTCTGTCGCCAAATATGTTGCTGTATCGATTAAAGAGGCCGCGTTTGATGTGAAATCTATGAGCGAAAGCTCGACCAAAGTGTTTATTATGGAAGTCATGGGCCGTCATGCAGGATGGATTGCAGCTGCCGCAGGACTTGCCTGTGAAAAAGAAGGCGATGCACCGCATATTATTTTATTCCCAGAGATCACCTTTGATAAAGCGGCCTTTTTGAAAAAAGTGAGCGCGACTGTTAAAAAATATGGTTTTTGCGTCATTGCGGTATCCGAGGGCGTTAAAGATGCTGACGGAAAATTCTTAGCTGATTCTGGACTACGTGATGCATTTGGCCATGCACAATTAGGCGGTGTTG
>Ga0209417_1005551_pt1 | contig 13766 bp, 12 predicted proteins | sample RifGroF2_FD_184002 | JGI IMG/M metagenome (GOLD analysis project Ga0209417, IMG submission 184002) | Groundwater microbial communities from Rifle, Colorado, USA - Groundwater F2 (SPAdes) (version 2) | ecosystem: Environmental > Aquatic > Deep subsurface > Groundwater | place: Rifle, Colorado... | reverse complement strand
TCAATGCTCTTTCCTGTGTTTTTACTTACAATTGATGCCAGTGTTTTTGCCGTTCCCGATGGTGCGTCAAGCTTGAACTTATGGTGCATCTCTATCAGATATGGGTCATAATCAGCCATTCCGGCAACTATTTTTGAGCATATTTCACTTAACTTGAACATTATGTTCACGCCAATGGAAAAGTTGCTGGCATAAATCATCGGCTTGCCTTTGGATTCAAAATAAGATATGACCTCACCTCTGATATCGTTCCAGCCTGTTGTTCCAATAACTGCTGCCTTAAAGTTGTCAGCAATGAATTTGTAATTAGCACCAAAGGCCCCTGTGTTTGTGAAATCTATACAGACCGCATCCGCAGCCTTTTGAGGGTCAACTGAGGTAATATCCTCCGAACATTCCAGACAAGTATGTCCCTTTTCCAGTAACACCGACTCTATTTCACGGCCCATTCTGCCGTAACCCGATATGATTATATTCATACTATTCATTGAAAAATTCGTTGTGTAATATTCTTAGGACAGATGTAAGGTTCTCCCTGCCAACCACAAAGCTGATGTTTACATCTGAGGCCCCTTGCGAAATCATATAAATCTGATAATCGCCCAATGAGCCAAAAACCCTTTTGCAAACGCCCTTTATGTTCTTAAGGTTACTGCCCACAACTGATATCTGCGACATGTTTCTCTCTACGTTTACTTCCGAAAATTGAGAGAGCTCTTCAATTATGCTCTGCAAACCTGCATCGCTGTCAATTGTAAGAGAGACGTTTACCTCCGATGTGCTAATAAGGTCGACCGACACCTTGTGCTTGTTGAAAACCTCAAAGAGTCTGTTCAGGAACCCGAAATAGTTCAACATCTTGGTAGAAAAGACATTGACAACAATAATATTCTCCTTGAACGAAATCGCCTTGATACCATCTTCCTTAATAAGGTCGCGGTGAAGGATCAATGTGCCATTGTGCTCCGGCTTTCTGGAGTTCAGAACCCTTACAGGGATGTTCTTTTCAATTGCCGGCTGAATGGTAGAAGGGTGGAGAACTTTCGCCCCAAAGTATGCCATCTCCGCAGCCTCCTCGAATGAGAGCAGGGATATGCTTCTTGTATTGGCAACCCTTCCCGGATCTGCAGTGTGAATACCATCCACATCGGTCCATATCTCTATCTCCCTTGCCCCCATTGCCAGACCAATCAATGATGCTGAGTAGTCGGAGCCCCCTCTGCCAAGGGTAGTGTTTATACCATCTATAGACGACGCTATAAAACCTTGTATAATAAGAGTTTCATTGTCGGCAAACTGCTCGTTTATATACTTAGGGACCCTCTCTTTAATCAAATTGAGGTCAGGTTCACCCTTAAGATACTGGTTGTCTGTTATTATGCACTCTCTCGCATCTGCATAAGCGCACCTGATACCGCTCTCGTTTAGAGCATGAAATATTATAAAGGACGACAACAACTCCCCATGCGAGACGATTTTCGCAAGGCTCCTGTCCGATAGCTCTGCAAGAATGCTTATTACTTTTATTATATCTCGTAATCCCGCAATCTGCTCACCAATTTTTCCGACACACAGATCCAGACGCCTCTTGTCATTTGAAATGAGCTCCCTTGACATTTTCTCATGCCTCTCTTTTATCTCCGACAAAAGTCTATCTGCCGATTCAAAATCACCCCTTGATGCATAATCTGCTATCTGGTAAAGTGAGTGAGTGACCTTAGAGAGTGCCGATACAACTATTATTGGCTTTTCGTCAAGTTTGCTCCTGACAATCTCTATCAATCTCCTTACCGCGGCTGAGTCTTCAACTGAAGTGCCGCCAAACTTCATCACAATCATATATTATTGTTATTTAATCTATTATAGATATTAATCAAATCATTTACTGCTTTTTCTATCTCATCCAAAGTGATCTGTTCATCATTTGTATGAGCATATAAAATGCTGCCGGGACCATATAGCATTATGTTGCCGGCGCTGGTCAGATGCGGGGCATCCGACCCATAAGCAACAACTCCTGTTTCAAAACCGTCCAGAGTATGGAATTTTATCGGCTTATCGTTGCTTACCCGTTCAATCAGAATATTCTCTCCCGACATTCTCTGCATTATATCATCTAAGACACCATAGCTGGCAAAAGTTGTCCTGAAGTATATCCTGAAGCTGACACTGTCAGAAATTACATTATGCGCATTTGGAGAGGACAATCTCCCTATATTGTATGTTGTTGCCCCCAGAATATTGTCCAGCGGGAATTCTGTATTTGAAAGATCATTCAGGAAGACCCGGAACCGCTCAATAGCATTATCACCGTTTGCGGGATAGCCAGAATGTGAGGACTTTCCTTTAATAACCACGCTATATAAAGCCGTTCCCTTGCCGGCTGAAATCAGCTTGTTTTCAGTTGGTTCCCCTACAATTACAAAGTCGCACCCTTCAAGTAGCGAGTTGGCCTTTCTTGCCCCATGAGAACCAATCTCCTCTCCGGCAACCCATAGAAGTCCAAAATTGTCGTACCCACTCTTTTCCAGCTCCAATGCAGCTGCATACTGAGCTATAAGCTGACCCTTTGCATCGCATGTTCCCCTTCCCTTTATTACAGATGTTATCTCCGGTTTTATATAAGGGGGCACTGTATCCAGATGACTGCAAAAGGCAATCTTTGGTTTCCCCCATTTGAAAAATAGATTCACTGTGCCGTCACCTACCTCCTGAACCTCCAGATGGGCACGTTGAAACTTAATATTATTTGCTATGAATTCAGCCAGTCCTAACTCGCTACCCGATGTGGAGTCGATGTTAAGCATCTGAATGAAAAAATCCTGAATTTCTTTGTTAATGGTGTTCATATTGTTGTTTTATATAAAATCTTTGGGGTGGGCACAAAAAAAAAGCATGAACGGGAGATTCATGCTTTTTATGCGTGTATATCTCCTGTCCAATGCTAAGGTTTCTTAGAACTGTTTTTAAATTGATTATTATTTACGGAGATAGTATTCATTACGTCAAAAGTAATATTTTTCTTATAAATAAAAAAAAATACAATATTTTTGCGAACAAATAATTACAAAAAACAGAAAAGATGAAAGTAGCCGTCGTTGGAGCAACAGGACTTGTAGGCAGCAAAATGCTTGAAGTTCTTGAAGAAAGGAGATTCCCCGTAACAGAATTAATACCTGTAGCATCTGAGAAGTCAGCAGGTAAAAAAGTCAAGTTTATGGGCAAGGAGTGGAACGTTGTCACACCACAGGAGGCTTTAACGAAAAAACCACAGATTGCACTCTTCTCTGCCGGTTCTACAGTTTCTGAGATCTGGGGGCCAAAATTCGTGGAGGCATCTTGCAGGGTGATAGACAACTCCTCATTCTGGAGGATGAACCCTAACAATAAGCTTGTTATTCCGGAAGTTAACGCACATGTGGTCACTCGGGAGGACATGCTCATTGCCAACCCTAATTGTTCTACTATTCAGATGCTTGTGGCACTTGCCCCACTTCACAGGAAATATAAAATCAAGAGAATTGTAGTCTCTACATATCAGTCAGTTACAGGAACAGGTCAAAAAGCAATATCGCAGCTTATCGGTGAGAGAATGGAGAGTTGCTGCAATGCAAAAAAGGATTTTGATCCCGTATACAAGTACCCAATTGACCTTAATCTGATTCCGCAGATTGACTCATTTACCGACAACGGGTATACAAAAGAGGAGCTGAAGATGGTGAACGAGACTCATAAAATGCTGGAAGATTACTCGATTGCAGTTTCTGCAACAACAGTTCGAGTTCCTGTTATGGGTGGACATTCAGAATCCGTTAACGTTGAGTTTGAATCGGACTATGAGCTTTCAGATATTTTTGAGATACTTGCTCAGGCAAAGGGTGTAATTGTGCAGGACAATATTGCAGAGTGTATTTATCCGATGCCTCTTTACGCCTTTGGCAAGGACGAGGTTTTTGTCGGACGGATCCGCCGGGACATGTATGTGAAGAATGCTCTTAATATGTGGGTAGTCTCCGACAACCTCCGCAAGGGTGCTGCCACCAATGCTGTGCAGATTGCAGAATTGATGCTTGAAAAGGGGTTTGTTGTAGCGTAAGCACAGACAAAGCAATGTGGACATTGTCCATCCTCAGTCGCGTTGCTCCCTCCGGCTGATATGCTGCCAGCGCCAACAGTGTTTGTTGTTTTTGTCGTTATCAACCAAAAAAGACGAAAATCCATTCTTGCATACTGACCATGTGTGCTTAACAGCGTGAATAACTTCATGAGATTTAGCAGAGCTTAGTATTTAATTGTTTTTCAATTACATAGAGTCGTTTGATATCTAATGACTTATATAAACATATGTTTAGGTGTGAATCATGTAACATATATTTTTAATAGTGTAATAGGAATTTTGAATATGTTCATCACCTTGCAGAAGCAGAAAATATTGTTTATTGAATCTCTGATTTTGCTCTTCTTCTGACATTTAAGTCTGCAGTAAGTTGTGAGTTCGTGATCATGATAATGTAAGTATGCATTATTAGTAAAGTTTAACACTATCAAAATGAAAAAAACATTAATTATTACATCAGTTTTAGCAATAATGCTAATATCATGTACAAAACAAGAGGAAACGGACACTACAAATGTTAAGAGTGCTCTTTCCGTTAAGGTTGACATCATGGCAACCAAAGCAATCATTTCAGGAACAATCTTCCCCGACGGATCAAGTATCGGAGTACAGGTACGTAAAACAGGTCAGTTTAATTATCAAGCCGGTACAATGACAAACATTATGTACACATATACTGCTGCCGGAGCAACCTGGGCAACAGCAACTCCTTTTTATCTTACAAATACACTTGGAGAAGTATATGCTTATTACCCTTATGTTTCAGTAGGAGATAACCTTACTGCTTTTACTACAATACCTGTAACAATAAACGCAACTGCAACGACAGGTACCGAGACAGACTATATGTATGCGACACCTTTAACGGGATTAAACAGTGTAAGTAATGGTGTTGGCAAACAGAATGCGAACCTTGTAATGAACCACGCATTTACCCAGGTCTCCTTCTATATATATAAAAGCAACTACTCCGGAACCGGTACTTTAACACAATTTAAGATTGAAGATGCCGTAGCAACAACTTTTGTTAAAACTAGCAGTACTGCTATGACAATGAATATTGAGAACGGTAATCTTCTGGGAGGATCTACAGGTATAATTACCCGGACACTAGCAGCGCCTGTTACCTTAACAAGCGTAGCTCCAGATCCTGCGATACTAGTTCTAAAAACACAGGTGAATGCAACAACTATACTAGTACCTACAGCTTCGATGGCAATTGGAGATATGAAATTCACCTTTACAATTGACGGTGAAACGTATACTGCAACAAACACAACTGCTATATCGTGGCTTAAAGGAAAACAGTATATCTATACAGCACTTTTGGATGGAACAGGACTTGTTATTTTTAGTGCAATCATAACAGATTGGGATACACAACCAGGAGATCTAATAGACATTAAATAGCAGTAAAATGAGCAGATTTTTATTGGTTGCTTGTATCTTAATTATTGTTGCCGGTTGTAAAAAAGATGAATACATAACTGACGACAGGTATGCATTACTCTCAATTACTCCCGTTGTTAACGAGGATGAAGCAACCATTGTTCATCATCAAAACTATATCAATCAATTTAAAATTGGAATACAGGTTACAAATTCCAATGGAACAGAGTTGTATTTTCCTTACACTAAAAATCTACAATTAAGTAATAATGATAAGTGGGTACTATCTAAGCCTGTATGCCTTTCTATTATATATGCAAAAATTTATGCATACTACCCCTTTACCACAATTGAAGAAAATCTAACAGGACTAGGTGAAACAGCTGTTGTCCAGCTTAATATTCCAAAAGATCAGGTTATGGCTACACAGAGAGATTATATGTATGCATCCCAGAGCACCTATCTCCCTACCGGGAGTGGGCCAATTTTTTATGCTAACCCAAGTGTAACTCTTCAGCTGAACCATGCCCTCTCTTTGATATCATTTGTAATCTTTAAAGAGGATTTTAGCGGACCAGGAGAGCTTTCAAATATTGAGATCTCCGACAAGTCAAATCTCTCGGGGCTAACAATTAATGCATTAGGGGGAGACAAACTATCTATGAGATTGGCCGATGGGACTATAATAAATGGGAGTGAATCTTCTAATATATCTGTAAACTCAGTTGAAAACTCAATAACTGAGACTGTAGACCCGGGAGTGGATGAAGCACAGCTAAAAACTATGGTAAATGGATATATGTATGTTGTGCCTTCAGTTTTTTCTGACAGAAGCAATGTGCAGTTTGCACTTACTATCGATAATAAAGTTTATACTGTATCCCATACCGGAGAAGGCGAATTGACATGGATAAAAGGGTATCAGTATATATATAAATTAAGATTAACGGCCACAGCTCTCACTATTGTGGGTATAATCATTTCGGATTGGGATGTTAACTACTCAGGGGAGATTATTTTAAAATAAATTTCCGATAAAAAGAAAATTATGAATAGGTACTTATATATACTATACTTTGCAGCCCTCTTCTTTACCTCCTGTGTACGAGAAGATATTCCGGTTGACGAAGGTGATAAAATCGTGGAAATTATTAAAATAAGTGGCACATACACTGCCCCTCAAACCAAGACAATCCTTAACGGACTGGTAACCAGTTGGGAAAATTTGGACAAAACAGGTGTCTATTGTGCTCAGGCAAAGAATCCCGGAGGAGTTGTGGGAGTAAAAAATGCAGAGTTTACAGCATCGACACAAACGGCAAGCTCCTTTTTTGACGGGACAATATTCTGGGGGGCAGGAGTTCACCAGTTCTATTCGTATTACCCATACAGTGCAGCAAACTCCTCAAAGGAGGCCACAGAGATACCTATAACCCTTTCTGCCACTCAATCTCAGGCAGGTAGCACATATTCTCACATTGGAGATATAGATTTTCTGGTATCAACGCCAAAGAGCTTTAATCCGCTTACTGAGGGAGCGGCAACTCCGGTTAATCTTGTTTACAACCATGTTTTCTCGATGATTGAGTTTAAAGTGTTAATTCCTCAAGGGACAACCAAGTTCAATAAAATTGAGATTACAACCTCCTCTGCTGCCAACCTATCTTTATCCTCGGGAATAATAGATTTGACCCAGGCCAAACCGGAGGGAGATGCCACATATACAATTACCGGAGCAACAGGCTCAACCAGCTCAACTCTCAATATTACAGGTGATTGCATCGTAACCAACAACCCTGCAACATCTGCCGGAGCAATGCTTATGGTTATCCCCGGAAATCATACAGGAAGTTCTTTTACTGTTAATGCCTACACCGACCTTGGAGTAACAACCGTAATCCGGGATGGAATTATTATAAAAAGGAATAATAAATATAACCTCACAATCATTATCCCATTTATTGATCTTAAGACCGCTAAAAGATTCGGGATTCTTTCTGGCGTAGGAATAAGCAGCTCGGGGGCCAGTATCATTAATGATATGGATGTTGGAATAAGCCCCGGATTACTCGCTTCAATTACAGGATTTCCTCCGGCAACTGTCGTGAATGGTGCAATCTATGCTCCCGATGATATTGCTCCGGGCACAGCTGCGATGCTAACACAGGCAAAAGCAGATCTCACAAGTGCATATCAGGCTGCAGAGGCTGCAATCAGCCCCGTTCCTGCAATTGTTGCAGGTGATATTGGAGGAACTACCCTTACACCCGGGATTTATAAATCCTTATCAACCCTGTTGGTTCAATCTGGCAACCTTACCCTTGATGCTCAGGGAAATACCAATGCATTCTGGGTTTTCCAGGTGGCAGATGAATTGACCACAATTGGCGGAGCTGGCGGTAATATTCTGCTTACTAACGGAGCAAAAGCAGAGAATATATTCTGGCAGATTGGAGTTTCTGCAACTATCGGTGATAACACCTCTTTCAAAGGAAACATCCTTGCCCTTACATCAATAACATTGAATACGGGAGCAACTGTCGAGGGAAGAGTCCTGGCAAGAAATGGGGCAGTTGTACTGACAAGTACAAATATTATCAATAAACCACAGTAAAACTTCCTTGAAGTTTTTTGCATGTCGCTCATTGCCTACCAGATATAAAATTATTTTCATTTAATGTCGATTGAAAATATTTTATATACAACAACGGATTAACAATTTATGAAAAACTTCAAAGAAGTTTTTGAAGTTTTTCACATGGTTAAGTGCAACATTATCAGCACATAAAAGGAGTTTTCGATTATTTCTGGGTTAACATTTTTTTTGACGCTTTTGTACAATTTGATGTCTCGTACTAAACACTGTCAAAGCTTTTGGTAGTTATCAGACAGTCTGCTAGTTGTGTATTAGCTTTATTTTCAGACCATTTTGCAAGTATTTACAAATCACTCATATGCTAACCGTTCACTTAGTGGGTACCCAAACCCTCCTATACAAGCATCCTTCAAATTCCACACCTGGATCTGCTTTTGCCACACTTTTGCTTTAACGTAATCTGATTCACCTATTTTTTCACTAATTTAGAATGTGGTGTTACTTTTTCTAAACAGATATCTTTTAGACCCCTTTCAATACCTTTTTTTGTTCATTTGTCAAATCTAACCACCAATCTTGATTGTCTGTATGAGAGTCTTTTACAATTTTAAGAAAATCAAGGGTCTCATTATCATTGAGCTTAGTTAACCACTCAATCAGTTCAAGTTTAATTGCATTGTGTCCCATATCATATTATAATGTCTTACAAGAATGTCAGTCCAATTTTTCGATTCAACCCTTTCTCAAATATTCGGATCAAAGTTGATAGTTGTATTGGGCTGAAGTCTTGCCTCCTTCAACATTTCGCTCACAATGAACATTTGAACACGTTCATCATATTCATTACGACTCTCTGTTCCAAGTTTGCCGTGTTCATGGTCAACCAGATCGTCAAAATTCTTTATGTCCTTGTATTCCATTATTCTCTGTATTTAATGTTATCTTATGAATGAACAATTATTTTTTATTTCTTAACAAGCCGCATAACGGAAAATGCATCTTGTGTTGCGGATTGCGAGTGATTCTCTGTCCGAGCACCCAAATACAACACTGATATCAAAGTTGATAAACTACTTGACATTTTAAAATTTATATCCTACGCCAAACATAACTCCTAACTCGATTAGTCCATCTTTCTTACTTAAAAACAGGTGTCGTTCTAGTTTGGGGTTTATATTAAATGTGAAGTTTTTGTATTCGAATTTAGCCCCTATGCCGAATCCTATACCGACGCCAAAACCTGTATATTCATCTGATTCTGCCGCTTGATAGTCAAGCATTATCCCCTCATTTATATAAAAATACTTCCCAAAATAATGGTTTAGAAAAATTGGAGCAGAAATAAGGTAAAAATCCTCTGTATGTGATGCATCATGGATAGGGTCTCCTGTGGGAGCCGGGTCTATTTCTAATTTTCCAAATAAATATTCAATCCCTGTTTCAAATTTTAGTTTTGGCCTGTCTTTAATGGATGCTAAGTATCTTATTCCTATAGAATTATTTTCTCTTAGTGAACCTGAACTACATCCTTTAGGAACTCCACCCCTAAAAACACTAAATAATGTTGCAGGACCAAAAGATTTACCATAACGGACAGAAATCTCATTCTGAGATTGGGCATAGGTCGATGCTGAAATTGCGATTAAAATAATTAGTAAAAGATGTCTTCTCATCGTATATTAATTTTTAGTATTTATCATATAAATGCAGCAATTCTTTTGTTACAGTCAGAAAAGGAGTGGTTCTTCGTAATAAAATAGAGTAAATGAGCAGCCTTCTCTTCTATGCTGGGATATAGGTCTTTCCCGTCAAATGTTTGATAGATAGTTGAAATAGAACTCTTAAACGACTCGTCTTTTTCCCTGCCAAAAAGTTCGCTGTTGCCATATGCTTTTCTGACCAGGTTTATCTGGTCAATAGCCTCGGCATATGAGATCCTGTAAATATCTTTACCTGAGGTATCAGTAATTGCCAGAGACTGATAATCATATTGATCCAATATATCCAGAGCATAAGAGTAATCAGAAATTATGCTTAGTAAGCCTTTGCTCTCGTCTGTAGTCAGTTCTTTGCTTTGTACTGCAGAACTTAAAATTTTAATTGTTTTTTGAAGCTCCTGCAACTGCTCATTTTGTTGTCTCAGAGCTTTTTCGTTTATTGAGTAGCCCTTAATAAGATACTCTTTGAGAATATTGTTTGCCCAGATTCTGAATTGCGTTCCTCTTTGAGATTTTATACGATAACCAACAGATATAATAACATCCAGATTGTAATAGTCTACTTGGTATGTATTACCATCAGCAGCAGTTGTTGCAAAAAATGCAACAACTGACTTTATATCTAGCTCCTTTTCTTTAAAGATGTTAGTAATGTGCCGTGAAATAACAGACTTGTCTCGAAGGAATAAATCCGTTAATTGAGACAAACTTAGCCAAACAGTATCCTTTTCAAGTTTAACCTCGATTTCAGTTTGTCCGTCATTGGAATTGTATATCTGAATTTGAGACTCGTTCATATTAAATGCTTTAACAATATTGTTCTAAATTAATACATGATACCTTTCTTATCTCGTATTCGGCTTTGCTCCTGCTGCAATCAATTCAATTCAAACCAACCGAATCTCCCCTCGTAATCTTTTGGCATTCAAATATAAATAAAATTATTATACACTAATAAATAAAAATAGTATATTTTACACCAATAGTAGGTTTGTCCATTTAACTTGACGAGTGAACTATGGGTAATTACCACTTTACTTTGAGAAATTCATTTGGGTTGTATATTGCTGCTGTTGTTGTAAGCCGTTTATTTTATTTTATATTTCTCAACAAGTTTTTTTTGCTTCACTGCTTTGTGGATAACAAGTTGAATAATAGTCAGCGGTTAAATGTATCATCAAGTATCTGGAATAATTGTTCTCTTGGGTTAGTTCTATTACTAATATTGTTTGAAACTGTTTTGTAATAATCAATCATAATATTCAAGGCATCTATGCATTAAATAAATCATTCCAGTTAGTGAATAAAAATGAAGGGATATTTTTCCTGAGAATCCTTCTCGAAGTCTGTTGGAACACTAACCATTGTTGCGCTGGCATTGTTATTTAGAATCTAACAAGTCTTTCAAATTAATTATTTTACTGCCATTTTTTTCGTAATAATTCAGCATTTCGTCAATTTTCCTTTTATCATAACTCGTAATACAATCTGATAAGACTGTTACTTTATGGTTTTCCTTGCACATATTAAATACGGTTGATTTCACGCAGGCAATGGCGTCTGCTCCTGTAATGTAAAATTCGCTTATTTCATTTTTCTTGATAAAGTCAGCAAAATCTTCGCTGGTCAACGCGTTGCCTTTGGATTTTTCAAAAATGTTTTTGGAAACCAATTTCATGTCCGAAACTAATTCAGACCCAAGAGTATTAGGCTTGAAAGTCCTTGTGCCGTCAGATAAGTTATAATGCCTTATGTAAACGACATGAATTTCATTTTCCACTGCCCAATCTATAGCCCGATTAACATTGTCAATGATTTCTTTGTAGTTTTTGGTAATGTCATTTTGAATGTCAATTACCACTAAAGTCTTTTTCTGCATGGGATTTCCTTCTTTTATTGTTATTTTTTAATTCTAAATACAATATATTCTGTCGAATCAGGTTTCCCTGGAGAAATCCTGAGTTCGCTATAGTCATTGTCAAACTCCATAATCGTAGAAACAAAAGTATTGCTATTGCAGATAGGTTTTATAGAAAGTGCATCCTTAATAGTCATCAAACTAATGTGCTTATTATTTAATATTATGTTCTTTATTGATTCTAATCTTGGGTCCGAGAAACTTATAGATTCAGGAATTGAACCATACAATGCTTTTAAATTAGACAAATAAGCTGGATGATATGAATTATTTGTAAGTGGTCTATTTGCATGAAAAGTATAGCCTTTTGTTGAATCTGGCCAATATTCCGTAACCAAGTCAGAAGCACATTCCAACGATATTATATCATGATTTGAGCCAACAATATAATTCTGACCTGAGGCATGTTTAACAGTTTTTATAAAATTCACAGCTTCTTCAAACGAAGTTTTTTCTAAAACACCCCTTGCAATGCAGCAGACAGGTAATCCATTGAGTGAACTCTTTAAGTCTGATAAAGTATTCTCTGTAACACCAATATGTTTGTTTAGTCCATTTGCTCCAATGTATCCAGCAAAAGTAGTCACTAGCTTTCTCGAATCTGTATTTTTATCCTTTATGTCCAATAGAATTTCAAAACCATGATAAAATGGAGTAATGTCAATATTTTGAGCAATATAATTTGAACTTCCATCTTTTTTGTAATTGTTTATCCCAACAGAAGTACAATGATGTGGTATGTTTATCAATCGTGCATTTGTCCATATCTCATCAATGAGCTGAAACGCAAAAATGGTATTAAAATCTATTCCAGAACCGGCACTAATACCTTTAATCTCTTCCAATAAATCTGGTGTCCATTTTTTAATTGCAGGAATATAATCAGTCGAGTCGAGAAAGATTCTAATAAATTTATCTGCGGATATTTGATATCTTTTTTCAATGTCGTTTTTCCATAATCCAACAAGTTCATGAATCCTGCTTTTCATAATCTGTCCGTGTTGAAATCCATTTTCATACGGAGTGCCATTTAAATGTAGAATTGGCAAATTTGAATACGTTGTATCAAGGATTATATTTTCCTGCGTGTCACTTTTTATAATCTCTGATGAAATGAAAAAGAGTGATACTGTAATGGTCAAAATGATTATGAGTATACTTTTCACTTGTTTAATTTCTAATAGCAATTTTAACCCTAAAACTCCCGCAAATACATCTTGTTTACCCACCAACTATTTAGTGCAATTTTGGCCCAGCCGGCTTCTTCCTCCAAAACGAAAACCTGATCGTCTTTGGCGAGCTTGCTTACAATAGGATGATTGGTGCCCGGCCCGAACCTTACGTTCAATGAACTGGCATCTACGATGAATCGTTTGGCTTCAATGGTAAAACTTCCCGACACCCAATGACTTGCAGAATTGGAAATCTTGAGCCAACCATCAGATTCGGCATAGACCCTCAGTACGGCCCCAAGCTGAACCGGGTCCCTCCCGGGAGCCAAACTGTTTGAAGCCCCGGGGCCAACCCTAACATTCAATGAATCTGCATTAACAACCGCATATCTTAGGAGATTAGTATCAACAGTAATGGGCTGATGCCCTGCAATAGCTTGGTTTACCAGAGGCAAGAAATTGGCTTCACAATTCACCACCTTGTTCCCACCGAAAAAATTGGTACCTGGGCACGATTTGTTGCCTCCTGCACCATCGTTGCGAAAACCATCGGACAACCTAAACCAGTGGTGATAGACTATTGAGTTTGAATTCACCACAAGGTTAAACTTCTTGCACAAAGCAGCGGTTACTTGAACAATTGAATCTTTCTGCTCTTGCAACATATTGTCTTGGCCAATATCAAAATTACCGAGGTTTTCAATGCAAATCGCCCCGGAATTCCTGTTTTTTATGCCAGCCGGATTGACATCCAGACTACGTCCGGTCAAAATTGCCCCATCGGGAAAAATGGTGAAATGTTGTGCTATATCGCTAAACCCATTTTGGCCAACGTGATAATTCTTCATTCCTTTCT
>Ga0209417_1005547_pt1 | contig 13776 bp, 16 predicted proteins | sample RifGroF2_FD_184002 | JGI IMG/M metagenome (GOLD analysis project Ga0209417, IMG submission 184002) | Groundwater microbial communities from Rifle, Colorado, USA - Groundwater F2 (SPAdes) (version 2) | ecosystem: Environmental > Aquatic > Deep subsurface > Groundwater | place: Rifle, Colorado... | reverse complement strand
CCCCGAAGAGAACCCAAAAGGAAAGCGGCCCGCCTCGTATCATTGAGGTGCATGTCGGCGAAAAAAATCCCAAACATGGATACGACGCGCATTTTCTAACGACTGGATCGGCAGCAACTACATGAAGCGGCGACACTATCTGTTCGATAAACACAATTTGGTTTCTACGTGGGGAATGCTTACGGAAATGGAGTCGCCAATAGTTTTCGACGTCGGCGCCAACATCGGCACAATGTCAATCCCATTTTCAAGGGTCGCCGCGCGAGTTTATGCGTTTGAGCCGCAATCAAAATTGGTGCAACTTTTACGTGACAATGTTATGTTGAATAAATGCGACAACATAATCGTCACACAAGCTGCCGTAGGTCATAAAAGCGCGAAAGTACAGATGGACACGACGTATGTTGTCAACAAAGATGAATTGTCGTACGACACACAACGCTTCGTGAACTACGGAGCAGGAAGGCTGGAAAGGGCGGCGAAGCAGTCACAATGATTAGCATTGACGGCTACTGTAAACAGCATGGTATCGAGCGGGTCGATCTAATAAAGGTCGACGTTGAAGGGGCCGAACTGTTGGTATTCTTCGGCGCGAAAAAACTATTCGCATATGTAGGCCCGCAATTTTATACGAACAAAATTACAGTTTAATTACACCAAAAATGAGGCAGGCAATGGATCTCAGCGACGAAGTGTTTAATTTTAACATCGACGAATATTGTGGTGACCACGGGTATATCGCAAAGATAAGATTGCCCAAAGATAATTTCCTTCTACTGGATGAAGAAAAATTGAAGCTGAGCAACATGCGGGCATCTGCAAATGATGCCCTATTCATCCCGACGGAAATAATCGAAAGCAAAATGGTGCTCTATGATTATGTTGCCCCAGAATGGGACGTCGCACCTGAATAAAACTAAAAAGCCAAAATTTATTTCATACTTCATGCGAAAAATGAATGCGCTAATATGTATGTGTACAATTGTAGTAATTACAATGTCGTCGCTATTCTATGAAGCTAGGTATCAAACGATGTGTGCGATCGGCAAAACAAGCAGTCTAAAGTTCCGACTAATATCGTCCGATCATTTAGTCTTTGCGGTAATGAATGGCAACCCGGACAACATGCTGTGGCTCCACGAGAATAACTGTCCTTGGAGCGCACGGGTGTTCGAAGCCGCAGCCGCTACAAATAGCTACGGTGACCTAGCGACCATGCAGTGGATCCATGCAAATGGTTGTCCTTGGGATAGGTATACGTTCGAGGCCGCGGTTGGTTTTAGTAGCTACGGCAACCTGAGCAAGGTGCAGTGGCTCTGTGATAATGGCTGTCCTTGGGATGAATGCACATTTGAAGCTGCAGCGAAAAATGGTGACCTAACAGTCATGCAGTGGCTCTATGATAAGGGTTGCCCTTGGGATGAACGTACGTTTGAAGCTGCAGCGAAAAATGGCAACCTAACAGCCATGCAGTGGCTCCATAAGAATGGCTGTCCTTGGGGTGAATGCACGTTCGAAGCTGCGGCGAAAAATGATGATCTAACAGTCATGCAGTGGCTCCATGCGAATGGCTGTCCTTGGGATGAATACACGTTCAGGGCCGCTGTCGCTACAAGTAGCTACGACGATCTGGATATTATGCAGTGGCTTCACGAGAACGACTGTCCTTGGTGTACACTGACGTTCGAAGCTGCGGTGGTAAACTGTAATCTAACAGTTATGCAGTGGCTTCATGAGAACGGCTGTCCTTGGGGCAAACGGACGTTCGGAGTTGCGGTAAGAAATGGTGACCTGACAGTTATGCAGTGGCTCCATGAAAATGACTGTCCTTGGAGCGGATGGTCGTTCTATGACGCAGTGAAAAACGGAGATCTGCATGTTATACGATGGCTCCACGATAACGGTTGCCCCTGGGATAAAGGTATATTTGAGTACGCAGCTTGGTGTGGTAGTCTGGATACTCTACGATGGTTTTATGATAATGGATATCCACATAGTTTCACCCATGCAAATATTCGGAATTACGCGTCAGACGTCCGCATGCTTATTGAAAGTAGCATCTTGACACCGTCTGTGAAGCCTAAAGTATTCCTGGGAGATTTCGCATGTTTGATTTGCCACGAGCACCAGGCAAATGGGGGCTACCATCGGTGCACGTTTGACAAAGATGTCCACGCCATATGCGAAGTATGCATGGGGCAATGGGCGAACGCATTGCATTTGGAGCCTGGTAACGTCAAATGTCCATATTGTTCTCGTCCGATGCAAATTCAGTGATCAGCCGTGCTGTATTTGCATGAAATTGAGTTGTCTTATTTTTAGGTGCCGACTTGTATCATCCCAAAAAATCGTCCATTGTTGACGATATTTATGATTTTCGATATGACTGCAATATCACGTGTAAGAAATGAATGGATACTTTACAAAATGTCTGAAAAGCGGATTGTCGATGGACTATTACAGGGTTCCAAAAAAGAAGCCCTCGGCGCCGTACGTGCCACCCTGTTTCACACATTAATAGACATATAGTTCGGGTAAAACTCGTCGTGAAACTTACGGCAACGTGCTACTGATGCAGCCATCGTTTCAGCCGCTTCTTTATCAATGAACTCCGCAAATTTTTCACCGATATTTTCGCCGTTTTCTATCGCGACTTTAACCGCGACCCTATCCATTTTAGGATTTGGCGGATCCCAATATTGCGGCAACGTTTTAGTACCCTTAGCGATATCATTTTTTATCCGCTTAATTATCCGTTCCTTGTGTTTTTCTAGCGAAGTAATAACCAAGCATGCAACTATGTAATTCTGCGCATTTGGTCGTATCAATTTCAGGACCCCAGGTTGTGCCCCATCCATGATAATAAGGCGTTTCCCATCACTGTTGGCTGTCGTTATCGCCGCATCTACTCCTTCAACGTATGATCGCATGAATTCCGGCCGCGCATGGCCCGTGTAAACCGTAAATGCATCATCTCGACTAATTCCGGGATGTTTGTTATATACTTCTTTCACGATGATATCGTCCAGCTCTACATAGGCTGTGTCATCCGGGTACGCGCTCATAAGCTCACGCGCGAGATAGCTTTTGCCACTGGCGTATTTGCCGGTAAGAAACACGATTAACGATTCTCCTGTATTTTTGTGCATCGATGAATCGATAATCGATTTCAATTCTTTGATCTGGTCGTCGGTTTCATCCCCAGCGGTCACGGTCCGGTGCTTTACATGTGATGAACCACAATTTAAAACAAATGTCGCCAAAATAATGACCAGCAACAATATCAGCATAAAGATACACACATATAGCGACAGATCGTTTGGCATCCTGCCACTGTTGCTTGCAATTATATACAAAACGAACAAAGAATAAGTGCACGATAATTAGTACCACAAACTCTTAGGACGCGAATTACACAATGACTGCTCTACGATGATGGTGGACCTTGGGTCGAATGCGCATTCAAAAATGCGACTCACCGATATTTTAATTTCCTATCGTGTCCCATATGTGCAAAAAAATCGTAATTAACTTCTTCATGTCGCGCTCAAAGCGTGTCATCTTCCATTTTCTGGAAACTTGGTAACGTGAATCGTAAGTGTGTTGTTTCGACATGCTAATTCACCGGCGTTTCGTCAATCGCAGTAAAATAATCTCACGTGCGAGCGTTTTTAGCATCCCCGAGATGCGCGTCGAACAGTCCCATAATTCCGGCGCGCGTTGTTATGACATCGTACTTGTCCCGGAGTCCTTCTGGGGGGATCCACGAGTGGATAATCGGCGAGAGAGTATCGTAGTGAGATGATACCCATTCGTGCACACGCTCGCATCTTCTTATCTTGAGTTCTTTCACGAAGTCTATTGGTCGCCCCAGCACGTCTTCATCGATCGAGTACACTGTGTCCCCAACGACAAGAAAATTTCGGTCGCAGCAATCGCTCGCACCGAACATGTAGCGCGTTAGCAGTCCCAGAGTGTACCACTTCATTTGAGTGTCGTTGAACGTGAGCGGCTTAGCATGCAACTTTACCTTGTCCCAATCCACCACCTCAGTGGCGGACCATAACTTACTGGAGTGCATTTTGCGGCGGACCTTGTCCGCCGGTACCATGGCGTCGTACACCAGGAATGTTTGAAGGCTGCCGCGCATCTCATTACGGCACCCAAGGGGCACACCTTCGTCCCACCGATCTGGCACCATTTGCCTGGTTCGATGCCGGATGAACGGGACCCCATTTTTTTCTTTCCATGACGACACAACAGCGGTATTCGTCGCGTACTGGCCTGTGATGGGCCCTTTGATTACGACGAACTCGCCGGTGATACGCTCGTACGCGAAATACACGTCTGACCTTGTAGCGGCAGTATTTAGCTGCGTCCTGACGACGAATTCAAACTCTTCACTCTCGAGCATGCTATATAGTTATTAAAAAAGGATTCAATTAAGGCGCGCCGACTATTCATGCGCCACGTATGGCGTTATATACCTTCTTGAACGCCAGTACGACGTACGCGCTTTCGTTTTCCACGTACGATCCTATGAGTGCGAAATCCCGTGTTGATGCACCAGCGCGGCGCCCTTTGGATGTGTGCTTGTCAATAATATACGAATCGAATTCAATCGTGTCACCGCGCACATTCGCGGGCCACACATCTCGCATGGCGTCCAAAGTTACGCGCGCGGCATTCTGGTCCGCCAAGGTCGCGTTGGGACTTGTTGGGCGCGGCGTGGCGTCCTCTATCGCGCCAAGCACAACGCCGCATATAAGAGTACCCCAGACACAGAAGCTTTCTTGCAGATTACTCATCTCGTCAAACCATCGGCACGCGATGTCGAGCAGTGATTTGGGAACAAAGTTTTCGAGGATCTCAAAGATGCGCCAGACCGCGCGGCGTTTCTTGCGGTAGCAAACTTTCTCGGCAGATGCTGCGATTTCAGTCGCCCACCAGAACGCATCCCATTCCCTGTTCACAAGCGCGCTTTTGAATTTTTCGGACAGTGTCGTTAGCGACGCGTCTTTGTAGAGACTCCTATGCATGTCGAGATCGTGCCATAGGCGCAATATTACCGCGACTTCGTCGGCCGAAAGTGCGGCGAGCACATTGTGTTTCTGCGTCGACATGATCGGTTGAGACACCAAGCGAATGTGTGAGTTGAGGCGGGCTTTTTCGCAGTCGCACAGTAGGTTAACCACGTGCACAACACTTTCATACTCGAGCATACTTAGCATGCTGTCCCTCGGTTCGCGCAAGATTGTTTGGATATATTTGTCCACCTCCGGCCAGATACTCAAGCCGGCGACGCCGATATCTTCGACGAATACAACCATGAGTCGGTGCACGAAATTTGTTCTTATGGCCTCTCCACGTTCTTCTGATAGCTTAAATAGATCTAACTCACCGGCGCAGTATAAGGCCTTGTCATTGACGCCGCGACGTATCCACTTCTGGAGGCCCGATTTCAGTACATCCAGCTGGTAACCATTCAAAGATCGTTCGGACCGGTACGACGAAACTATTCGTGACATATTATACTATTATTTTATGTATTCAATTTGGGAAACTATATCTTTTTAAAAATATCCAGTTCAGAAGTTGCGAATCGTACACAGAGCGTATGGTTTTTTTGGGACTCGAATAAGCCCAACAACAAGCAAGTTCGCGTAAATTATCCGTGTAATTCACGATAGTGATATACAACGTCACATCTTCTATGTGCATCAGATAAAGCCCAAGGTGATCCTAACTCATTTTTTGATATCAAACGACGGCGCAGGTTACCTATGAGCGGTTTTATTTCGTCAAGCTCGGTGGCATCACTGCCTTCAGTCCCCATGACTGGAACGAAGACGTCCCATCCCGCATCTAGATTTTTCATTGAGACCGAATGATATCTATGATTATGTTGCCCCAGAATGGGATGGCACACCCGAATGAAGCCAAACGCCAGGCTTATTTTCAAAAAAGAAAGCACATTTTTGTTTGAGCCAATCTAAATCTGGTGACCATCTGCCGCATGCAAAAAATGAACGTATATATATGCACATAAGTTCAGAGGCACGCCAGGATGCAAGCTGGACAAAGGAGCGAACGCAGTAAGCCGGCGATAGCTCAGCCTTTTTTGTCTTGCGGTGAAACGCTAAAAATGAATGCGCACATTGGTATAAATTCAATGGCGCAAAAGTATACCAAAACTGTGGTGGGTATCGGTGGATATTCGACCGTATACGCAATTTCTCCTGTGCAGATAGTTAAGGTGTACAATACGAGCAAAGGACGCATAACTTCGTCGATCATTCCTGCCACATCCCTCAAAGAGATAAACGCATATGAGCATCTGAAGAGATGTCCGTATGTGTTGAAATATGATGGCGTCGACATGCAATACGAGTACATGTGCCCTATGAAGTGTGGGATAATAATCGAGCGTGGTACTTCGACCCTTTCGTGTGAGATGGTGATATTAACCGAGCCTGAGATACGAAAAGTTATATGTGAATTAGTTTTGGCGATATATTACATGCACGAGATCGCCCATTGTGCGCATATGGATTTGTCCAGTGGAAATGTCATGCGCATGCAAGATGGAAGTGTTAAAATCGCTGATTTTGGGAACTGTTTAGCAAATCCTCTGGACTGGATTGGTGGCAGTATGTATAAAAAAGATATCATTGAGTTTGGATGTGTAACACTATGGTACCGTCCACCCGAGCTACTTTGCGCCGATCTATTGCCACGTGATTTAGACGCGCGCGTTGTTGATATTTGGTCACTGGGTGTTATATTTGGAGAGCTCTTAGGTGACAAATGCCAGGGATCGTTCATCCGGTCGAGCTCCGAAAAAGAGATGGAAACCCATTTTAATAAAATTCCATGTAAACTGCAGATGATCCAAAATCGTCACGGTGAGAGTACAGCGACTTTATTACGGGGTATGCTAGCCCGTGACACAAAGTCGCGTCTCAATATAGTACAAATGATCAGTCCGAGCTAAATATCTGGACGAGAATGCGACAATTTGTTGCACCACCTAGCCCCGACGATATCCATCCGCCAATGGCTATCACAAAGTACACAAAATTATACGTGTCGTATTTCTTATAACTGTATGGACTCTGTTCGTTTGGGGCGGCGCAGATAACGCCATTTGCGCAATCATCGCAATTTTATTTACGATTATGTCCATACCAATACTGACGGTATATTTCACCGAAGTTCAGCTGCTCAGAAACTACGTGAACGATGTTGCGGAATCGACAATTATGTGAGCGAAGGGCCGACTTGCCAATCGACCATTATCATGTGATAATTTTAGCATTGAGCATGATACTTGTAGTGTTTTTTCCAACGACTTTAGCGAAACAACTATTAGCCACTAAATCTTCAGCATCAGTTTATCCAGCATACTGTCAGCAAACTGTCAAATCTGAATCGGGTATTATGTATATGCACAAGCGGCAAAGATGATGTCGGATGTTACATCCGAGAAACTCAAAGAAATTTGCACAAATTGGAAAGTGAAGTATGTCGCGGATAGATTCGTCCCCGGATATATGTACACCACGGAAGTCGATGGCGCACCCTCCTATTCGAAATTACTGGTCAAACTGTTGTATAACACCAGATTTACCCCCGATATGCAGATCGTAGAAGCTTTCGCTAATCACGATGGGCAGTACGATGAGCTCTATATTGTGCGTGGCATGCAGGTAGATCTAAATGGTGTGCATGAGTTTACGACCAGGGATAGCCAAATAACCATCAATTTCCATAATTCAAAAATACATTCTCAGGACGGAAACTCGGCAATCATCGTAAAGGTAGCTGGCAAAATCATAACCGAAGAGTGGTGGACCGAGGGCCGACTGAATAGAGAAATTCTTCCGGCAGTCGTCAGGTACGATCTGACCGGCAAAATTGTCGAGAGAGAATGGCTGAAAAACGGTAAACGTCATAGGGATCCCATCAACGGAGCTGAGATGCCGGCAATTGTTACAGACTGCCTGATCGAATATTATATCGAAGGCAATCCCCACAGGACAGACAAAGTCAACGGTACAGCAGAGCCGGCATCTGTTACGATGAACGGGTCGGAAAGGACCCGTGCCACATGGTGTGAAAATGGCAAAGTTACACGTGATGATATGTGCGAGATTAATGGGCGCAACAGAGCACCGCCAGCATCAATTTTCAAGCGGTTTGACCAGTTCGAGCAAACTATAGTAATGTGGTGGTGTCACAAGGGCTCATGCACAATTCCGACAAAGACCAAAACGGAAACCTTTACCCCGCGTACGTCAACCGATCTGTCAGATATTTCGTCGACGGATTTGAAGTTACACAAGATGGAATTCGTTGCGATCCATCGGCCATATGGCCTGCACGCTTCGAAGACATTTCGTTGTGGTACAAAGAGCGCGACCTCCACAGAAATTACCCTATCGATACGCAATACATCCCTGCGATCATCGCAGATGCGAAATTGTCCCTCGTCGCTGATAGAACTTGTGAATGCACCCCTGCAATTATCAGTACAGCCAGACGACTCCGCCGTAAGATATGCCCGTGATTTCGACGAGCACATTTGTGATCTTTAATGTCGCAACGCTGTTACGGCCTTTGAAATGTTAGTTCAATTTTCTCCAATGCATTTTATTGTAGTTTTTTTTTCACTTGTCCGATGCGTATGTTTCGAATCTCATTTGCGTCAGTCTGCACACTGAGCAGCACATGTACTAAGGCAAGCATAATTTTTTGAGCGGAAGACGTGATCACAGAAGATAATCATTGCAAGATATAATCTAATATCGCCAGTGGATAGCCTTCTCGTGTCACCCTCGCAAGGTACCATTTTCCATAACTGTCGCGTGATATTTTTACGTGATTGGGCGCCCAGTTAAATGTGATATCGGGATGAGTGAGAGTTTGATATGATAATTTAGTCGCGGGAGGATCAGTGCCCCCGCACGTGTAAACCTCTCCCAGGTGTTTTGGTATACATTCCAGCCCAAGCCGCCGGCCCACACAAATTTCCCAATATGGAAAGCAGCCGCGCCACTCTGCGGTAAGGTGGGGGCACCGCCGAGTGATTCTTCACGAAATTGTTTAATATTTGGTCCCATAACAGGGTCATGCGTATATATGAACCAGTAGCCGCCAATGGGCAGCCCGCGGCGCTGCTTATCATACCATGACGACACAACTGCAGCACGCGGTTTTGAAGAGTCCCCGGCAATAGCAAAGTGTTCCCAGTCTATTGGAAGTTCGTTTCTGATCATATATCCTATTTGGTAAGCGCAATCATAGTTGAACGGAGTTTCGTACGCAATATGGCCAGTCACACCAGTTTCTTTTTCTGCCCCAATAACGAGTTCGCGGGTAGTTTCTGTGTAATCTACGATAGCAGGAACAACGACGACACATTTTCTACGCGCGTCAAATATATCCCCAAGGTCGGCCGCAGTATCGCCAAATATCAACGTAGTATTATTATCCGGATAGGCTTTAAGGGCTTCTGCAATACGATATATATCATCGGTGTAAAGTGGAATTATCGCATGAGAACTTTTCGAGATCAGTGCTGCCACATCTCGAGAATTATCAGCGGCGGAATTTTTTATATCCGAAAGCGAGATCGTGCCTGTTATTTTAACGTCCTGAGTCGGTAACGACTTGGAGAGCGCCCCGCAGTAACCAGCACCAAATTCGTCATTATTTTTCTGAACAAACGTCACAGACTTGGCATCATCGAGGCGCATAAATATTTCAATCGCCCTTCGACTAAAGCTGTCGTCATGAACCGCCTGCACTACATTTTTAAGGTCAGAGATCGATGTGGCAGTTGAGGCGGCCGAAACACACATGATATCTCGACGGCCAGCATCGTCAAGCACGCCCCTTACTGCGCGGAGTTGATTTGTCGTGGTTCCGGCAACAAAGTCGTTTTATATTTAGGGCAACTACCTTTTTCCAGTGCACATTTTGCCGCACCGATTGCCGATTTTACAGTGTAGTCGATGATATACACGTCCATCGTATATTTTGCACCCTTAGCGCCATCATGCAGCCCAGTTTTCCACGCGAACGTTAGAGCCCGATCTAATTCATTTTCTGGTGGGAGAATTGCGACAATTTTATATGCACCATTATTGCTGCACAAAATGACGACAATAATTATCAGTAGTGCAGTGAGCACGGCTAATATAACAACTAACGCATTGGTACCCATATCCAATATATCAACCGTGGATATTATGCGAAATGCCCGAAAATGCATTTTTAACGTGCATATCGACACGAGAAAAATCTTACAGTCAAATATGTCAAATGATGACGATATCTAAAATTACCAGATATAAGCATAACGAAGTTAAAAAATAGTTCACATCATGAATTTTAAAACGATCTGTGCAACACAAAGGAATATGGCGTCGCTTTTCACATGATATTATATAGAACACCATGATTTGCAAACCAGCACCAGCTTACCCAGTAGTATCTTTACTGTTTCATCTTATCTTCCAAGTTATGTATTCTTATAATTGTTTCAATATCGCCGCGTGTTTTATTTTCATGCCGTAAGAATCAAGCATCTCATCATCGTAGCACAAATTGCACATATTCGCAAACATCGGTGATATCCCGGGACTAAAAAATCACCCAGCCGCAATTGGGTATATTATTTCGTAAAAGCTTCGAGAACACTATTCGAATAGTTTGGAAGGAAGGGTATACCCAATACTGCATTACTTTCAGCGCTATCGGACGTACATGGAAAGTTCATCCGCCGCGGAAATTTGTCAGATACTTCTGCCCGCTGCGAAAACCGTTCGAATGCATCCATCTGCTGCGTGTATTTGCCAATTGTCGACATAGCATCCATCTGCTGTGAGAATTCTTTGAATGTGTTACTTCCAGAAAGCTCATCGATATTTTTTAGAACCTCTGGTAGATTGTTTTCAGAAAGTTCGCCGACGAGTTTTAGGACCTTAAGTATGTTGCTTTCAGAAAGTCTTCGTGAAATCTCTTCCGAGAAGCCGTCAAGTTGTTTTCCACCGTCACGGGCAACATCGGCCGTCCGGATGAATAGACTAACGATTGCGCCCAAAGCATCCGCGGCTTTATTCGTTGTGTAAAATGTGCCAGATATTGGGAAATATGTATGCTGCTCTTGCACTGTCAAGTAGATATAACTCGCAAATTTTAGAAGTTGTTTGACGGCAAATTCTGGAAAGTACGTGGGGTCCCCATAACTGGAAACGAGCTGCATCATAAAATGATCTAAGGGTTGATGCGCACAAATAGTTATCGGGCTGTCCATCCGCGTGATAAGACTTTTGAGCATCACCGTTAAAAGACAATCTTCGGGCGCAACATGTGAATTCACGCTATTTGCGCACTTGAGTAGGCGCCGAACGATGCTACTCCACGGTATCGACAGTTTTTGCACCATGCAATTTCTGTCCGAAGGTTCAAACAGAATGTCGAATACGTGATGTGTTAGCATATTAAAGAGGTCGGGCACATGCTCGTCTGGAATTGCGTCCGTCATTTTTCTGACGATGTTAAGCATGGCAGCATCGTGTATAATTTCATTGTCGGATTCAAGTATGCGCTTGGCTGTAGTTTTCCATACTTCGGCACTGATGCGCATAGGATCAAGGATCCACGATTCAATATCATCAGCCGTACTTTTGTACACAGAAGACTGGGATGCCCCGACGAAGCAGTCAACCATGAATTGATAAGCCGATTCGACCCCGTAGATCCGCACATAATGTGCACTGCAGATGTGCTTAATAAACCCCCAATACTTGCACCACCATTTTGAATCTTCTCCGATCTCTGGAATATGCTTGCGCAGAAATATCCGCGAAAGTATACTGTGAAAATCCACTGTACGTTCTGCGAATCCGTCGGCAAGCTGGCATACTTTGAGTCCTTCGTCGAAACGTTTGCACGCTTTTTCGGTACCGTCAAAGTTGACCATCGCATCAGCGATTAATCTGCTGATCTCTCGCTCGAACAATTGATTTTCATCGGCCATCGTATATATATGCGCATGCTTTTGTTTAATTCAGCAGATTCTGGAATCGAGCTTAAATTTTAAATATTCACACTTCAATATATTTGGGAAAAATCATGATATTGGGACGAGTGAGAGTTTAATATGATAGTTTAGTCGCGGGGGTCCAGTGTCCCCCGCGCGTGTAAACATCTCCCAGGTGTTCTGATACACATTCTAGCCCAAACCACCCGTCCACACAAATTTTTCGATATGAAAAACCGCCGCGTCACTTTGTGGTAAGGTGGGAACACTGCCGAACGATTTTTCGCGAAATTGTGCCGCATTCGATCTCATGATCGGGTCATGGGTGTATGTAAACCAGTAGCCTTCAATAGGTAGCCCACGACGTTGTTTATCATATCACGACGATACGATCGCTACCCGCGGTTTCGACGAGTCCCCCGTAACAGCAAATTGTTCCCAGTCTATCAGGGGTTGTTTCTAATCATATACCCTATCTGGTAAGCGCAATCGTAGTTAAATGGGATTTCATATGCGACATGACCAGTTACACCAGTTTCTTTTCTCGCGCCAACAACAAGTTTGCGGGCAGTTTCTGTGTAATCCACGATAGTGAGATATAACGACACATTTTCTATGTGCATCAGATAAAAAACAAGGCTGCCCTAACTCATTTTTTTGATGTCAAACGACGGCGCAGGTTACCTATGAGCGGTTTTATTTCGTCAAGCTCGATGACATCACCGCCTTCAGTCCCCATGATTAGAACGAAGATGTCATCCGTATCGTATCTAGATTTTTCGTTGAGACCAAATGATATGTCATCGGTCGCAGTAATGTTTGACCCATACGTACGGATATTTAATCCATAAACATTAAGTACCCTACACAACGGCCCGTGATCGATAATAAAATATGCTGGGGACTCATCTGGTTTAGCGCACCGTATATATCTAAATATCTTGTTCTCATTATTTCGCATTATTAATTCTTTCTGACTTGTTATTGTTCCGGAAACCAGATTCCCGGTATTCCATAAATTCTCAGAGTTCCATATATTATCTTCAGATTCGATGGTAGCAGTGAAATCGATAGGAAATTGCCACTTAGTTGCGGTAGTAGTGTACTCCATAACTACGAAATCATCTGTGGCATCATATAATGATATAATAAATGAGCCACCAATTGTTAATTGCTCAACCTTCAAGAATTGGCGATGATCAAGCAGACACTTGCTGCCTTCAATAGTGCGCATCGATAGTGCATCAGTGAATGCACGACGATCATCGTCTCCTAAGCAAGAGGAATCAATCACATCACCATAAATTCGATTTCTTGATATAAATACATACGTGGTTCTATCAGATGGCGCCATTAATCGTCAAGTAATTATAGATATACTACAGATATATTCAAATGTTGTAGCAACGTACTCCCGGCGAAAATCTTCGCGAATGGAGACAAGTATTGGTACAAAGACGGTAAACTGCACCGGGAAGACAAGGGCGCGGACGGCAACGTACTCCCGGCGGCGATCCACGCGAACGGAACCAAGGAATGGCGCAAAGATGGTAAGCAGCCGTTGCAAAGCAACTAAGACAAAGACGCGGACGGAGTCGACCCCGGCGGTAATTTACGCGGATGGATCCAGAGAATGGTACAACAACGGCAAACGCCACCGAGACGACAAAGACGTGGAAGGCAACGCGCTGCCGGCGGTAATCTACGCGGATGGTTCCAGGGAATGG
>Ga0209417_1005534_pt1 | contig 13818 bp, 8 predicted proteins | sample RifGroF2_FD_184002 | JGI IMG/M metagenome (GOLD analysis project Ga0209417, IMG submission 184002) | Groundwater microbial communities from Rifle, Colorado, USA - Groundwater F2 (SPAdes) (version 2) | ecosystem: Environmental > Aquatic > Deep subsurface > Groundwater | place: Rifle, Colorado... | reverse complement strand
GACGGCATCAAAATAGACAAGAGCACCGCGATGATAGAGATAACAACCAGTAGTTCAACGAGGGTAAAGCCATACCGCCTTTTTGACCTGATTTTTTGTTCACTACTCATCATTTACTCCCTAAATTACTTTTTTTTGATTTTATTAGTTACGTCCATGTTTTCGATAATATTGAAACCCATTTATCATGGTCATAATATTCTCATGGCGTATGCCCGGAGCCGCCGAGCTGCTGACACCTAAAGAAAGGCCATGTTGGGGACCATACTCCACAAGCCAATCGATCTCTTTTTTGACATCATCCGATGTTCCGAATGGCAATGTTCGTGTAACTGAAACCCCCGCCCATATCAGCAACGGTTTATTATTGCGATCTTTCATTCGACAGATATTTATATAATCCATGCCGTCTTCATACTGAAAGCCTTGAAATCCACTGATGCCAGCCTGTACCAATCGTGGAAACAAATCCATTAAATTGCCGTCGCAATGCCATATCAGGCGGACACCGGCCCTGACCAATGGAGCAACCGCACGATAAAAATGCGGAAACCATATCGAATCCAACGACTTGATATTGGCCAGCATTCCGCGGGAATCGGCCATATCGTGGTCAAGACGTAATAATTTCGGCAAATTGCCAAGTTCAAAAGCGCGGGCGGCGATCGTATTTCTTTTAATTGCCAAATCTGCCTGCAGCGAAAAATCCTTTTCCATCACCTCCGGATACAGCGCATAGGCCATAAAATAGTTTTCATAGCCATACTCTTTATACCGCAGGCGAGGAAATGCCTGGAAGTTATCGTACGGCTCATACGGTATTTTTAAAATATCCGTCCCAATCATCTGCTGCATCCGATGTTCCTGCTCGATGAGAGCGATAACGGCGGCATTGTCATCAATACGACATTGTTCCGTTTCTTTTTTCAATGCTGGAAAAATAACCTTTTCAAGATGCTCCACCACCGCTTCAGGAGAATCGATTGAGATGCCGTCGTAGAGTATCCCTTCTGCCCCTGTGGTAGCGGTATGCTCGGTATGGCTATCGTAGCCATCTGCGGTCATCGTAAGCGCATTAAGAGCAAGAAACTGGTCGATTGCGCAAGTGCCGATTTTCCTGTGGAAATCGATATATACCTTTTCAGGATTTTTTTTATAACTGCCGATAGGATGACCGGCAATCTGTTCCATTAAAGGCATATCCATTGTGTACACAAGATTGCTCGGAATACCGTGCGTCGGTTCAAGCCTTATGTTTTTCCATGCCAGACGAGCGTTTTCACCCAGATTGCTTTCTTTGCGTATATATGGGGAAATTTCGGCTTTTTTGGCGGCAAATTTTCTATTCACGACAGCGACATCGTAATTTGAACGAGCTTCTGTCGTCATTGTTGTCTTATCGGTATTCATAACCCATTCATCAAATAAGTCCACTTTTACTACATATTACGAGGCAGAATCATCTATACGGTGAATTATCGCACTTTTGGCAATAAGATTCTACTGATTTTTTGCTATAAAATTATAGTTATTTTGCTTTTTTCACAAAAATTATTGCAATATAGCCATATTTGAAGTATAATTGTGTTTATGAGAGATAAAGATTCTTTTAACATTTCCGATTTGGCAGAATCAGCGGAATTCGCGGAGTTTTTCGCTATCATACGGCAGCTCACCGGCATTGTTCCGGCATTGGCAAGTCCCGATGCAACATGGTCAAAACTGCTTTGTCCTGAAACGGAGTTTAACCCTCTTTGTCAGCTCCTTCTTGCAAGTCCCGAGGGCAGAGCCGCCTGCGATGCCACCAACAAACTATATTGCGGTCAGGTTACAAAATGCAAGCACGGCCTTCGTTATTTTTGCCACGCAGGAATGGTCGATTTTGCCGTGCCGGTCTATATTGATGACTGGCATATCGCGACAATAAACTGCGGCCAGATGCTTTCGGAAAAACCTTCCAAAAAGGGCTTCAAAAAACTCTGTGAAAAAATAAACGGCATTCCCACAGATATAAAAGAACTTCGCAAGGCTTATTTTAAATCAGCTTATATGCCGATGGAAAAACTCGAAACGGTTTTAAAGCTGATATCTTTTTATGCGGATTATTTCTGCGAAATGGGGCATCGTCTGCATCCGGCTAATCAGAGCAAAAATCATCCCCAAATAATCGAGGCTGTCAAATATCTCAAAGAGCATTTCCGCGACGACATAAGCCTGCAGGAAATAGCATCCTGCGCGGGTCTCTGCGAAACATACTTCAGCCGACTATTCACCAAAATAATGGGAATTCCCTATACGCATTATTTAAACAATCTTCGGGTTAGCGAAGCAAAAAAACTGCTCGGAAAAACTGACCGGACGATTACACAAATAGCCTTTGATGTCGGCTTTAACTCTCTGCCATATTTTAATCAGACGTTCCAAAAATTTGAGAAATGCTCCCCCAGCAAGTATCGAAAAAAAACCGCGTCAGAAAGCCAGAGTATATCGCATAACTCTTAATTCCTGTGCAATATCTTTCGCATAGAATTAACTATGCCAAAAATTGTTAATACTGTTTTAGCAAAGGATTTATAGTAATGTGATATTGTAAGCAATTCCAGCGTCCCATACCGCCTCCGCTGCGTCGCCGGTTACAACCAGACCGGCAGGTTTTGGCGTTATAGTTTTTATCTGTCTGCCATAAAGACAAATTTTGCGTCTCTGCTCTGTTAAACAGATAGCTTTTATTAAGTTCTCTTCTGTTTGCAGCCAGCAGAATTTGCCATCATAAGATTCCCCGACAACCGCGCCGCCGCCGTCTTTTGATTGCCAGCAGCCATAATTTATAAACTCCGGCGTCCCCCAAAAACGTTCCTGGCAAATTTCAAAAAGCTTTCCCAATGCCCTCATTGTTTTATCAGGCAATCGCCGGCCGTCATTGAATTTGTCAACATAGTAAAGCGACGGCGTACTGTATATAGCGGCTGAAATATAAGTATGCTCGACCCAGTCGCTCATCATAACTGCGCCATCGCTGTCGATAAGCAACTGCGGGCAGGCCATAGCGGAGAACTTTGCCCGCCTTTCACGTTCCAGCGGAGAAAGACGGGTGTCATGCAGACGATTAATACCAAATAAACCGGACAGCCTGGGATCGTTTGCGCTGTAGTTAATAAGCACATCTTTCTTAACTGATTTTGCCGCAGAATGAAACAGTTCAAGGTATCGAGCCGCAAATTTAAACCCCATACCGTTTTCTGGATTTGAATAAGTAAAAGCGCCATCCTCCGGCTTTGGTACAAAAAAGAGGAAATCAGTTTTCAGGCCATCCGCGTTCAGACAATCGCTTTCATCGCTGAAAAATCTACGCGATATCTCATCGAGATAAGGTTTGGCATTAGAAGATGAGTAGTCAAGCACCGCCAACGGCTCCAGCGATGGAAATGTCGTGGTATTGCCGGCCATATCAAAGCTTCTGGCAATTTTTCCAGCCTCATTTTTTAAACAAACCACGTGCGGGGCATACCATAAAAGCGCCTTGTGTCCTCTGGCGTGCAGCCAATCCACCAGGCCTCTCATATCCGGGAATCTTTTCGGATCACCGGCAGGGTCAGTGTCATATCTTTTCTGCCAAAAGGCATCAATACATACCGTAAAATCCCTGTAACCGAGTTTTTCTTCCGCCCGCAAAACAGCGTCCTTAACCCACTGCTGGGTATAACCTTCAGCATCCCAGTACTTGTCGCTGTATAAAGCGGGCTGGAGCTCCATAATCTGATCGCCGTATGTGCAATATGTCGGACGTTTCCACCATTCGGGATTATCGGCCAGGGACTGGGGCGGAATAAGCCCTTTGGCCTGCAGCCTGTCGCGAAATTCCGTTATGCCGCTCCAACCATCTTCTGGAAATGTGAAAACAACGGTTGGGCCGGTGTATTCCTGATTTTCCTTCAATAATATATTACCGCCGAGCGCATCAACCGCCAGACCCAATGCCGGTCTGCTTAGTCCAAAGGTTGCCGCATTTGAGAACGTCAATAGCCCGATGCCTACGAATCCGTTGTAGATTTTAATTCCTATGTTAAGTATCGACGGCGTTGCAAGCCCGCCCAATTTGGCAGTGGGAAATATATCCCTGTAGTTATCTTCGCACAGCCCCCACTCCGGATAGGTAAATCCTTCGATGAGATGGTTGAGATTCATCCCAACTTCCTGTCCGCGAAAATACTCGATATTCGCAGGCTTAATCCGGCAGCTTTCTGCGACAGTCGCCCGGTAAGAAAATTCAAAGCAATCATCAAAAAACTCAAAGGAAAGTATCTGCGAACTAAACGGCTTTGCAGGCGAAACCGCTTTTAGTACAATCTTTTGGCCTTTAATTTCCGCCTGTAAAGGTTTGCCTACCTGAACAGATTCACCCTGCTGCTGAATCTGCACATCCAGCGGAAATTCAAATAACTCTTTTCCATCGCCGGTTTTGAGGAACGCAAGTCCTTTGTCAAGATTCAAGTCTAACTGGTATTTCGCCGCCTTTATATAAAGGCTGTTTTTATTCTTGGTTATATCAGGAATTTTAATCTCTGATTTCCTTTCAACACATAGTTTTAAATCCGTGTTTTTATAGTCGAGCCGTTTTCGCGGGGCAGACCATCTCGTTAAACAGTGCCATCGTCTTTGTCGTTACGAACCAGAACTTTCAGTCTTTTGAACATATTTCTCAAATCAATCAGGCCGCCCCACGTGAACCAGACGGTAGTTCCGACTCCTAAAACCAATGACAGCCAGGCAAAAAGATGCCAAAATTTGATCCAGGCTGTGTCGGGGACATCAAAGATAAGATTATAAATCGTACCGACAATGAATACCGCCGCCCAAACAATATTGAGACTGGAAACAACGATGTACATTACTTTATCTTTTAACGTGAAATTTTTGTCTATACCTATCACGGCCTGCCACCCGCGCACCGGCTCTTCGGAGACCGTCATAGTGTCATCGGCAACCGCGTATTTGCCGCGATGAAGTAATTTGTCCATATCACAAACCGATTTCGTGTCCAGAAGCGACACAATAACATAGACCGCTATTGCGCTTAACATAGCGATAGCCCAGAGCCATTGAGAGTTTATGGGGAATTCAACGCCATAAAGTCGAGGCCAAATTCTGGGCAGAATAAATCCGACTACGGAAATTAAAATTCCCACAATAAGCGCGCCATACGCCCCTGCGGTGGTGCCCTTTTTCCAGTACAACCCACCGGCGATTATTGCCCCGGCGCCGCCCATCCAGACTGTTCCTGTCAAGGCAAAGTACATAAAGATGTAATCATTCTGCGGGAAAAATAAACTGAACAGATAGCCGAATACTGCAACGCCGGATATGGACCAGCGAAGCATTTTCATATGATTTTTTGCATCCAAAGATTTGCCTGTAAATGGTATAAAAACATCCTGGATGAAGATACTGCCCCATGAATGGATATAGGCCGACAGAACGCCGACAGAAGATGCCAGCATAACTATACAAAATCCGCCCATAAGCACTGCCGGCAGCATCTTGGTCAAAGCTACCGTTGTTGTCAATTGATCCCGGAGAGTTCCATCGCTTATTTTAGCAAGCTCATCATTGACAATGGCTGCTGTGCCGCTCCACTTGGAATGATGCATTACCGTAAAGGCAAAAATAGGCAGCAATATTACCATAAATTTCTGTGTGTACTCTCTCCACGAAGCAAGCACTCTGCCAAATCTCGCCTCCTGTGGATTCAAGGCAGCGGCAAAATATCCCTGACTCCCCTGCCAGGCCATAAAAGCATAAAAAATACCGAACGCCTGAATTACATAAAACCAAAAATTAAAACCTTTTGTGCTGCCTGCCAGAAACGGATGAAACATAGACTCGCCGGCCGGTCTGGCTGAAAGCGTTTCGACGATATTTGACCATGGAAATTTAATAAAAATAACCACAAGTATTACGCAAAGAAAAATGTTAAATATCGTACCCTGAATAAAACCTGTTACCATCACGGAGATTTGCCCGCCCGTAAAGGTAAAAAATAAAGTAATTATCATTAGCACTGCCATCATCAGGGCAAATACTACGTCAATGGTAAAACCGGGAAAAATTGTTACGTTGTATGCGGGAAAACCGCAAAAATACTGAAAAAATCTGGCTTCCACGGCAGGGAAAATGCCGAAATTAAGAGTGCCGGAAGCAAACAGGACGAAGCCGGCTACTATCCTAAACCTTTTGCTGTATCGCATCTCTAAAAATTGCGCCAGTGTCATCGCCCGTGTTTGGCGATATCGATACGAAATCCAGCCTGATAACGATACAAAAACCGTAACCGCGGACAAAAGGAAACTCCACCAGGCAAAGGAGAACCCCGCTTTATAATACGCTTCAAACAGTGCTACAACGCTAATAGCGCCGACAGCGGCGACGCCTTCCGATATCGACAACAGATAACGTCCGGCACATCGGTTCGCCGCTAAAAAATCGGCCACACTTCTTGTATATTTCCTGGTCGATAAAGCCCCATAGGCCATAACGCCAAACAGAACTATAACAATACTCCAGTCAATCCAGTTCAGATTCATAACTACATTCCTTCGCAACTATTAATTCACGCGCAAAAGATATTGCACGTGAATTAAACAACGCGTATCAGTTTTCGTTTTTCTCTTTTTTAGGCTGAATGATTGCTTTACCGGCTTTGTCAATTATGTCAAATAGCTTTTTATCATAGTTTTTATTGTTCGGGTCAAAAAATTCCTGCGCACCTATACCCCAATTTTCCTGATTGCCGGAGCAAAAGCTGAAATTCAAAATACCTACTACGCTTTTATCAGCTATGGCGAAGTCAATGTATCGCTGGTATTCATCATACAAATCAGAGGTTTTTTTGTGAGGCCCGGCATTACCAATAAAGGTTTTGGCAATAACCCATATTCGCGGATTGTTTTTTGCAATAGCTTTCATCGAGTTGGTATGCAGGCCGTATTCTCCAAAAAGCCCATCCTTTTGCCAATCCAGTTCATACAGGTCAAAAGCAATATCAGTTAAATACTCAATGTATTCCGAAGATATAGGCGGATGTTCTACATTCGGGAAACCTTTTGTATAGACGGAATTGGCTGCCAGACAGCTCATTCTGCGCAGATCAGGGTACTCTTTAGCGAACACATCGCGAGTAACAAAGATGAAATCTTCTTCAGAAATACCTATCCAATATGGCTCGTCAATGTAAAAAGCATAAATGTAATCTTCATAGCCTTTAATCGCTTTCTTAAATTCCGACCAGTTCTTTTGCCAATCCTTTTTGAGCTTTATCCTGCCGCTGCCAAACCAGTATTTTTCGTAACTTCCTTCCTGCTGGGTAAAAAATGTTCCCCACAGGCCTATTATAAGCTTAGCGTTCGTACCTTTTACTTTTCTTAAGGCTTCGCTTAATTGTTCAGCATTTTTAAACTCCACATGACACACATTGGTGTGGTTAAGAGCCATGACTTTGTCTAAAACGGCATTATTTACAGGGAAACCATTGGAATGATAATAACCAAAGTATTTTAAATGTGAGGTATCCTTGTCATTGGTATCGACGAGACTGATTACAAAATCCGCGCTGGATATATTGCAATGTGCGGGCCGGAGAGTAAATCTGTTGTCGCCCGGCTTAAGTTCGCAACTGTTTATATCAATAGTGAACGATTTGCCTCGCAAAACATCGTTATACTCTCGCAGCAGCTTTTTATCAGCCCCTTCTGTGCGATAAACCGCTACATTGGTATCAAAAGGTACGACAATCTCTACCCTGGCAGTTCCGCCCGCTTCCAGATAGGAATTCTCAATTCGGACAATTTTAAGTTCAGCTTCTGCAAAAACAGTATCGGAAATGCCCAACAATAAAACTACAGAAGCAACAACATACCCAATTCTTTTTTTCATTTTTTATAACCCTTAAATTAGACCTGTTAATGTTTTATTTCATATTCAGTTCGCGTACTAAAGGCAGCCCAATATAAGGAGAAGTAAAAGTAAGGCTGTACCAGCCCTCATTATCAGTACTGAGACCGGCATTGGTTGCCGAAATTGCCGCATCACGGTAATAACTGTCCCCCGTAGCTTTATACAAATCATTTAACAACTGTGCATAATGAAGTGTGTGGCAGTTCATCGGAACCATACAGCAGGACTGTTCATGTGTGAACGGCCATAAACCATCCTGCCTGACACAATAGGCAGTTGCGACCCAATCGGAGATATCATGAGCAATTTTTAAATAAGCGGGATTTTGATTTCGGTGCAAAATCAGATAGCGTGCAGTTTCAATCGCATCCCAGTTACCGATTGATTCGTCTCCAGGAGCAACATCTTCATAATAGCCTGTCCATCTCCAGCTTTTGACAGGGTTATCCATCAGCCACTTGAAAGCCAGTTTGGAGGATTTATCATAACGACTATCATTGGTGATCTGGTAAAGTCCATCCATCAGTACAATATTAAAAATCTGATTGGAAGTGTAATCCTGTGTAGCATCGCCGTTATCGTAGCGGACACGATTCTGCCACCGTCCTTCGGGTTTCTGCACCGACAGTAAGGTTTCCGCAATACCCACTGCGCCATCCAAGTACTTTTTATCATTTGTCAGCCGGTAAATACGCAAGTATGTAGTTCCCATAATGCCGGCCTTGTCGAGCATTATGGTATCGCCATCAACATTGCCGCCCATTTTACCGTTCATAGTTGTTGAGTAAGGCATATTTGGCAAGTAGCAATCGGCAGGGGTCATATGTCCAAGCTCCCAGTCAGCCAATTGTATCGCAAGGTCGAAATATTTTTTGTCCTTACTGTAGTCATAATAATTAAGCAGACCGTTCATTATTATCGAATGATGGAATGCCGGGTAAGCATAAAACGGCACTTGTCCCGCAGGCATATAGGTAACGCAACGATAAACATAATTAGGCATCTTCTCCATACCGACAACATCTGGACTGCCATCGGCAACTGCTTTGTCAATCTTCTTGGCGGTATCAGCCATCGCCTGCTGCCAGGGTTTTGTACCTGGACAGATTTTCCCTTTGCCAAGGTCGGCAATCAGATTGGTTACGGGACGTTGTTTATAAATTCGCGTTCCATAAGGCAGCTTGCTAACGGTGAAACTGGTAATGCTCGCCTGCATACGTGTTTGAAGACCTACCTCTGTTCCTGAAAAACCGCTGACGTTCATGACACAACAAAGTTCATTGTCAACATAGAAATTAGCCCAGTCCCCTTTGACGATCGCCCGCAAATGATGAGTACCACGACGGGTATCGTAAGAAAGACCCTTGAATGTTTCCTTGCCGCGGAATCTGTCTGTTCCCTCAAGGGTTGCTAACGCCGCCCAGCCGTTGCAGGGTTTGGCAAGGTAAAAAACTCCCGCCCGCTTGGCATCGTGTCGAAAAATAATGCCGGCATGAACATTTTGCGTTGTTGCAAAATCTTTAAGTCGGCTGTCTCCCACGACAACATTCACATCGATCTGGTAATCCAGCATTCCAACATCAACGGTAGCATTCTTGGCGGCAAAATCGTCCTTCGCCGCATTGAGAATCAGTACACCATCTACAACTTTCCAGTGTTCGGGGTCATCCATCCGCAATTTGCCGAGGTTCTCAAAGTTTTTCCCAATGTCATAGACCGTCCTGTCCTGGGCTGAACATGGACTTAAGAAAATCCCAAGAAAAATCAAGATAAAACCAATGACATCGACGTGCCGTAAATTACGCATAATTGTACACTCCTTAACAACGATTATTGAATCCATTTTTACAACATCGGGCGTACTCTTTCGGAAGAGCACGCCCGCTGTTTAACTTAAATATCATATTTTACGGCAATGGGGCGATTGCCGCGTTATCAAACAGATTGGTTGCGGAAGCTCCGCTGCCAAGACCCCATGTTCCTGATTGGACAGGAATATCGTCCACCGTGTCGAAGTAGACCGCGCCGCCGTCTATGTAAATCACCACGAAGTTGCTCGCATCAAACAATATCTTGAACCTATGCGTTGAACCGGTGGCAAATGGCGTAATCGAAACCAGTGAGCCGCTGCCGGCCGCTGTCTTCCAGCCAATAACGCCATTATCGTAGGTTATCGCGGCATAACTACCCGAATTCACATATCTAAAATACGCTGTGAATTTCCGCGTGGCATCGTCAGACTGCGCCGTGAACCATATAATTCCGCTCGTGCACGACGTAGCCGCGGTATTTATCACCGAGGTGTTAGCAGGTACAGACAGTCCCTGTGTGGCAATCCCCGTAACACTCCAACCACCCCCGATACCGGTCGCCCAGCCTGCCGAACTGCCGCCGCTGAAATCGGAACGCAACGTAGCCGGCAAATACAAATCAGCGTCCTGGTCGTACTCGGGGTTGTAATCAGGCACTGACACCGTCGGGTACATGCTGGTAAAGCCGAGCCCAAGGGTTGTTCCCGCACCCAGTGTAATCGGAATGTATTTAGCGCCTACGCCACCATAACCGCCTTGTGTGGTGTACAATCTGAATGTCTGACCGAGACGGTCGCGGCTGTTGGTTGCCGGATCCCATGCCCAGTGATACCACAGGAGTCTGGCGGAATATTCTGTAAGGTCCTGTTCGAGAAATCTTTGTGCCGGCGACCAGTTCTGTGTTTCCATGCTGTCGCAGACTGAAATTTCGCTAATCATACCAACGCCATTGAGCCATCTGTTACCCATTGCGATATATTTCCCGAGATAGGTGTTATAGCCTATGTAGGTTACGCCCGCATTTGTCAATATATCACTCGAATGTCCGCCAAGGCCGGGTTGACTCCAGGCGCCATCATACCATTTAGTCCAGGTGCCAGGTGCCATTTTGCTCGTGATGGGAGACCTTGCTATCCTGGACGCGCTATCATCACCGCCAGTTGACAATTGCCATCCATGCCCCGTGACCGCATAGAAATAACCGTCGTTTGCATTGATAAAGAGATTCGTAAACGTATCGCCGACATCCCGCCAATCGCAGGCGAAATATTTTCTGTTTTGCGGGTTATCACCGACGATAACATCACCTTCATAATGCCAGGTGTGGCCCTTGTCAGTTGAAGTCGCAAGGCCGGTCCTTCCATAGGGATTTTCGCCCACGCTGGGATAATAGTTAAATTCTATTTCACAAAGCGTGTACCATTTACCCGTTGCCGGATCAACCCACAAACCTCCGCCTAACCAATAAGCATCGTCACCGTGAGGCTGGGTAAAGCTGCCGTCCAGGGCACCGTTGTATTGGTACGTAAGGTTGTCAACCGTAGTACCCTTATAGACAGCGAGATTTAAATACGGTCTCGGATCAAACGTATAGACATAGCCGCCGTCCACGCCGACGCTTGCCGCTAAATCGTAGCCAGTGAATACCGGAGCGGCAACATCGTTACCGGCAGTCCATGTGGCATCGCAACCATTAGTATCTTCGGGTACTGATCCAACGGTGGCTTTAAGGCCACCTGCAAGCTCGCATACCAGTATTCTTCCGGTTGAGGTGTACAGTCGGCCGTCAGCGACAAAATCATCGAACGCTGCTTGCAAATCCGAACCATACTCGCCGCTGTTGTAGTAAAATTGGAGTTTACCGAATTCACCGATAAATATTCGGGAATCGGTAGTGTCATTTGCATCCTTCCAAATATTTAAATCGTAAGCCTGTACCATACCGTTGACGATGTTGACATCACCTATACCCAGACCATAGCCAACTTGAAGCGAATCCGTTACGAATGTGCCACCGCCCGTAACATTTAAGGTGCCTGTTGTTCCAGCAACATCAGGATGGCCGAGAAAGAGGGCTGCTCCCACATCCATTGTCGAACTGTTCGCGAGGTTGATAGTAGCACTATAGTTGGAGCCCGCATAAGAGTATAAAGCGCCTCCTGCAGCATTAAAGCCGCCGTAGCCGGAAATTGTCATAGTCGCTTCGCCGCCATAAACACCAATCCAGAAGGCCTTGGGAGCCGCTACCTGCGTATCGACTACCACCGGAACAAGTATATACGCCATGTCGAGGACTGTAGGAACAAGATCAGTGTCCCAGTTCGAGGAATTTCCCCATGAACTGTTGACAGTGCCGAGGAAGCATCCATCTGCATGGGACAATTTGTAGGAGGTAACTATGGCCCAGCCACTGACTATACTGAGTTGCAGTGCTCTTCCAGGTCTGGTGTACAGTCGGCCGTTTGCTTTCCATGCATCGAACGCTGCTTGCAAATTCGAACCATACCCGCCGCTGTTGTATGCAAATTTGAGCGTACCGAATTCACCAATAAAAACCTTGTTATTAGCAGAATAGGTGCCAATATTCAAATCAGTAGCCTGCACCGTACCATTCACGATGTTCGCCACACCTAAAGCCGACCAACCAACCAGAAGCGAAGACGTTATAAGTGTACCGCCACCCGTAACATTTAAGGTACCTGTTCCCCCCGGATTGTTGTAATTGCCGAGAAAGAGGGGACCCATAGTCAGCGTCGAACTATTCTCGAGGTTGATAGTCCCGTCATAGCCATTGCCAACATAAGAATAGTCAGAACCTACCGCGGTGGTAAAGCCGCCGCTGCCGGAAATCGTCAGAGTCACAGCTTGAGTGGTACCTATATAGAATTTATTAGGAGCCGTTACCTGCGTATCGACAGTACAGTTGTACCGTATCTCAGCAGTTTCGGCGGCTGTCGGAATAGGGCCCGACGGATACCAGTTGGTTCCCGTTCCATAGGAACTGTTGGTGTACGCCATAAAAACCGTACCTGCCTGGGCGCTGCATACAACAGCTACTGCCACAAGCATTGCAAAAACCATTTTTTTACACATAATTCACTTCCTTTTCAAAAAAATGTTCTTGTGCTACTGAATCCACTTTACGAAAGCGAACGCACCCTCTCTGAAGAAGAACGCGTTCGCTGTTTAACTTAAACATCATATTACGGCAATGGGGCGATTGCCGCATTATCACTACCGAGCTTTCGGGCCATCGTACAGCACCGTCCAACCAGCACCATTTTGAAAATTAGGTTTATCGGACGTCATCTTAAGATAGTTGACATGGCCGTCAACAAACGCAACATTCGCCCAGCCAAGCTCTTTGTTGTTATGCCAGAATACATCATTTAGCTGTGGAACCATAGCATAAGTCAAATAGCTAATATCACCCGCAAGGATGCACATAGTAGGGCGTTTAACCTCTGCCTGCTTTTTCATCCAAAGGCCGGAACCCCTATTGTTAATGTCGTAATACTCAAAACCCATGCCATTGGAATTATATATATAGCTGGTGCCGGCGGCATCCCACATTGTTTTGGCCAATGGCCCATATGATGCCATCCACCAAAACTTTTCCCACGTCAGAGCGCCTTTATCCGAAGGACAACTGAACAGCTTCAGATTCGAATCGTTAGATTTCTTATCAACTGCTTTTTTTCTCCCGATATAGGGGTTGAGATATCGTACTTTTACATTTGTCGTTCTAGCCGTTCCTTCCTTGCCGCCCCATGCCCAATAGGAATGACCAGCTTCACTAAGTACGCCCGGGAACACACCCCGATTATCCTCCATATACAAAGAGCATGCCAAAGACTGCTGCTTGAGATTATTCTGACAAACAACTCTTTGTGCCGCCCCTCTTGCTTTTGATAATGACGGCATCAAAATAGACAAGAGCACCGCGATGATAGAGATAACAACCAGTAGTTCAACGAGGGTAAAGCCATACCGCCTTTTTGACCTGATTTTTTGTTCACTACTCATCATTTACTCCCTAAATCTGTTCTTTCTGGAC
>Ga0209417_1005532_pt1 | contig 13820 bp, 10 predicted proteins | sample RifGroF2_FD_184002 | JGI IMG/M metagenome (GOLD analysis project Ga0209417, IMG submission 184002) | Groundwater microbial communities from Rifle, Colorado, USA - Groundwater F2 (SPAdes) (version 2) | ecosystem: Environmental > Aquatic > Deep subsurface > Groundwater | place: Rifle, Colorado... | reverse complement strand
TGTTCAAGACGCTCAATCTAGATATTTTACTAATCTATTAAGCAAATTAAATGTTGAAGGATTAGATAGAAAGCAAGTGAAAGAGTTAGAAGACAAAATAAATACTACTATCCTTTTATATGGTGCAACAAGTCTAAAGGCTGGTATTAATAGAAAACCATCTAGTAGACCATTCCCATTCTCAGAAGAACAAGGAACCATTAACCCACAAAGGTAAGAATGCCATTAATAAATACTAACACCCAAGACAATCAAGTTGCTAATATAGCTAATCAGTTTGGGCAACCAATAAATTTAAGGAGCACAGCGGCAGCACAAGACGTTAGTGCTCTTTCAGTATTAGGCTCACTTGCAAAAGGCTATGTGCAAGGCTTTACTACATTTGAGGTAGGAGAACCCGCAAGTAATCCAGCAGAAGCCGTAGCTCATTCTATAGGTTCATTAGCTGGTTTTATAGGCTTTGTACCTGGAGCTGGTACTTTGGGTGGATTGTTAACCAAAGGATTAGCTAAGAGTGCAAGACTGGCCTTTAGAGGAGAGAAGTCATTATCGCTATTGGTGGGGGTTGAAAGAGCTGGATTATATCTACCCTCAGTTCCTATGGGTGCTGCTAATGTTATATTTAAAGGTGCTGAAAAGTTAGGAGCCAAGAATGCAATTAACGTTGCTGAGAAATATCTATTAAGCAGAGGTATAGGTCAAGAGGCTATTAATATTGGTGGACATTCAGCTAAACAAGCATTCCACTTAGGTACTGCTATGGCCGTCAGTTCTTGGCAAGGTGGTGCGGATGCTATAATGTCTTCATTTACTTATGGTACTGTATTTGGTGCTGGTTCTGCAATATTAGGACAGGCTTTGCCAACAGCGGGAAGAGATGTAACTGCTGGACGTTTATCACAATTACTACAGGATGTGAAAGACCCAAGAGGTATTGCTAGAATTACTAGTTCAGCTATATTCGCTGCTATACCATCCTATTTATCAGACGCTCCATTTGAATTGCAAGTATATGAGTTCCTATTGGGTGGTTATTTTGGTGCTATAGAAATGCCTATATCTGAAAGAAGAGCTTTAGACTTTCTAAGATTAGCTCCTCAAAAAATATATGGTGATGTAGAATTAAGTCGACCAGCACAAGAAATGATGCTAGCTAATTTTCGTAGAACTGGTAGTAAAATAGCAGAAAGATATAATGCTCTAAAACGTAGAGACCCAGAAGCTGCTGCTATAGTTGCAAGACAAATCCAGCTTAAGGGCTTAAAAATGTCTGTGGATGCTGAGAATGGTGTATCTATAGCCGGAATGAAAGCAGCGGAAGGCCTGCACATGGCTTTAAAAAGAAAAGAAGGTGCAATTCCAGAAGAACAACTTCGCGCAATGCTTGGTGATGATATGTTTAAATCAGCCACGCAATTAGCTAAAGAGAGAAGTGGTTTAGAGCCAGACCCTAACGATCCAGACTGGAACCTTACTTTGCATAAAGCTTTTATGGATGTCATGGAACAGTCAGCAGAGTCTATCGAAGATTATGCAAAGACTAGACAATATAAAATCAAAGAACAACGCGAAGAATTAAAGTTTATAGAGCAATTTAAAACAGCTCCCGAAACACGTGAATTAGTGATGTTGGAAGAAGAATTGCGTAGCGATAAGGATTATCCACGTTCTTTAATACCGACAACAAAGAAGATTGCAAGACAAGTCTATGAGAGTGTAAAGCAAACTAAGAAGAATGCTGTTGCAGAAGATTATCTTAAAGCACAAATTCAAGTCAAAGATGTATTTAAGAAATATATTGCAGACAAAGCTAATCCAAAAGCATTTGGTGAATTAGTTAAAGACATAGAATCAACTCTCAAAATAAAGATGGTAGAGGGTCATGGTCTATGGAAAGATGTTAGAAAGTCATGGAATTGGTCTACTCGTTTAGAACCTATGTTACAGAAAAGTCTACATCGTAAAGGTGGAGAGTTATCTGTACAAGTACAGAATGAACTAGATATTAATGGTCATAATGTTACAAAGTTTGTTGAAACTCCTTATCTATGGGAGAGACTAGGTAAAGAAGTATTTAATATTAAATCTAGCAGAGCTGTTTTCGCAGACAAAGATAAATTTACTGATGAAGTATCTTTTAGACATGAAGATGTTAAGCCATTTGATGATCCAAAGTTCAATCTTACAGAATTGACGTTAACTCTCCATAAAGAGGGAGAGACTATATTATTTGCATCTAAAGATTCTGGTATTCTAGTAGGAATGCCATATGATAAGAATGCTAAAGACCCAGAAGTTGTAAAAGATTATTTGGATGTATTAAAAGCAGAGATTCCTGGGTTTGAACAAGATGTAGCTCAATTAAGACAAGATTTTATTGATGAAGCCAAAGCTTTGAAGACTAATAAATTTACTGATGATGAGATAGAATCTACATTCTGGCAGAGTTTCGTTAATAATATTATAGCAAGAGAGAAATTAGAACGTGTTCCTATTGTTAAAATTCTGCAGAATCCAGATAATTTCTTATTCTCTAAGAAAAGTCCAGTAGCGGAATGGACGAAGAGGACTTCATTATTGAATAATGGTTTTCTTAGAGTTGATCCTGAGTTTATGAAAACTGTAGAGGGTGCCGAGAATGGATTGAGTTTATTAATTATTAATGATCTCAACGCTAATGGCATGGATATGGTGAAAGACGCCAAAGATATTACAATGTGGTATCGAGAAGACAATAAAATAATTGAGAAGAAGACAAATGCTCATGTTGATGGCCCACTATTACTTAGGAATGATGTCTTCGATAGATTGGCATTACAGGGCGGATTAGAAATTAACACTGGAGCACAAAAGGGTACTTTCCTACACGCAGAGCCAGAAAGAGGTTTAATGATTGGTAAATTAGCTTATCATAGGGCTGGTAATGCTATTAGTGCGGATATGCTAACTAAAAATCTACATGGAATTATCAATACTACTGCAGCCAAACAAATAGGATTACGTAAGAAATATGATGCTCAGTGGGCTGATGGTAAATTAGATATATATGAAGAAGGTACACAGAATTTAGCAACTGCAGTAGAATCATATACCATACCCCATGACGCCTTTACTTATACTGAGGGTGGGGAACATTTAGATAGAGCATTAAGACCACAAAAAATAGCTTCTCAGTTTATGAGTGGAATAGACTCTAAACGTTTTCCAGAAACCAGCAAATGGTTAAATGAATTATCTGAACAGAATTTTTTAGGTAATGAAAGAGCTGAGAGATTATATAATAAATTTACAGAAGGCGACACTACTGTAGACCCTAATAAAATAGATGTCGAAGAGTTAAGTGTACAAACATTAGTTGATATATTTACTTCTGGGAAGAATGATGTTCTTTGGAAGAAGGTATATGATACCTATATTGCTAAGAATGAAGATTTTGAAGATGGCGATACTCCTTGGGATAGTAACGAGGAATATTTATTAAAACAAATGACTCAGCAAAGAGCTGCTGCTGATAGAATATTAGATGTTGCAGAAGTCTCTCCAGCTATCTTAGCAACTCCTATGGTGCAGAAATATGTACAAACTGTATTTAAGTCTGCATTAAGTAAGAGAATTATACGTCCTAAATTGGAAGGTTCTTCTGCTTCTATATTGAGTCCTTATAGATGGGATTTAATAGAGAAGATGAAGGCTGTAGGTGGGTTACAAGAAGGGCAGATGTTATTAGGTAATGCCTATAAAGACTTTACAAGATTCCCTTGGATGGGCAAGACTCCAGCAGAAAACAAAGTGAGACTTGAAGATGCGCTATTGGCGTATGAAGATTTGAAATCTCGCAAGAACTTGAATAAAGCTGAATCACAGAGATTAAAACAAATTAAAGAAGACTTAACATTTCTTGTGGAAAGAATTCCAACAGATTCACCATCTGGTATACGTCCAATAGAATTGGCTGGATTTAGTGATATAGATGGTAGTGGTGTAGTCCTGCATCCAGAGGATATGATTAACTTAGGTGGTGCAGATTTAGATATAGATAAAGCGTATTTATATAATGGTATGCCATCAGCGGTTAAGAAAGAATTTGATGCTACAAAGTATGAATGGTATGATTTTTATGGTCCGTTATCTAGTAAAAAGATTAGTGAGGAATTATATAGAAGTAATCCAAGTGCTTATGCTAAGGTATTAAAGGACTCTAAACCAAGCGATTCTCCATTTATTAAACCTGGAGATGCTCAATGGAAGAAGAATAAGATGAGTGTATTCTCTCCCTTACATTTAGGGCGTGCTGGTAGAATAGCATATGAAGGTAACAAATCATTAGGCCCAGCTATCTCTGCAGCTAAAAAGATGACTGGACTTGCCGAAGCCAAGCTTTCGGAATTAGAGATTAATGACGTACAGAAATTTAGAGACTTAAAGAGACAGTTCGTTAACTTTGGCGCAGATGCCGCTAATGGCACAGAACTAATCGGCATAGAGGAATCTATTCATAAATTAGCTGCAGCCTTATTTAAAGCTAGAGTTAAGAAAGATGGCGAAGTTGAAACTGATGCAGAATTATTTGCTAGAGTTAAAAAGAATAAAGTATTTAAACAGTTATCTAAATTAGAGACATTTAATAGAGGTACTGATCGCTCTGGAGTTGAATATAACTTAGGGGATTATGTAGCTTTAGCACAAGATGCAGCTAAACAATTATCTAGCCCTAAATTACAGTTCAATAGCGCATACTATAAGAACCTATTGAAGTTGGGTGAGCTTAACATATTAAAGGTAAAGGAGAATCCATTTTTAGATGCTCGTGCTCCAGAGAATTTTAATGAAATAGCTCGTCAATTAAAACAATCCAAAGATTTTGTACGTTTAGTAGGTCGTGATTATAATGGTTTATTATTTTATAATAACTTTAGAAACTCTAAAACAGGTGCATATAACAAGGCAACCAATTCATTCGAGAGAATGCTAATAGCCAATGAGATTACTGCTCAGAGTGGACTAGATGCGGCTAATGCCATTAATATACTATATCAAGCTCCTAAGAACAAATTAGGTGGATTAGATGTAGATTTAAAAGTTACAGATGATCTATTAGCTAAAGCAGATGCTATAAAGAGAAAATTTAATACATCTCTAATTACAAAGAAACAAGCTAAGAGAATGGGTAGCGAAATTAACACATCTCAATTGAAGCTTGAAGCTGATAGAGAGATTGAGAATATTACCAATATTATTCCGAAACCTTATAAGAAATTATTTCATTCTTATATATTAAGTTCTTTGTCTTATCAGAAAAGTAACTTAGAAACATTTGTAGCTGACTATAAAGCGAAAGCCATAGCCAAGGTAGATGGCGACATAGCAAGCATAGATAAAGCTATTACAGATAGAAAATTACGTGAAGGTAAAACAGATAAGTTAGAGTTAAGAAAGAAACAAAAACTTGAAGAAAGAGAAATTATAGGGAAATCTGTAGAAGCCGAAGCTAAGAGTCTATGGTGGGAGACTAACCAGAATTCATGGGTATATGAACTGAATAGTATCGATCCACAAGTTATTAAGGATCAGCTTGATGTATATAATGATTTGATACAAAAGGTTAATACTAGCATTCCTGATGATTTCTTAGTAGGTTTAGATAGATATTTGGATTCTGATAGCTTGACGAGAGATATAGAGCAGCCTTCTATAGAAAGAGTCAACTTTAGATTTTTAAACTATTTCCAAAACTATAAACGTGAACTAGAGACTACACAAAGAGCGATAGACCCTAAGATAGAACTTCAATTAAATCAAGCTCGTGATACTATAGCTGAGTTCTATACTAGATATCCAGAGTTAATTAAAGATATAGAGCCTATGTTTGCCGGAGAATCTCAATTGCAGAAATCGCTATTGGGCTTTGAGGGTGGCAATACATTGAGATTGGCGACACCTACTCAATTAATAGAGTTTTCTAATGTACTGCGTGCTAAATTAGATAATGCTGGCAAAAACTTTGAATTAAAGAAATACCATTATTTCTATAGACCAGAAACAATAGGCGAGATTATGCGTACTTACGAAGATGCGCAACTTGTCTCAGAAGAGATTCCTATTAGAGCTGGTTTAAATGTTACTGGATTTGGCGAAGTTAAGAAAATGACTTCAACTATGCAGAAAGTAAACTCTATATGGAATTGGGGTGAGAGAGCTTTTGAAGGTGGTTTCAGAGCAACTGAATATAAATACAAAACTAATTCATTAGTTATCGGATTAAACACTCTTAACAAAAAACATGATGATTTAGGCAAGAGAGTTTGGAATATTGCTACTAGATTTAGAGAGAAGGGTATTGCCAAAATTAAGGGTCAGAAAGAGGACTATACCAAATTATATAAAAAATATTGGGAAGAAGTTCGTCCTGAATATGAAAAACTTATTAATGGAACTGAAAAGTATTTATTGCCCTCTATTAGCAATAAACCATTAAGTGGAAGAGAACTATTTGAACAAGTTGTAGAATTCCAGAATACAGCATTAAAAGATGTCTTACATAATAAGATGGTGAACAAACCATTAGAGCAGGCTTTCTTTGCTAAAGTAACAGATGAGAATGGTAACGTAGATACAGAGAAAGCATTTGAATTACTATCAAAGGAATTATCTGCGAATCAATTTATATTTCGTGGTGTTAATTTTGTTAATAAATTAATGCATTACGAGATATTGAATAAGATTAAATTAAATGGTGATACTTTCTTTAAGTACTTATACCGTAAATCTAAAGGAGCAGAAATTGAAGGGAATACAATGGAAGATTTATTCCAAGACCCTGATTTCAATGCCTTTTGGGGTGATTTACAGAAAGGAATTACACCAGATTCTCTCACCAGAAGCGATGCTGAATTAATAGACATTTATTTAAAGAAATATAATGATTATATAGAGAAACAAGCTGATTTCTCTCTTGTTATTGAAGAGATACCAGACGCTGGAATTCGTTCTAGATTATTAACACAATTAAGAAATTCAAAGTTTAATGAATCTGGTTGGATGGATTATAAAGACTTCCAAGTTGCAGATTGGTTTCATAAATATTATTATCCTCACAATACTTTCCTAGAGAAAGCTACTAAAAAGTATCTTTTAGATAGAGTTAAAAGCATGGTTGAGGGAACATTTGCTGATGGTGGTACCGAGAATCAAATAGCATTACTTAAACATCAAATAGAATCTCAATTAGGTAATTCAGATGAAAAAGCTCATTCAGCTATTCGTCACTTAGAAGACTTACTAGATTCTGATGGTCTTGGTACTAAGAATATAGAAAATTTTAGTCAGCAGTTAGCTAGTACGATGGAAAGAGATAGACGTGATCCTCTCCCTGGTTGGACTACCGATATGGATGTGCTAATTAAATACGAGAATCAAATAGATAGGTTCTATTATTCCTATCTTGCTTCAAGTATTAGTAGACATCAAATTAAAGCTTTAAAGAAGAAACAAGGTCTTGGTGATTTTACAGATTCATGGGCTAGATTTTTATCTATTTATAATAGAGACCAATTAGGTCACGCTAGTAAATTCCCAGATGCATGGTTAAATGATCCCAACCTTAAATTAAAGGGTAATCCTTACTATGCTTTAACGGATGATTATTGGGAACGTAAAGCTAAAAAAATAGGTTATAAATTCTTTAATGGCAAGAGGTTATACAAAGACACTAAGGAGTTAGGCTTGGAAGATAAGTTCACTCCCGAACTTCGTCAGAAAATAGTAGACGATCCTAGAACTAAGGAACTATTAGAGACTATTTATGCCAATAGCGTTGACAAAAGATTTTCATGGTTGTCCCAGGTAGAGGGAAAGTTTGAATTAATGGAGTTTTTGTCTCATCCAAAAACTCTTGTTAATAACTTCTTTTCTGGAGATTTGAATACCATTAGTCAGACTGGGGTACGCCACTGGGCAAATACTCGCAATATTAATTATCTAACGCAAGAAGTATTTCCTGGAACTAAATCTAAAACAGATATAGATGCTATTGTTGAGAAAAATGGTGGTGTTGAAGCCATGTTCTTTAGTGAGTTTGGATTGAATAGAATCTTTAATGGTGGTGTTTATAAGAGAGTAGCTACCAAGGTGATGGAGTCTCTAAAGAAAGATGGTTATAGTGAAAAAACTATTAAAGATATTGTAAGAGAAGAGGGTTTAGGAGAAGCTTTTCTTAATACAGCAGGTTATTTCATGAGAACCTCCGAGATTAGCTTAAGAAGACGCTCTTGGCTAGCACATTATGAACAAGCTAGAGAAGCATTAAGTGTAAATGGAATGCATTTAGAGCCAGAACATCCCTGGTTAGTACAATGGGCTAACAAAGGTGTAGGAGCGACACAATTCCTTTATAATAACGCTAATAGACCAGCATTTGTAAGAACTAGTTTAGGCAAGATGTTTGGTCGTTTCCAGTTATGGGCATGGAACTCATTATATTTTAGAAAAGAAGTATTAAAGATGGGTTATTCGGTTGGGTATCGTCCTGGTACTGCAGAATACTCTAGAATGAGACGTTTATTGACAGCAGATATGTTTGTTATGGCATTAGGAGCAGCTTTACCATACTCGATGTTTGATTCAACTGTAGCTCCGCCATTGGGATATGTCTTAGATTTATCTGCTTGGATGTTTGGGGATCAAGAGGAGCGTGATAAAGCTTTCTTTGGAGTTCTACCTTATCCAGCAAATATAGTTGGATTAGTAGCACCCCCTATTTCGAGATACCCTTTCGCTTTTGTATCTACATTAATTAATGGCAATTTAGACGCCGCTGGTAGAGCTTTGATGACATCTATACCATTTGGTAGACTTGGGACTTCTTTTTATAGAAGTATTGATTCTCCGATTATGACTATAGATAATTTTACAGGCTTACCATTTGTAAAGACTGGAGCTTTTTTCAAGAAACAATTTAAGAATAAAGTTCCCTATAATATTAATCCTCTATTAACCGACCTTTCTACGACAGAATAATTTAAAAAGTAAAGGTGAAGTTTTAAGGCTTCACCTTTATATTAATCATATGCCATTATAATTAATCATTATCCACAATACTCAATTCTTCTTATTGGCTGCTTTCCTTTAAATTCTTTTTTGTTAATTTGCCATACGACAGGAAGCCGAAATTGAGATTCTCCACTATTCCATTCATATCTGTGGTGTTCCCGACTTCTTAATGGTCTAACTGGCAGACCAAAAGTACGACGATCAAGAGCATCATTTTCATCTTCTAACGTATAAATAATAGGATATATTTCACTATCATTTCGGTCATTGCCATCCCATGATCCAGGATTATGCCATTCTAATACAGCACATTGAAATGTTTGTTGTATTAACGCTACCAATTCCTCATTACTTGCAGGTAGTTGAATTGGAGTCATGTCTCTCCAAGGAATCTTCATCTTCTTTATTTTAATTAACAAATTCAAATCTCCTTAAATCATAAGAATCAATACTCCCTCGTGAACCACCAGTGCTTTCTAAATAGATCATGCGAGCAGTGGCATTCCAACTACATTTTTCTCCCAATCTATAAATAGCATTTTTACGAAAGCCATAAGAATGTTTCGCGTTAATACAACGTAGTAATGTACCTTTTCTTAATTTCCTTACATCATATAATCTTGGAATCTTTAATTTTGTGATATTAAGTAACAATCTTAAACCTCCACAAATCATCTTTGTTGATGGTGTAGACATAATCACCATGAGAATCACGTAATTCTCTTTCATCATCATACCAAGCTCTATCTACGGTATATATACTACCTTTCTGTAAATTACCCTGACCCAAAGCAAAACGACATTCTATTTTTGTTCCTGGATATAGGTCAATGAGAGAGCGAATTAAATAGTTTCCAGTTCGAGAATGACGAATGCCATAAGGAGTTAGATTGCTATCAATTGGTTTATTAACTTTATTGATTTTTAATTTCTTTATTTTTAGTTGCATATGTTTCCTTTAGAATTATCTCTACTCTTGGATTTTCCATATCGTAACCACCAAATTCTGAAGAAGTTTTCTCTATATATTTGTAGGAATCATCTTCAATACAACTATAATGTACAAGTGCATCGCAAAAGAATTTATTAATGATACAACAAATATTTGCAGTATCAAAAATCTTTTTCCCATCTTTCTTTGCATTTGCATATAGTATAAAATCTATATCAATTGGAGGATTAATTTTCAAACCCTCCAATTGATCTTTCATTATTTCGTTATATATTTGTTTAGTCTTGTTATTTTTAATCCAATGAATATTGCGATAAGTGTTTAAATTTAAATAAATTGTTTCGTCTTTAACTCTTTTCTTTGGTAAAACTATTTTAATTGGACTAATAAATTTATAAATCCGTTGGTTCTCCGTATCTTTCGTGATACGCGTGTTTATCAAATCTTCTTCCACATTTCCTCGCAATTGCCTCTACATATTTCTTGTGAGCAGTCAATCCTTCTCTCATACCAATAGCGGTGTTTACTTCTAATACATATGGTTTATTATTAGTTTTATCTAATATAATATCAACAGCACCAAAGTCTAATCCGAGAGCTAGAACTGCTTTTTTGGCTAAGTCTAATACCGAAGGAGGAGGATTAACACCATCTCTTCCAAAAACCCAACCTTTATTTAAATTTCTAATATCAGAACTAAGATTTCTTGGATCTAATCCCAATTCACGAATCTTATCATCTGTCATCTTCTTTTTTCTTATTATATCAATAACGTCTCCACAAAATACATGAACTCTATATTCTTTAGAATTCATAATACCTAGTGTATAAAGTGATGCAGGAACTAACTCATTCTCAGTTCTTGCAATAACGATACCACGTCCTTGGCTGCCTCTAGTAAGAGTTCTACAATAAACTGTTTTAGATTCTCTAATCCAATCTTTAGCAACAGTATTATGTGTTGTAAATCTTAATGTAGGAACTTGAAGTTCTGTCAACTTGCTGAAGGTTCTGAGTTTATCACTCGCTAAAGCAACCGCCTCTGGCTTATTTAATAAAGTGCCATGACCGTTTAAAATAGTTATTGGTTCTGAAACACCCCAATTAATCAATACGTCTTCGTCTGAAGGTACGAATCTACGATTATAAAATACCTTGGGTGTTCCAAAGTAATTAGATAAAGAAGTAGCTGATTTAGATGCCATATTATAAGGCACAATACGTGGTATCATTTGTTCTCCTAAAAATTCATTGCTTTAATTATTGTTTTATTATCTTTTATGCCTTTTAGAAAAAGCATATTATCGATATGGACTTTCTTAAATTTTAAACCAAAACACTGACACATTGCATAAAAATCTTGAAATCGAAATGTTCCATCTAATACATCTTGTATTACAGAACCATATTTATAATATTCTTGATTCTCCGCATATACTTCTCTTTTGAACCATTTGTTAGATATTAATTTGAATATCATAATTTCCTTATAAAAATTATCCAGGATAGGAATATTGGCATATTCCTATGTTAGCTATACAATCGAAGGCCAAAATCTTCCTCGTCTACACATTATCCTGGATATTTGTCTGCTGCGCCTCGTTAGACAATTATTTCTTAATAATTCTAATATTTGGATATAATGTTTTAACTAATGCTGGATGATTGTCTTTTAATGAACTTACTAACGGGAGCTCCTCTTCAGAATTCTCTGCTGCAAATTCCCAGAATCTATCGAAAAATTCCATACAGAGATTAGCAAATTCTTTATCAGTAGCATTTTCACCATAGTAAGCAGAAACATATTTATCATAATCATTTCTGGGTAATTTAAACATATGTTTCATCAGAATATCTTCGGGTTGCAATAACTCTCGATTAATAGTTTTTCTAGTAGTTGGAGATTGTTTAATTATAAAATCTGAACCTTCAAGTGGCTCTTCAGCACATTGAAATAATAGACTCTTCAAATGTTCTTCATTAGACTTGATTCGTTTAATAACAGAATCTAAATCTTTTTTCTTTTCCTCCAATATTTCTTTTTCTTTGGGCAATCGATATTTTAAAACCGATATATATGCATCAGTTTTTTCTTTAATTTTATTTTTAATGTCTTGTAAATTGTCTAATTTATCTAAGTTTTCTTGAGTTGCTTCTGGATTCTCATATAGTTCATTTATAATATCGTCTTCTTGTCGTTTCAAATCAATCAACTTATTACTCATTCATATCTCCTTCTAGTGAAAAATCATCAATCGACCAAGCGGTCCTTCCTGTTAGTGAAGATCCTGATGCTGAAACAGTATTAACAGCCACAGCACCAGATAAAGTTGTTCGGTTTGTAGTGTTAATAGTCTCTATCTGTTCAGGACTCCACTGTGCGGATCTTCTATACGTAGTCCCTGGATCAATATAATACATATCACCATGTGGTGTTGAAACTGGAACTACACCAGTGCTCATATACTCCATAATCCAAGTCTGGCCAAACTGTCTATCTGGTTCGTTTCTATCAAATCTTACATCAAAACTAGTTGCATTGTATTTATTCTCTAGGGCATGTCTTAGCTGATGTTTTTTTATGTTGAGTATTATCATACTCGACCTCCTGCTCTATTTTTAGCATAATTTTATCGTATCGTTCAGCTAAAGAATAACTACCTTCTGCTAATGAAAGCAATATATAGGGAGTAATTTTCTTGAATAGCTCTTTAGCTGTTTTATATTCATCGTTAGACAATGGGTACTGCATGACTTCTTTCCTCCTTGCTATAGAATACAGATGTCTTGGGGATAGGTGTAAAAATAAAAGTATCCGATTCCATAATTGTGTTAATGGAAAATCCACTTTCATCTCGTGAACCCAATGAATGTATTTTTCTATAAGGCGTTGTTCTCGTGCCCTCTATAGCTATTACTTTATCAGCTTTCTGCTCTATCGAAGAAGAACCTTTACCACTATGAATATCTAAGTTGCCCTCTCTACTAGAGAATTTAGATATATGGTGAATAGCGATAATAATAATATCCATATTTTGTGCAATAGACTTTAAACCAGTTCCTATTGGACCAAGTTTTGATTCATCATTAATGCCTTGTACTTCTATAGCATCAATTACATCTACTACAACAATCTTTGCTCCAGATTCAATAATTAATTTTTCTATAGTTTCTAATTTAGGAGCTACACTCATAATCTGTATATGTTGTATTTTGTCGGCTAATCCCTTTTTACCTTTTTTATAATAATTATTAACTTCATCTTTAGTCATTTTATGTGCAATTTGTATAAATCGTCTAAAGGTTAAACGACTTTGCATCTCTAAGGATAAATAAAGAATGGGCATATCTATATTAACGCATAGATTTTGCACCCAAGCTGATTTACCTAATTTAGTATCGCCAATGACAACTATTAATTCCCCAGGATATGATACAAAACTATCTATTTCTGGATAAATTGACTTTAAGTCAAATGAGTTGTTGGCGAAATCCTTAGCCATAAAATGTTCATATTCATTCTCTAAAGATGAAAAGTTTTGTATTTCTGGTAAATAGTTTTTATTTTTATAAAATATACATTTATCAGAACAATATCTTTTCATTACTTCATCAGTACATGAATAACGATATCCTGCGCGATAAACATCCGCTACTAACCTCTGTACTTCATCTGGTTCCATTGTTGCTGCAAAGTTAACCATAGCAGATACACAAGCGTTAAGAGGCATTCCACCTCTTCTAAAAGCAGACGCCATTCGCAATATTTCTGCGTGTCTACTACCCTCTAATTCTCCCTTGTTATAACATGTTTGCATAC
>Ga0209417_1005528_pt1 | contig 13833 bp, 16 predicted proteins | sample RifGroF2_FD_184002 | JGI IMG/M metagenome (GOLD analysis project Ga0209417, IMG submission 184002) | Groundwater microbial communities from Rifle, Colorado, USA - Groundwater F2 (SPAdes) (version 2) | ecosystem: Environmental > Aquatic > Deep subsurface > Groundwater | place: Rifle, Colorado... | reverse complement strand
TCCTCAATCTGGACAAGATGATAGGCGGCGATTTCGAAGTGGGCTTGGCGAAACTGAAGACCGTCGCCGAGAAGTGAGGACAATATGAATACAGCCAACCCTGCACCTCAGGCGCGGCAACAGGTAACCCCGAACCTGCAATACCAACCCGGAGGAACAATCATGAAAACCAATACCATACAGTTGCATCGGGTGCTCAAAACCACTCCCGCTAAGATCTATCGTGCTTTCCTCGACGCCGATGCGATGGCGAAATGGCTGCCGCCTTACGGTTTTACCTGCAAGGTGCATCAGATGGATGCCAAAGTGGGCGGCACGTTCAGGATGTCGTTCACGAATTTCGGTACAGGACACAGTCATTCTTTCGGCGGGGAATACCTTGAACTCGTGCCGGACGAACGCATCCGCTACGTGGATCGGTTTGACGACCCCAACCTGCCCGGCGACATGCAGGTGACGGTGACACTCAAGCCCGTGATGTGCGGCACCGAGCTGAACATCGTGCAGGAGAACATTCCCGCGGTCATTCCGCCCGAAATGTGCTACCTCGGCTGGCAGGAGTCGCTCGCCCAACTGGCGACGCTGGTCGAACCAGACATTCCGAACTGATAGTGAGGTGCATCATGCAAAAAATCATTCCATTTCTGTGGTTCGATAATCAGGCTGCCGAAGCAGCGCGGTTTTATGTGTCCGTGTTCAAGGATGCCGAGATACTCGACACCACGTTCATCGAAAACACCCCGTCGGGGACGGTGGAGATCGTCACCATCAAGCTGTTCGGCCAGCAATATCAAATGATGAGTGCGGGGCCTTTTCAAAAGATCAACGGGGCGATCTCGTTTGTGGTGAATTGCGACACCCAGCAGGAAATCGATTATTACTGGGAGCAGCTCTCGGCCGATTCCAATGCGGGAGAGTGCGGCTGGCTGGTGGATAAATTCGGCGTGACCTGGCAGATCGTGCCGACGATGATGTACGAGATGCAAAAGACCACGGACAAGAAAAAGCTGGCGCGCGTCATCGAAGTGATGCTCACCATGAAAAAACTGGACATCGCTGAGTTGCAAAAGGCCTACGCGGGCTAAACACTTGCAATGGCGGCAGTACCTTCGAGAAACCGGAGGAACCATGACCATCCATCTAGATCACACCATCGTGCCATCGCGCAACCAGACTGCGGCCGCAAAGCTGCTGGCGGAACTGCTCGGGGTGCCTTGGGCGGAAGCCGGGGCCGGGCCGTTTACTCCGGTCTATGTGAATGACGGGCTGACCCTGGACTTCCAGGATACCGACGAACAGTTTCCCGTCTACCACTTCTGCTTCCGCGTCAGCCCCCGGGATTTCGATGCCATCCTCAAGCGCATCGAGGCGGCCGGAATCAAGTATCGCAGCAAGGTGCGCGGGCCTGTTGATATGAAAGTCGATCCGCAATACGGCAATGTCTACTGGAATGAGCCGGACGGGCATCAGTGGGAGATGCTGACCGTGAGCTATGCGCGGCAAGCCGGGTGATGCTCCCGAGGTGTCAGTGAACGTGAATAAAGGAGAATGCCATGCGAAAGATCATCGTTCTTGAATTCATGAGCCTCGACGGCGTGATACAGGCGCCGGGCGGGCCTGGGGAGGATATGTCCGGCGGTTTCAAATACGGCGGCTGGACTGTCCCGTACTTCGACGACTTCTCCGGTAAGCAGATGGAAGCGCAGATGAGCAAGCCCTTCGAGTTGTTGCTGGGCAGGAAAACCTATGAAATCTTCGCGTCATACTGGCCGCATCACAGCGCCGATTGGCCCGGCATCAATGAAGTCAGAAAATATGTCGTCGCGCATGAAGAGATCAAACCCGAATGGAACAATTCGGTGCTCCTGAAGGATGACGTGGTTACAAAGATACAGAAACTCAAGGAACAGGACGGGCCCGATTTGCATATCTATGGCAGCGGCAATTTCGTTCAGACCCTGTTGCAACATGACTTGGTCGACGAGTTCTGGCTCAAGATATTTCCGGTCACCCTGGGGGCGGGGAAACGCCTGTTTGCCGATGGAGCGCGCCCGGCGGCTTTCGAATTGACCGACAGCAAGGTGTCGCCGCTCGGCGTGATCTTTGCCAATTACAGGCGTGCCGGCGAGGTGAGGACTGGATCGTTCTGAATCTGGATTTCACGGCGTTGCCAGTTTGATATTTTGCGCGAGACACTTTCTGTATCTACCAGCCGCATGTGTGGCGGCTCAACAGACAAGGAGGTCATCATGAAACCCATGCACTTTTCCATCACCATCAACGCGTCCGTCGAAAAGGTCTGGCACACCATGCTGGGGCAGGACACCTACCGCATCTGGGCGGCGGAGTTCATGCCCGGGTCGTATTACGAAGGCAGTTGGGAGCAGGGCAGCAAGATTTTGTTCCTCGTGGACGGGTCAGGCATGAGCTCCATGATTGCCGAGAATCGCCCTTATCAATTCATCTCCATCAAACATCTGGGGATGATCATGGAAGGCGTGCTTGACACCGAGAGCGCGGAAAGCAAGGCATGGGCTGCAGTGTCCGAGAATTACACCTTCGCACCCCAAGGCGGTGGCACGTTGCTGCTCGTCGAATTGTCGGCGGTACCGACCGAAAATGAAGCAGACATGGCCGAGATCTGGCCCAAGGCATTGGCAAAATTGAAAACGCTCTGCGAATAGCCCCTCGATTCATTCATCGCTTCATGCACATCGGAGGAACCCGAAATGGCCAAAGTCAGCATCTACCTCAATTTCCTGCGCAACACCGAAGCGGCCTTCAATTTCTACAAGTCGGTCTTCGGCACCGAATTTTCCACGCCCATCGGGCGTTTCAGGGATATGCCCCCGCAACCGGAACAACCGGCGTTACCCGCTGCCGATCTCGACCTGGTGATGCACGTCGCCCTGCCCATCCTGGGCGGATTCGAGCTGATGGGAACGGATGCACCGGAATCCATGGGCTTCAAGGTCAACATGGGCAACAACATGTACATCAACCTGCAACCGGACTCGCGCGCTGAGACCAAACGCCTGTTCGATGCGCTGGCCGCGGGCGGCAAGGTCGAGATGCCCCTGCAGGACATGTTCTGGGGCGCGTATTTCGGCAGCCTCAAGGACAAGTTCGGCGTGCAGTGGATGTTCAACTGCGAGAGCAAACAATGAACGAACAGCTCACCCCGCTTGTATTGGAGGCATAACCATGAAACCGGATTTTGATGAAGCGATAGAGCAGCATTTTGCCGCCATCTCCAATCGAGATATCGATGCGTTCAAGTCACACCTTACGCGTGGCGAAACGCTCTATACGGTCATTCAAAATGGGCACGCTTTCACCACGCCTGCCGAAATTATTGAAATTCACAGGCAGTGGTTTCAAGACCCGAACTGGATTTGGGAGGGCACAGTTGTTCATAAAGTCGTCGGCGAGGATATGGCCATGGCCCTGGTCAAATATCAATATTGCCCAAAAGCGGATGCGGCTCCTTTCAGCACTTGGCTGACCTATGTTTTTCAGTTGCAGGAAGGCCAATGGAGAATCGTGCACGACCAAAACACTGCACTTGATTTTGCTGCATTTGCCCGTGCGGCCGGAATTGAAGCTGATGATAACGCCTAGCCCGGCGGTGGAGACTTAAGGAACCGGAGTGAAATTGTTTTTGGAGCTGAAATGAAATCGACTCCGGTACCTTTCGTCTCGTTTACCCTCGCCCTGGCCGGCATTCCGGTAGCGCAGTCATGACGCTGAACGAACATCACTGCTGACATCACGCTGGCAGCAGGGTGGGGGTAAAGTTGGAAGCAATATCGAAGCACCTACCCAAGGAGACCAACCATGAGCACAGTCAACAAAATCCCCGCTGGCTTTCATTCCATCACCCCCTATTTGTCGGTGAAAGATGCCGTGTCCGCCATCAAGTTTTACCAACACGCCTTCGGCGCGAAGTTGGTCGGACAAATCTCCATGCCGGACGGTGCGGTGGGCCATGCCGAATTGCAGATCGGCGATTCCAAATTCATGTTGGCGGAAGAGATGCCGGCCTGGGGCAACAAGAGTCCGGCCTCTTTGGGCGGTTCGCCTGTCGGTATCGCGCTGTATGTGAACGACGCCGATGCCGTGTTCACCCGCGCGCTGGCTGCCGGTGCGGTTGTGGTCGAGCAGGTCAAAGACCAGTTTTATGGCGACCGCAGCGGCACACTGACAGACCCGTTCGGACACAAGTGGCATATCCTGACGCATATCGAGGATGTTACTTTCCCCGAGATGCAAAAACGGTGCGATGCCATGTTTGAGGAACAAAAATAGGAAAAGTGACGGACGTTCCTGATAAACACGCCCAAGTGTCTATCAGCCGTTAAGAGATAATGCCCGCATCTGGCGGGCAAATCGTCCAGAACTACATTGCCGGAGTTGAATATGAGCACCGATCGCGTCGCCAAACTGCTTGAAGATATCCGCCTGCTGAGTGAGGACCGTTTCAAACTGGTGCAGTCGCTGAGAAAACTGGTCCTCGATCTGGAGGGTGTCAGCGAAGAGGTCAAATACGGCGGGATACTGTTCGCGGCGGGCAAGCCGTTCTGCGGTATCTTTTCGTATACCAACCATGTCTCGCTGGAGTTCAGCGCCGGGGCGTCGTTGCCGGACAAGCACAAGGTACTGGAGGGCGATGGCAAGCTGCGCCGCCACATCAAACTGACTGCCGTGCCGGACATCAAGGGCAAGCATGTGCGCGACTACGTGGTTCTTGCGCGCAAAGCGGCTGCCAAAGCGTGATCTTTCAATGAACGGATGAACAAGTGGCAACCGCCCAGAACACCATAGACTTCCTGCTTGACCAACTCTCCGCTGCGGGCGACGTATCCGCGAAGAAGATGTTCGGCGAATACTGCCTCTACCTTGCAGGCAAGCCGGTCGGTCTGGTATGCGACGACCAGCTTTATCTCAAGCCGACTGAAGCGGGGAAGGGCAAGCTCGATGAAGTGGTCGAGGGTTCGCCCTATCCCGGCGCAAAGCCGCACTTGCTGATTACGGCTGACCAGTGGGAAGACCGTCAGTGGCTGTGTGATCTGGTGCGGGCAACAGCGAAAGAACTGCCGATACCCAAGCCCAAGAAACCCAAATCGTAGCCATGCGCAAATCCGAACGCCTCTTCCAGCTTGTCACCCTATTGCAAGGTCGCCGCACGGTGATGACCGGGCAGGCACTGGCAGATGCGCTGGGGGTGGCGGTGCGCACGGTGTACCGCGACATCCAGGCACTCATCCTCTCCGGCGTGCCGATTGATGGCGAGGCGGGTGTGGGTTATCGCCTGCGCAAGGGTTTCGACCTGCCGCCGCTGATGTTCGAGATGGACGAAGTCACCGCGCTGCTGGCGGGCAACCGTATGGTGCAGGCGTGGACCGATCCCGAACTGGCCGAAGCCGCCAGACGTGCCGAGGCCAAGATACTGGCCGTGCTCACACCCGCCATGCTCAACGAGATCTCGCGCCTGCCGTATCGTGTACCGATCTATTCGAATCCCGAGCGCGAGACGCACGGCCTGCTACGTAAGGCCTGTGAACTGCGGCTCAAGGTGAAGATCGCTTATCGCGACATGAAGGAGCAGGAGAGCGAGCGCACGTTGTGGCCGCTGGGCATGGTGGGCTGGGGCGACCACTGGACCCTGCTGGCCTGGTGCGAACTGCGCGACGAGTACCGCAACTTCCGCTTCGACCGTATCCAGCATATCGAATGCCTGCCCGAGCACTTCCCGCACCATCCGGAGCGCAATCTGGAGCATTACCTTACCAAAATTGTGGGCGTTGAAGACGCGCAGAAACCGGCATAAGCGAATGTTAAGTTTTAAAGCACAAACTGCCCGCCAAGCTGAATTACAATGCGTGCCGTGATGAAATCCCTTCGCTGGAAGACGGTGCAGGGCTGAAGAATTCAAGGAGTTCGGAAATGAAGCGGTTGTTGATATTGTTGTCGGTATTGTGGGTGGGGCAGGCCGTTGCGGAGAATAATGCGGCCGGATCCGCCGGATATCAAAAGTGGCAGAAAGAATGCAGCAGTTGCCACGTCGCCTATCCGCCGCACATGCTGAGCAGCGAAAACTGGCGGGAACTGATGGGGAAGCTGGACAAGCACTTCAACAGCAATGCGGCACTCGAGGCCAAGGACACGCGCCTGATCCGCGATTTCCTCCTGCGCTTCGCCGGCAGCGGCCCCAAGTACACCTCCGCCAGCCTGCGCATCAGCGAAACCCCTTGGTTCGTGCGCGAGCATCGCATCATCTCCGAGAGCGAATGGAAACTTCCCGAGGTCAAAACGCGCTCGAACTGCACCGCCTGCCACGGCAAGAAAGTACTCGGCGACTGACACAGGAGAGACCGGCATGGATAAACCCTCCCGCCTCAAGCGCGAACTCCATCCCATGCGCGACTTCATCCGCGAGTCCCTTGCCACGAAGAGACTCACCGCCGCCTACGACGCCCGCCCGCCATACCAGCGCAACGACTACATCGGCTGGATCACCCGCGCCAAACTTCCCGAAACGCAGCAGAAGCGTCTTGACCAGATGCTGGAAGAACTGGCCAAGGGCGATGTGTACATGAAGATGGCGTATCGGCGGAGAAATTAGCGTGAAATGAGCAGGGCGGTGGGGATCCCTTTGGTTCTGGAAGATGCTCTGCAAGCCCGTTCGTGCTGTCAAAACACACACCACAAACCGCAGATTTATTCGGCGCATCAATGGTAATGCATTGTTTTTAATGTGTAATGCCTGAGCGCAATGCTCTGGCATTAATTTGTATCGCCGGGATATGGTCATATAATGCGCCCCCCCGGCATCAAAAGACCGGACAAAATAATTCGTGCGCACTACAAAGCTGCCGCACAGGAGCGTAGAGATCATGACCAACCAAATGTTTGTTTGGCGTTTCCTTGCAGTCGCAATTCCGGCAATTCTGGTCGTGTTCGGTCTGCATCTGGCTGATCGCGCAAAGACGCTGGATAAGTGGCAACAACATATGGAAACAAAAGTGCAGGAAGCGTCTGCCATGTTGTTGGCGGATTTTCGCGAGGCATCGACGGATGCGATGTTGCTTGCCGATGACAGCTTGTTGCAGCATCAGTCCGCGCAAGCGATGGATATGCTGGCCGAACGCTTCATGTCATTGGCCAGCTTCCATCCCCATTACCAGCAGGTTCGCTTCATCGACGTCTCCGGCATGGAACGTGTGCGCGTCAATTCCATCGGCGGCAAAGTCTGGCGCGTGGCAGCGAGTGAATTGCAGGATAAATCGGGAAGAGACTACTTCCAGGAAGCAGTCAGCCTGCCGGTCAATTCGCTGCGCCTCTCCCGTCTCGATCTGAATATCGAGCATGGCAAGATCGAGCAACCGCTCAATCCCATGCTGCGCTTCTCTGTCCCGGTTCACTCCCAGCGCGGCAAATGTTTGGGGGTGATCGTCATCAACTACGGTGTGGCCCCGGTGCTGGCGAAACTTTTCAATACTGAAGATCCCTCCGGTCTGCGCATGATGTTGCTCAACGCGCAGGGTGCATGGTTGGGTGGCGGTGCCGAGCAGGATCGTTGGGGAGGCATGCTTGGACACGAGCGGACGTTCAAACAGGCGGATCCGCAAGCCTGGTCGATGCTGCCGACGCGGCAGGGTAAAAACCTGGTGAGGTGGTCATCCGGTTCGAATTTCGGCGCTACAAGACGTGTGGTGCCGACTGATTTGGGCGCGAATGACAGTCTGGGCGGCTGGTCAATCGCCCAAATCAGTAGTGCCGATCCGTTCTGGCTGGTGAGCGGACAGACGGATGTTGCGACGATATTGGCACCAGCCTATGAAAGATTGCGGGTTGGCCTCGTGCTGCTCGTTCTGGGGTTGGCACTTTGGGCGTTCGTGATGCGCGGCTGGGGACGGCTCAAGATACTTTCCGCCGCAGCCATGCAGCAAGCGCACAAACTGGCAAAAGTCGTCGAGCAGACCACAGACCATGTACTGATCACTGATAAAGACGGACGCATGGACTATGTGAATCCGGCCTTCTGTCGCGCGACAGGATATGAACAGCGCGAAGTTGTTGGGGAGAATCCGAGCCTGCTGAAATCGGGCCAGCATTCGAGCGAGTTCTATGCCGACATGTGGAGGCGCATCAAACAAGGCGAGGACTTTCAGGACTTGTTCGTCAATCGCCGCAAGAACGGCATGCTGTATTACGAGGAAAAGACCATCTCCCCTTTGCTTGATGAGAAGGGCATGGTCACGCACTATGTCTCTACCGGCAAAGACATCACTGACAGCAAAATCACGCGTCTGGCCTTCTATGATCCGCTCACCGAACTAGTCAATCGCGTCCTGTTCCTGGATAGGCTGGAGCATGAGATCAGCCACGCACGCCGCACCAAACATACAATCGCCGTGATGTATCTCGATTTGGACGGTTTCAAAGGTGTGAATGATGAACTGGGACACGAGGCCGGTGACAAGTTGCTGGTCGAATTCTCGAGACGAGTATCCGCATTGATGCGACGCAGCGATACCTTTGCCCGTATCGGCGGCGACGAATTCGCAGTGCTGCTGAAAGAGATACAGAGCGAAGCGGATGCAGAGGATGTCGCCAGCAAGATATTGCAGACAATGGAATCCGACTGGATGATAGACGGCAAGAAAATCACCATCGGCGTCAGCATCGGCATCAGCCTGTATCCTTCCGAGGAGGTGGATGCGAACGGCCTGCTGAAAAAAGCCGACCAAGCCATGTACCAGGCCAAGCTGGGCGGGCGTAATCGTTATTCGCTCTATCACCCGTCTTCCAGCGACGACCTTGAGGGCGACTGATTGCCATAATCGATACATCTGTCATGCGCCACGCCGAGCGCCTATCGGCTCCAACGATTCCGTTCCGAAGCAATGCGCCAGTGCTACACAATGGTTGTTGATGTAAAAGAAGAAGCCCGCTTTCGCGGGCTTCTTCTTTTCCTGCATCGTGAGCTGAACGCTTACGCCTAACCCACCAGCTCCTTCAACACAAACGGCAAAATCCCGCCGTTCTTGTAGTAATCCACCTCAATCGGCGTGTCGATGCGCAGCAGCAGTGCAACATTCTGCTTGCTGCCATCCTTGCGCGTGATGGTCAGCGTCACATCCTGTTGCGGCTTGAGGTTGTCGTTGATGCCGATCAGGTCGAAAGTCTCATCGCCAGTCAGATTCAGCGAAGCCTGCGAGTCGCTACCCTTGAACTGCAACGGCAACACGCCCATGCCCACCAGGTTGCTGCGGTGGATACGTTCGTAGCTCTTGGCGATGACGGCCTTTACGCCCAGCAGTTGCGTGCCTTTGGCTGCCCAGTCGCGGCTGGAGCCGGTGCCGTATTCTTCACCGGCGAAGATCACGGTCGGTGTGTGGTCGGCGATATGTTTCATCGCGGCGTCGTAGATGGCCATCTGTTCGCCCTTGTACAGGGTGTAGCCGCCTTCGATGCGGCTGCCGTCGGCGTTGGGCGGCAGCATGAGGTTCTTCACGCGCACGTTGGCGAAAGTGCCGCGCATCATCACTTCGTGGTTGCCGCGGCGTGAGCCGTAGCTGTTGAAGTCCTTCACTTCTACATTGTGACCTTGCAGGTATTTGCCCGCCGGAGTGGCGGGCTTGAAGCTGCCTGCGGGGCTGATGTGGTCGGTGGTGACTGAGTCGCCGAACAGCGCGAGTGCCTTCGCATTCTTGATGTCGCCGACCTTGGGTACGGCCGCGTCGAAGAACGGCGGACGTGCGATGTAAGTGGAATCGTCCCACTGGTACAAGTCGCCGGTGGGGGCTTTGATGGCATTCCACAGCGGCAGGTCCTTGGTCAGATCGCTGTACAGTTTCTGGTACACCGCCGGGTCGGCGGCGAATTTCATCACGGTCTGAATCTCTGCGCTGTTGGGCCAGATATCTTTCAGGTAAACCGGCTGGCCGTCTTTACCAACGCCCAGCGGATCGGTGTCGAGGTTGATGTTCATCTTGCCCGCGATGGCGTAGGCGACCACCAGCGGAGGCGAGGCGAGGAAGTTGGCTTTCAGGTTCGGGTGGATGCGTGCCTCGAAGTTGCGGTTGCCGGAAAGCACTGCGGCGCAGATCAGGTTGTTGTCGGTGATGGTCTTGTCGATGTCTTCGCGCAACGGGCCGGCGTTGCCGATGCAGGTGGTGCAGCCGTAGGCGGCGAGGCCGAAACCGAGTGTGGTCAACGGTTCCAGCAGACCCGCATTAGTCAGATACTCGGTCACCACACGTGAGCCGGGTGCCAGCGTGGTCTTGATGTGCGGCGCAACCTTCAAGCCTTTCGCCACTGCCTTCTTCGCCAGCAGGCCTGCGGCCAGCAGCACGCCGGGGTTGGAGGTGTTGGTGCAGCTGGTGATCGCGGCGATCAGCACATCGGCATTGCCGATCTCCAAACCATCTTTGCCCGTAGCGTAACGCTTGTTCAGCTTGTCGGCGGGCTGGTTGAAACCGTTCTCGGCGATGGGCTTGCTGAACAAGGTGTTGAAGGTGTCTTTCATCGCAGGCAAAGCGATGCGGTCTTGCGGGCGCTTTGGACCGGCCAGCGAGGGCACGATGCTGTCGAGGTCGAGTTCCACCACGCTGCTGTAGTCGATGCTGCCTGCTTTGGGGATGCCGAACAGACCCTGCGCCTTGAAGTAGGACTCGAAGGCATCCACTTCCTCGGCGGTGCGGCCGGTGTTCTTCATGAACTGCACGGTCACGTCGTCGACCGGGAAGAAGCCCATGGTCGCGCCGTATTCCGGTGCCATGTTCGCAATCGTGGCGCGGTCGGGCAGGGTGAGGGCAGATGTGCCTTCGCCGAAGAACTCGACGAACTTGCCGACCACCTTGTGCTTGCGCATCAGTTCGGTGACGGTGAGTACCAGATCGGTGGCGGTGACGCCTTCGCGCAGCTTGCCTTTGAGGTGCACGCCGACCACGTCCGGTGTCAGGAAGTACACGGGCTGGCCCAGCATGCCCGCTTCCGCCTCGATGCCGCCCACGCCCCAGCCGACCACGCCGATGCCGTTGATCATGGTGGTGTGGCTGTCGGTGCCGACCAGTGTGTCGGGATAAGTCACGCCGTCTTTCTGGATCACGCCGCGTGCCAGATATTCCAGGTTCACTTGATGCACGATGCCGATGCCGGGCGGCACGACCTTGAAGGTGTCGAATGCCTGCATGCCCCACTTCATGAAGCGGTAACGCTCGGTGTTGCGCTCGAACTCCATCTCCATGTTGATCTTGAGCGCGTTCGGGTTGTTATAACTGTCGATCTGCACCGAGTGGTCCACCACCAGGTTCACGGGGACCAGCGGCTCGATGACCTTGGGGTCCTTGCCTGCCTTGGCGGCGGCATCGCGCATGGCGGCCAGGTCGGCCAGCAGCGGCACGCCGGTGAAGTCCTGCAACACGATGCGCGCCACCACGAAGGGGATCTCTTCGGTGCGCGGTGCGTTGGGTTTCCAGTTCGCCAGCTCGCGCACATGCTGTTCGCTCACCTTCTTGCCGTCGCAGTTGCGTAGCACCGATTCCAGCACGATGCGGATGGAAACAGGCAGGCGCGAGATGTTGCCGACGCCTGCTTTTTCCAGTGCGGGCAGGGAATACAGCGTGGCTTGTTTGCCGGAAGCGAGTTTGAAGGATTGGCGCGAATCGAACAGATTGTGGGACATGGACGGCTCCGAAGTGCGAATCAAAATGAGGGAGTGATTATAAGAGTTTGTGCCCTTGGCTTGCACCGTGATTTTTAGAATCCGGGCGATGCCATGGCTGTGTTTGCTGCCTGGGTCAATGCGCCCAGGGCTGGCCGGATTTGGGCCGACACGGCGGAACGTCCTAATTGCACAACAATAAGCATTCCTATCAGCTCAAATCTCCAGAAGGTGCATCTCTCTGTTCTAGGAGAGTATTTTTGCCCTCGGTCCAATCCGTATTTTAACGAATACACGCATTGGAAGTGCGGGCTGCTATGATTCGCCAAGCTCAATCAAGGAGGAAACATGAAAACCGTAATCTCCCTGTTCATCGCGCTGGCGACATTCCCATTGTTGGCAGCCGAGGTGGCTGCGCCGGCTTTCGTCGAGCAGCAGGTTTCGCCTGCGCTGCTCAAGCAATTGCGCGGCGGCGGATATGTTCTGTACATGCGCCATGGCAATACCGACACCTCACGCCCGGACCGCGTGCCCAGCGTAGACCTCAATGACTGTTCCACCCAGCGACCGCTGACGAAGGAAGGCCGGCAAGTGGCCGTCGACGTTGGTCAGGCGATCCGCAAGGCGAGGATACCGGTAGGCGAGACCTTTTCCAGTCCCCTGTGCCGCGCCAAAGAATCGGCCATGGCAGCGTTCGGAGAGAAATACACGGTGGACAATTTGCTGATGTATACCGCCAACATGACGACCGATGAGAAGCAGCCGGTGGTTGCACGGACGCGCGCGCTGCTGTCTGCCCCGGTTGCCGCAGGCAGCAACCGGGTTCTGGTCGCACATGCTCCCAACCTGATGGATCTGATGGGTTACTTTCCGAAGCCGGAAGGCACTCTGGTGATCTTCCGTCCACTGGGCGACAGTTTCGAATATCTTGGCAGCATCGCACCGCAGCAGTGGAAGGAGTTGTTGAATTAGCGGCACTACGCCACGATGAGGATAAAGCACTCCCTGCTGATACTGTTCATGATGCCGGTGCTACTGCCGGCATTGTTTGCGCTGCTGATCAACTATTGGTCGCTTTACAGCCTGCGCGCGCAGCATGAACAGGCCAGTAACCAGGAGCGTCAGGAAGTTGCGCTGCTGACCGAGGCTGCACGGTTGAGCGAGGAATTGGCCGCAGTGCAACGGCGGGTGGCGAGCACACTGGAGGCGGCTGACAGAAAGCGCCTGAGCGAGGCACAGCTCTATCGGATCCACTCCGAGGTGGTCGACCAACTGGCACAGTTGAACAGGCGTGTGCTCGTTCTGGCCGAATCTTCCGCGGTGCGCGAGGTCGGCCTGGAGGATGCGCTGGCACTGCCGGAACACACCAGGCTATACGGCAACTTCGTGATCATGGCCACCGATATCGCCGCTATCGATCCCAGTACCGCCGTCCGCTACATCGGCGATGCGCAGCAGCACTTCATCGCGTTCTCCGAACATGCCCATCGCATCTCGGCCAGACTCGCCAACCGTATGGTGCAGCACAATGCGGTGGCCGAGCGCGCCTTCTCCAGTTTCTTTATGCAGGTGCTATTGCTGGGGCTGGCCGGAATGGCGGGCGCTGTGTTACTTGCCGTGTTGTCATCGCGCAAGCTCGGCCGACACATGGGTGAGGTGGCCGACGCCCTGTGGGAACTATCCCATGCCCGCGATGTTGCCCCCGAACTGCCGAAGATCGAACGGATGCATAACGGCTCCGGCAGCGAGTTTCGGGATATGGCAGCGGCTGTGCTGGATTTTCGCTCGGCCCTGATCGGGCGCAAACAGGCCGAACATCAGGCTTACCAGCTGGCCTTTTACGACCCGCTCACGCAATTGCCCAACCGCCGATTGCTGATCGAACGCCTGGCTCAGGCTTTCACGCTCAGCGAGCGCACCCATTACCATGGCGCCATATTGTTGCTTGATCTGGACAACTTCAAGACGATCAACGAGACCAAGGGGCACGAGATCGGGGACCAGCTGCTGATGGAAGTGGCGCGACGAATCGCCGGTTGTGTGCGTGCCGGCGATACCGTGGTGCGCCTCGGCGGGGACGAATTCGTCGTATTGCTGGAGACACTGAGCGCCAAAGCCGACTCTACAGCCGCCCAGGTGGAAATGGTCGCCGAGAATATCCG
>Ga0209417_1005524_pt1 | contig 13842 bp, 16 predicted proteins | sample RifGroF2_FD_184002 | JGI IMG/M metagenome (GOLD analysis project Ga0209417, IMG submission 184002) | Groundwater microbial communities from Rifle, Colorado, USA - Groundwater F2 (SPAdes) (version 2) | ecosystem: Environmental > Aquatic > Deep subsurface > Groundwater | place: Rifle, Colorado... | reverse complement strand
CCCAAGACGGCGGGGTTAGAAAACCCCGCCTATCCGGCGAGAAAAAGCAATTATGACGCGGTCCCAGAGCGGGGGAGAAAGTAAAAATATTTTTAAATGAAAAAAGTCTTTATCGTCTATGCCTCAGCCGGTGCCGGCCACCAAAAAGCCGCCGAAGCCCTGCACGAATATCTAAAAAATACCCGCCCAGACTTAAGCCTAAAGCTAATTGACATCTTAGATTATTCCAATTATCTTGTTAAGTTTTCCTATTCAAAAGGCTATATCTTCCTTATAACCAAATTTCCATGGGCATGGTATGCCATATACCGCCTATCAGCCTGTTTTCCTGATAATTATCTTCGCCGCTTTCTGGATTATCTTGCCTGTCAGCCGTTTGTTAATTTGTTAAAAAAAGAGAAGCCGGATATTATCTTTTCCACCCATTTTTTAACCAGCAGTGTTCTTAGCGTATATAAGAAAGAAAACCCCCACCATCCCTTTCGCCTGATAACCATCATAACCGATTATACCCTGCATCCCTATTGGATAGGAGATGGCGTTGATTCGTATATAGCGTCATGCGAGTATGTGAAAGGTTGTTTATTGACAAAGAAAATACAAAAAGATAAAATAAAAGTTTATGGCATACCGGTAAAAGAGAAATTTTACCTGCCTTCGGATAGAAAAACAGCGGCCCAAAAGCTGGGAGTTGACCCCGCCAAATTCACCGCTTTAATTATGACCGGAGCCGTAGGCATCGGCCCCATAGAGGAAATTGTTCAGGCCTTAGCCGATGATGTTCAGCTTTTAGTTATCTGCGGCAAGAATCAAAGGCTCTTTGACCGCCTGACCAAGCTAAATTTAGCGAATGTTAAAGTTTACCCCTTGATTGATTATGTGGATGAGCTGATGTCGGTTTCTGATATCGTCTTAACCAAAGCCGGCGGCCTGACCATCAGCGAAAGCTTAGCCAAAGGCCTGCCAATGATCTTCTTCTCCAGCATCCCTGGCCTGGAGACATCTAATGAAAAAGTAATCTGTGAATCAGGTGTCGGCATTAAGGTGGAATCAGTTGAGAAAATAAAGAATACCTTGTTTTCTCTAAAATCCAACTCTGCCTCCTATCAAGATATAAAGCAAAAGTTAACTTACCTGAAAAAAGTTACTACTTTAAAAGATTTGTCAATGGAAATTTCATCTTGAAAGTTTCCACGGCATAAGAGAATATCTGTTGATAAAAGGCAGACAATATGCTTTAATTGTAGGAAATGAAGAAAGATAAGGGAAATCCATGCGGGCACTCGTAAATTTCATCAAGAAAAAACCATATTTAATTTGGTATGTTAAAGATTATAACTCGCTCTCGGAAGAAGCAGTAGTGGAGTCCACTTTAAATTATGGGGATTTTTCCGATTTCAAAGGGTTAATCTCTCTATTGGGGATTAAAAAGATTTCCCGGATCTTCAAGAAACAACTTAGGCAAAAACGGGTTAATTACGATCCGAAGATTATAAATTATTTTAAGCTGTATTTTTCAAGATATGCCTAGAATTCATCAGGAGATTCTCACAGGCGAACAACTTGAGCTTTTACCTCTTATTAAGTCATTCTCTCAAGAGTTTGGTTTGGTGGGAGGGACAGCGATAGCCCTCTTTATTGGGCATCGTCGTTCTATTGATTTCAACCTCTTTACAGATAAAGAATTTGATAACTGGAAAATCAGGAGAAAAATCTTCCGGCATGGGAAAATAGATGGTGTCTTAAGAGATGAGGATGGCCAGTATACAGTAGTTATCCACAAAGTAAGAATTACCTTTTTTAGCTATCCCTTCAAGATAAATTTTTCTAAAAGCTTCAACAAGGTGATAAATCTGCCGGATTTACTGACCTTAGCGGCAATGAAGGCCTATGCCTTAGGACGGAGAGCAAAGTGGAAGGACTATGTGGACCTTTACGTCATAATGAGGGATTATTACGATATCCATAAAATTATTAAGAGGGCTAGGCGTATCTTTGGTTTAGAATTTAATGAAAAGTTATTCCGGGCGCAGTTAAGCTATTTTAAAGATATAGACTACACAGAAAAAGTTGATTATCTGAAGGGTTTTGAAGTTGGCGATGAAATTATTAAGAAAAAACTCGCTGATTTCAGCTTAGGCTAATCACCGCTGAATCTCTGTTAAAGGGTTAGAGCAAAAATATTTTTTAATTTAAATCAGGAGGTAAAGAAAAATGGTAAAAGGTAAAGTGGAAAGGGATGCCCGCCGGAGTTTATCCTCGCGTAGGCGGGGACGGGCATGACAGTTTTGATATCTCGAAATTAATTTCTCGCCGATGGATAACGGCTTATTTGGACACGAGTGATATAACACATAATCGCATAGGCTATAGACCATCGACTATTGACTATCGATCCATAGTTTTTCCATGAAAACCTGCAGGAGCATACTATTTACTATGTGCAGTTGAATGCACAAAGCAGTATATTTTTGTGCGATAGCAATATAATGCGCAAATCAAGGCCGGCCCAATTAAAAGCGTAATATGTATTTTCCGGTGCGGCCCGCGTTTAAATTATGACCCGCCCTGAACAGTAAATTATACTTGACTATATTATAGATAAACAGTAAACTATACCTTACTATGATAGAAAAACTTATTGAAATCCAGTTGTCCCTTGTTAAAGAAATAGAAAAGTTTACATTTAAGAGATATCTCTTTGGAAAAATAAATTGGCACAATCGCCTTAGCGGGATTGTGGGCGCCAGGGGAGCCGGCAAGACTACCTTGCTTTTGCAGTACTATCTCGCGGGATTTAAAACCCCGCAAGATTGTTTGTATCTGTCCGCGGATAATATCAATGTCATAAATAAAGGGTTATACGCGATAGCCGAGGAGTTCTTTAAACTTGGTGGCAAGGTTATTCTGATTGACGAAGTTCACAAATATCCCTCCTGGCAGATAGAGTTAAAGAATATTTATGATTCTTTCCCGGCCAAGAAGATAATATTTTCAGGTAGTTCAAGCGTGAATATATTAAAGGGAAAAGCCGACCTCTCAAGAAGGGCGGTCTTTTATAATTTGAAGGGGCTTTCCTTCAGGGAATTTTTGATTCTACGTTTAAACGCGCGCTTCGCGCCTGTAGAACTTAAATATTTGTTGAATAGCCATATAGAAATAGCGGATAAGGTTAATTCTCAAATCCCGGTTTTAAAATATTTCAGGGAGTATTTGAAATTCGGTTATTATCCGTTTTTTAAGGAGGGAACGGATTCGTTTTATAATAAATTAAATAATGTGATAGAAAAGATAATATGCGAGGACATACCGTTTCTCTTTAATATAAAATATTCAACTCTTCCCAGTTTGAAAAAACTGCTTTATTTAGTAGCCACTTCACAGCCTTTTACGCCCAATATTTCCCGCATGAGCGCGCAACTGGGCATTTCCAAGGAATATACTTATAGCTATATTGACGAGCTTCAAAAAGCTGGATTGTTTATTCTCCTTTACCCGAAGGCGCAGGGATTCAGGCTGCTGCGTAAGCCGCAAAAGATATATTTAGAAAATCCTAACCTTTTTTACCTCATTGGAGAAGAGGAAGGTTTTGCCATTGAAAAAGGAAGCATCAGGGAAACATTTTTCATAAACCAGGCTTCAGCGGCGGTTAAGCTATATTTTTCTGAATCCGTTGATTTTGTTGATGATTCCGGAAAACAGTTTGAAATTGGCGGGAAGAATAAAAAGGTGGTTTCTTCTATTGAACCTTTTCTTGTTATGGATGACATAACGGTCGGTTTTAAGAATAGAATACCCTTGTGGCTTTTTGGGTTTCTTTATTAACGGTCCCCAGTAAAAAGGAGGATTCTTATGCGGATGGCGGAGAGTTTTTTCCACACGCTTAAGGTTGAGCTTATCCGAAAGAAAACCTTTAGAACCCGCGAGGAAGCAAGACAGGCTATCTTTGAGTATATTGAAATTTATTGCAATTGCAAGAGGGCGCATTCAACGCTCGGTTATTTAAGCCCTTTTGAGTATGAAAAACAGAAAATTTTCTCTTAACAATTAGTCCACTAAAGAGGGGAAGCGCATTATTCCATTCTAACCATAGACTATCGACTATACTATGCCCTTTAAATTTGAAGAACTAAAGGTATGGCAAGAATCAGTCAGGTTCGCCAGCGAAATATACACCTTAACAAAAAAATTCCCAAGAAGGGAAGAATTTGGTATAATTAGCCAGTTAAACAGAGCCGCTGTTTCAATCAGTTTAAATATCGCTGAAGGCGAAGGCAGGAATTCTGACGCGGATTTATCGCGTTTTATTCAAATAGCAATAGGTTCCCTGAATGAGGCGGTAACAATTTTATACATCAGTTTAGAACAAAAGTATATCGATAAAACAGAATTTGATTTATTTTATAAGCGCTGTGAAGACATTTCAAAAATGCTTCACGCCTTCCGGAATTATCTAAAGAAGTAATTTTTTTCTGAACTATCGACCATAGACTATAGACCCATAGTTTTTCCATGAAACTCGACATCTTAAACCACGAGAAAATTCTTAGTATTTTCAAGGAATTAGAGCAAAACCCCGCTATAATCCAGCGCGACCTTGCCTTGAAATTCAAAGTAAGCCTGGAGATTGTGTCTGATGCCCGTAAAAAACATCATATGGCAGAGATAACTACCATGGGAGCCATATAATACGAGCCTCCAGACCATTGACCATCGACTATTGACTATATTATGCCCTCTAAAATTTATTCTATAAGCGCTGTGAAGACATTTCAAAAATGGATAATTTAAAAGATACTGTAGAATCATTAAAAGAGTATTTTTCAAAAAGAAAAGAAGTTTTAATGGCTTTTGTTTTTGGTTCTTACGCCGAAGGCCGGCAGATGGCGGAATCGGATTTTGATGTAGCGGTTTATTTCACGCCTAAAAACGGGGAAGGCCCGGAAAGTGATATTTATTATGAAAATGAAAGTGAAGTTTACTCGGATATTTCCAGGATTATTCATAAAGAGATTGATTTGGTTTGCATGAATTACGCTCCGGCGTCTTTAGTGTCTTACGTGATCAAAAAGGGAATTCCTTTAGTAATTAAGGATAGAAAGTTACACTTAGAAACTTATTTGAAAGCGAGCACGGAAACGGAAGATTTCTTGGAGTTTTCTGAAGATTTTTACCGGATTTATAAGAAAGTCCGGTCGCTTACCGCGGAGCAAAAAGAAAGATTATTAGTAAGGCTGCAGTTCTTAGATTCAGAAATTAAAGAGACTGCCGATTATCAAATGGTAACTTTTGATGATTACAGGGAAGATAAAATGAAAAGGCGTAGTATCGAAAGATGGGTAGAGAATATTCTCAACGCCACTATAGACATCGCTAAAATAACTTTAGCTTCCGAGAAAAGACTAATGCCGCGGACTTACGAAGAGGCGCTGCTTAATTTTGGTTCCTTGGCGGGCTTAAGCGAAGAAGAAGCTATAAGAATCTCTAAGTTCGCTAATTTAAGAAATATCCTGGCCCATGAATATTTGGAGATTCTCTACGGCCGCATAGAGAAGTTTATTCAAGAGGCTTTGCCTTTTTATCCAAAAATTATCGGATTCCTGGAAAATTTTGTCAAACGATAATTTTAAAATCCAATAGATCATTTTCAATCAGATTATAGAACAAGGATATGAGACGATGGTAATTGAATCCGACGCGAGCAGATGTCCCAGCTACCGTATGCTCACAGCGCGGCGCGGACTGGATTGGGGATGCTGTGGCAGTGAAGATAGAAGAGATTGTATCTGATGCCCGTAAAAAACATCATATGGTAGAGATAACCACTATGGGAGCCATATAATACGAGTCTTCAGACCATTGACTATCGACCATATTATGCCCTCTAAAATTTATTCTATAAGCGCTGTGAAGACATTTCAAAAATGCTTCACGCCTTCCGGAATTATCTAAAGAAGTAATTTACCATAGACCATAGACCATTTACCATCGCCCCATAATTTTTCCATGAAATCCGACATCCTAAACCACGAAAAAATCCTCTCTGTTATCAAAGAGTTAGAGCAAAACCCCTCTATAACCCAGCGCGCCCTGGCTCTGAAGCTAAAAATAAGCCTGGGCAAGATTAACTACTTCCTCAACGCCCTCATTGACAAAGGCATAATAGAGGCCAAAAACTTCAAGAATGCCAAGAATAAGTTAAGCTATATGTATCTGCTCACCCCACAAGGAATTCGGATAAAATTTCAGCTTATCCAGCAGTTCCTTGATTGGAAAACCCGCGAATACGAAAACCTTAAACAGGAAATGGAAGTTTACAGGAGCATGCTATTAGCTTATCAAAATGTCGAAGCTTTGCCGGAAATGCATAATGCGAGCCATGATTAATGTGCCACCTTCAAATAGCTTAGCATGAATACAGGCTTAGCTGAAATAAGTAATATAAAAAACTAATAGTGTAATTTTTAATGCCCGGTAATCTTTATTCAACCTCCGCCTTTGCTACAAGTTGTTTTCCAATTTAAGCGAGAAGAATTGTTGATCCGATCTGTATCATCTTAAGGTAACATAGAATAACGGGCAGTTTATTCATAACAGGACTTTGTTAGTTTTTCAAATTATCCTTAAAGCGTTGAGATTGGATTTTGTACAAAGAGGCAGCGAGTTCCTTGTTCTTTGAGAATAAGAAAGCGGAATCGATAATAATCAGAGAAGCCACCGGTTTAACGAGCTAAGAGTATAACAATTTTTTTAGACCAATCCCGAAAAACTGTGAAAAGGGTTTTTCAGGATTAACTAATTATTGCATGCCAATATGTTATAAAACATTATGCGTTGTGCCAATATGCGATTAAGGGTAATCAACGCATTGAAATATGCGTAATGGATGTAATAGCAGCGTGTTACAATAATAACGATTTTAGGAAATAAACATAAATAAAATAACTTTTAACAAACTACTGTCATTATGCTATAAGTACTGTGATACCCACTTATTTTTTACCGGACAGGCGCGGTAAAGTGTTATTCCAAGAAATAACGTTATATGTTTCTTCAGCATATAGAATTTCTATCGAGGAGATAAAATAATGGTGACGATAGGACAAATAGGAATAGGAACATGGGGACAGAACCATACGAGGATATTTTCTTCAATAAATAATTGCTGTCTTAAAATCTGTTGCGATAAAAACAAAGAAATGCTAAGTAAAATCAAGCCATGCTACAGCCAGCAGATACGATTTACTCGTGATTTTAAAGAGATACTTAATGATAAAGACATAGAGGGGGTAGTGATTACAACTCCTTCTGTTTTTCACGCGCGTTTGGCCATTGAGAGCTTCTCGCGCGGTAAACACGTTTTTGTTGAGAAACCCATGGCACTAAATGTGCGGGATGGTAAAAGAATGTTAGAAGCTGCTCATAAGTATAAGCGTATACTTATGGTAGGACATCTGCTTTTATATCATTCGGCAATTTTAAAGCTGAAAGAATACATAGATCGTGGTGAATTGGGAGAGGTTTATTATATGTATTCTACGCGAGTTAATTTAGGCCAGGTAAGAATAGAAGAAAACGCACTATGGAGCTTGACCGCGCACGATATCTCTGTCGCCTTGTTTTTGCTTGAAGATAAGCCTGTTGAAGTGACTGCTAAAGGTGACAGTTACTTAAGAAAAGGCATAGAAGACATTGTTTTTGTTACCGTGAGATTCAAGAACGGCATATTGGTGCATATTCATGCAAGCTGGCTCGATCCTCATAAAATGCGAAAGTTTACGGTAGTTGGTTCTAAAAAAATGGCAGTATTTGATGATATGGAAAGTACAGAGAAGATTCGTATTTATGATAAAGGATTTGATCGGCAGAAAATCACCGGAGGCTACGAAACATTTTTGACTCTGCGCGAAGGAGATATTTACATTCCGAAGGTAAATATGATTGAACCTCTGAAGGTAGAATGTCAGCATTTCTTGGATTGTATTACAAAAAACAGCAATCCTCTTACTGACGGGAAGAGTGGATTTGAAGTATTGAAGGTGCTTACTGCGGCACAGAAATCATTAGAAACAGGCGGTAAACCAGTCAGGATCTTATAAGTAAAGTATGGGGGACTTTTGAAAAGAAATTATTTTGCGCATTGTACCGCTATAGTTGAAAAATCAGCCTGTATTGGCGCTGGGACTAAAATCTGGCATTTTTCTCATATTATGAAAGCGGCTAAAATCGGCAATAATTGCATTATAGGGCAAAACGCTTTTATAGGAGCGGGGGCTATCATAGGCAATAATGTAAAAATACAAAATAATGTTTCGGTGTATGATTCTGTTAAATTAGAAGACGAGGTATTCTGCGGTCCATCTGTGGTGTTTACTAATGTGTTTAATCCTCGTAGCCGTATTGAACGAAAAGACGAATATAAGCGGACGATAGTGAGGCAAGGTGCTAGCCTAGGGGCAAACGCGACCATTGTGTGCGGTAATGTAATAGGGGAGTTCGCGTTTGTAGGCGCGGGCGCCGTGGTTACTCATAATGTTCCCGACTACGCATTGGTCTACGGAAATCCTGCGCGCCTGCATGGCTGGATGTGCCGCTGCGGTATGAAACTCAATTTTAGTCTTACAGGAGAAAAAAATGTAGCTAGGTGTAAAGAATGTAATATTATTTTTGAAAAAGAAAATACTACAGTCAGGCTAGTAAAACAAAAAAAATAACTTCGGTATGTATAAGCAGCTTAAGGTTAAAACTATAAAAACGCAGTTACCGGAAAAAAAAGGTTTATTGGTTAATGAAAAGTATATCAAGATAGGGCGCGATTGTTTTATTTCTTCCAGCGCCATTCTTGGCCATAAATCTTTAAGCAACCTTGGTAAACCTGACGCGAGAATTTCTCTTGGCTTTGGCAGTTATGTCTTGAGCGGCGCGGTAATTTATGAGGGCGCCAGAATCGGTAAGCATGCTATTATAGGTCATAACGCCGTAATTAGAGAGCATACCGTTATCGGACAGAGGGTTTGTTTTTGGAATAACGCCTTTATTGATTATAATTCTCATATAGGCAGCAATGTCAAAATACATTATAATACTTACGTGGCCCCCGGGACAATTATTGAAGACGATGTTTTTCTGGGGCCAGGCGTAGTCTTTGCCAATGTTATTCACCCAGGTTGTAAGTTTTTAAAAAAATGCATGAAGGGTCCGGTTATTAAGAAGGGAGCGCAAGTCGGGGCTAATGTAACGGTTAATCCTTATGTGACGATAGGAGAAAAGGCAATCATAGGCTCCGGCAGTGTTGTAACGAAAAATATACCGAAAGGGTGTTTTGCCTACGGTAATCCCGCAGTAGTTAAGGGGAGTATCTATGCATTGAAATGCAAAACAGCCATTACTAACGAGCCCTATAAAAAATAATTGATTATATAACGTAGATGCCTGATTCACAAAATACCGGCAGGGTTACAAAAATGCCTAAAGTCCTGGTAGCCTTATTGTGTTACAACACTTGCGATGCCACAGAGCAGATTCTTCAGAAATTTCCCAAAGAGAGGAATTATGAGGTTTTGCTTGTTAATGACGGCTCTGTCGATAATACAAGCAATATACTTAAAAAACACAATTTTAAAATTATAGAGCATCATGTTAATAAGGGATTAGGGGCGGCAATAAAGACAGCGCTACGCTATGCCCGGGATAATCAACATGATATCATTGTAATTATGGCCGGAAATGGAAAAGATAATCCTCAGGAAATACCGTCTGTCGTAAGGCCTATTCTCGAAGGAAAGGCTGATTATGTACAGGGCTCTAGATTCCTTAAGGGTGGGGCATGGGATAATTTGCCGCTCTTTAGATTTATAATGATAAAACTATACGGCTTTATGCTTACTTTTTGCACGGGAATCACGGTTACTGATCCTTTGAATGGTTTCAGGGCTTATCGGTTAGATATTTTTAAGGATAAGCGGATTAATGTTTGGCAGGATTGGCTTGATCACTACGAGTACGAGACATACTTAAACTATAATGTCTTGAGGCTGGGATACCGTTATCAGGAACTCCCGGTTTCAAAGCTATATCCTACCAGAGGAAAAAGCAGCAAGACGGTTAAATATACCCATATTAGGCCTTTTGTCGACTGGTGGTCTATCTTACGGCCTATTTTTTTTCTAGCCCTTAGAGTAAAGAAATAATTTACGGAGGCAGAAAGATTTTTCAAAGAGAAAGACCGGCAATCTTTTTTTTATTTATCTTATCCTTATCAATTCGTTTGTTCGCGCTGGTTTTGTTGCCCGATAGGGGAATAGTGGGGGATAGCGTAAGTTATGACGATTTAGCTTCTCGGTTTAGCCAAGGGAAAGGATATACGCGTAGCACCGCATCTGATGAACCGGATAGCAGAAGGCTTCCGGGATATCCATTCTTTTTAGCGGCTATTTACTTTACTTTTGGGCATAGCTTGTTTGCGGTGAGGTTAATTCAGGTTATTCTTGACGCGCTTACCTGTGTTATCGTGTATAAGCTCTCCAAAGAGGTGTTGGATGACGCAGGCCAAGCTTTGTGGTCAGCATTACTGGCAGTAACGTATTTGCCTTTTATATTATTTGCTAATTTTATTCTCAGTGAAACGTTATATGTAGCGATAGTTACAATAGCGATATTTTTTCTGGTCAAAGCGTTTAAATACGGTTATTGTCGTAAATGGTTCATATGCGCGGGTTTTTTTTTGGGCATCTCTAATCTTATCAGGTCAACTTTGGTATTATTTCCCATGGTTTTATTTGTAGTGGCGCTCTTAATGAGCAAAATTAAAAAGAAGAGAATAGTTGTTTCTTTTACGTTTATAATTTTATTTATGCTGCTTGCTATGAGTCCCTGGCTAATCAGAAATTATATTTGTTTTCGTAAAGTTGCATTATCGCACCAGGGTTTTGGTTGGGCGTTATGGGTTGGGAGCACCGATTTTAAAGGACAATTTTATCCGCATTGGGATCAGGAGCCCGTGAGGTCTATGATTAAAGGCGCAACTTCTCTTGAGGGTATTGATAAGATATTTATGCCCATGGCTCTGGAAAATATTAAGCACAATCCCCTTGGTTATATTGGGCAGATTGTAAAAAAGATGGCGCAGTTTTGGTTTATTCCGTATGGGTCTGAACTTGTTGCCAAGAGAAGCAACTTAATGTCTATGCTTTACAGATATTTTTACAATCTGCTCTTTATTTTTTCTATCTGGGGGATAATTATTACCGATAAGAGAAGGCCGGACAAAGTGGTTCTTCCATTACTTATGGCGTATTATTCTGTATTTCATGCCGTGCTTATTATGGAACCCCGTTACGCACTTCCTGTGGCTGCATATGTGTTCATTTTAGCGGTATACGGCATAAGTGCTATAAAGGATGGAGTTCTTAAGAGAGGGGCTATTTCTAATGAATAAGTTTGTTTTGTTTTTTCTTATCTTAATTTTTATCTTCAGCACTTTTTTAAGGTTTTACGACCTCGATAAAAGCGGAATTTTTGCTTTTGATGAAGGGATATATTTTAGCTTGGTAAAAACAATGAGGCTTCCCTTAGATTATTTTCTGGAAAAGGCAAAAGGCGACATTTTTGATATGGGGTTTAGCGAGTATATTCAAAAAAAAGGCGCGTACCATTTTATGGCCGGGAAACCAACTTATATTTTATCAGCATTTCTTGTTTCGCTGTTGACCGGGCTTAAGGATTATACATTGCCTTTTACTTCCGCGCTGTTCGGAACACTTACTGTTATCCTGGTATTTTTTATCGCGAAAGGTCTTAAAGGCGTCGCCGCGGGATTAATTTCTGCTTTTATTCTGGCGGTATCATGGTTTCATGTGACATACTCCCGGTCGGCTTTTCCTCACATAACAGGCACGTTCTTTGCTTATCTTGCAATTTACATCTATTATTTATTAACGCGTAAAGATGGAGAAAGCAGCTCAACCAAGCTTATTTTTTTGTATGGTTTTGCGTTAGGACTGGCTATCACCTGCCACTATACTTTATATTGGATTGTGGCAATCTTCGGGGTCAATGAAGCTTTTTACCTTTTGAAGGGATTCAGCAGGAAATCAAAGATAAGTTCGCGCCGCTTCTTTATATGGGCAATAGCGGTTATATTGCCTGTGGTTTTTTGGCAGTTGGCGACTTTTATTATATGGTCATTTCTCTATTCAAAACCAGCTTATATTTCAATGGTGAAAGGTGCTTCAGGCACAGGTAGTTTTTCTACCTATTTTAACCAGTTAAGCACAGCGCTATTCTCTGCAAATAGGCAGACCGGCTATGAAGGTAATATCTGGTTTTATGTAAAAATTATCGCGATGAAAGAGGGAATTTTATTTTTATTGGTTTTTTTGGCAGGTTTAGCTGGCGGATTTATGAGTTTATTGAAAAGGTGGCGCGGAGGCGCTTCTCTTCAATTTATCATTATGTTATATTTTCTTTTTCCTTTTGTGTTGTTTGGCACCTACTCTCATTTTCCCACTACCCGGACATTCTGCATTGCCCTCCCGGCAATGGCTATTATTGCCAGTACTCCTATAGTATGGTTTTTAAAAAAGCGGTTTATGTTTTTCGCGCTAATATTGCTTTTGTTTCTTACGGCAGGACAACTGGTTAATACGCTACCTGTTTTATATTATCGCTCCGGTTTTAAAAAGGCGATGCGCTATATGGAATCGCATAAAGGAATAAAACATCTTAGTTCTAATGTGTATGTATCGCGGGCCTATGTCGACAGAGATAAGGCGGTGGATATGAGTTTTTCATTCCGCCAGAAAGAATACGACCCAACCGGAAAACTGCATGTAAGCCTTGACAGCCTAAAGGAATTTGTCGGTAGGAATGATTTTAGGTATCTCCTGCTAGATCAGTACCGCTTCAGTTATCCTAATGAAATATTCGCGGCTGCCTCGCAGGTGAAACCGGTTTTTGCGGTTAAGCATGCGACGGTAAGCTTTCTCTATGATTCGAAGAAAGAATACCAGGAACAAATACTCGGATATCCCCGCTTGATTGAGGTATATGATATTGAAGATATATTAAAAAAAATGGATGAAAATGAAAAGGAAAAGGACGCGTAAAATAAGAAACGCTTCTATCCGCGAGCATCTTTATAAATACGTAGACGATTTTCAGGGTAAGAATGTCCTTATTACTGGAGGGCTTGGATTTATTGGCAGTAATCTGGCAATCCAATTGGTTTCCATGGGAGCGAAAGTCGTTCTGCTCGACGCCATGCTTCCGGATTATGGGGGAAATTTGTTTAATATCGCGCCGGTTAAGGATGAGGTGATTATAAATTTCGGAGATATTTGCAGTGAGTATACAATGGATTACCTGGTTAAAGATAAGGATTATATATTTCACTTAGCCGGTCAGGTCTGCCATATTATGAGCTTGACTAATCCGTTTCCTGATATAGATATTAATATTAAGGGCACGGCTATTCTTATGGAAGCTTGCAAAAAGTATAACAGGGATGTTAAGGTTATCTATACGGGAACCCGGGGACAGTACGGCTCAAGCGTGCATCTTCCGGTAAATGAGGATGCGCCAACCAGGCCTAAGGGTATTTATGAAATATCTAACCTTGCCGCGGAGCATATTATTAAAGTGTATAACGATATCCACGGAATACGCTCGATCATGCTTCGGCTTACCAATATTTATGGCCCGCGCGCGCAGATGAGGCATCACCGTTTTGGCGTAGTAAACTGGTTTATCCGCCAAGTATTGTCCGGTGAAATGGTTAAAATATTCGGCAATGGAAAGATTTTAAGGGATTTCCTTTATGCTGATGATTGCGTTGACGCTATT
>Ga0209417_1005521_pt1 | contig 13844 bp, 1 predicted proteins | sample RifGroF2_FD_184002 | JGI IMG/M metagenome (GOLD analysis project Ga0209417, IMG submission 184002) | Groundwater microbial communities from Rifle, Colorado, USA - Groundwater F2 (SPAdes) (version 2) | ecosystem: Environmental > Aquatic > Deep subsurface > Groundwater | place: Rifle, Colorado... | reverse complement strand
GGTATGCGAGGCTGAAACTGTTACAAGATCGCTTCCTCCGATCCATCCTAAACGCCACGCATTGCTTGCTGTTTTTTCAATGATCGGAAAATTGTCCGCGCCGCCGTCAAAAAGCGTGTGCGTTTTACCGTCATTACTACCCCAGTGCGGCTGTATCCACGCTTCAAGCGTGCCTTCTCTTGGGTTAAAATTTTCATATACTCCATCCAAAAGTTTACTTCCATAAGAATACCGGAGATCATCATATTGGGTAATAAGAATTCCTTTTTGCGCCGCAATCGCTGATGAAGGCCATGCGAGCAAGCGATACCCGAACGCTCTCGTAAATGAACCGTCCGAAAACCTGATCGGCATCCATCCGCTGTTCTTTTCAGAATCAGTCGCGAGTTCGGCAAAATAACCGGAGTCCCGTCCTCCGCTCTGCCAGCTCCATAATACCTCGCCTGCATTTGCGCTTGGAGCGCCGGCAAAAGCCATCGGCGCATTGGCGGAGGTCGCGGCAATGCCGATATCGGAAAAATCGCTTTGCGGGCTTTGCCCCACGTCGTCAACAGCAATGACCTTAATATCATATAGAGTGTCTGAAACAAGAGGCGCTGTTATTAACGGATTGTTTGTGGTTAAAAAGAATGACGGCGTATTCGTAATCCCGGCACGAGTCCAGTTCAAATCTGGAGTTAAAACATACACATAATACGTTGTCGCAAGCGGCACGGGATCCCAATGGAAAATGACTGAAACTAAGGTATTAAACTCTGCGCCAGCCGGATTTAATACATTCAATGGAGTGGCGAGCGGGAACGCGGCGGCGTAATCAAGACGAATCTCGGACTCGCTTCGCGCGTAATTATACACGCGCACATCGTCAATATATCCTTTGAACTTTGTTGTCGCGCTTCCGATTGTAAAATTCTGCCATCCTGAAATTGACGACGAAAGCGACGCGCGAGCTTCCTTGATCTCGCCGTCTACGTACAAGGTCATTCCTTCATCGCCTGTTGTTCCGTTCCACACGCCGGCGACGTGATGCCACGCGCTGTCAGATGGAATAGCGGATTTCAAATTATTCGCTCCGCTGTCTATATAAAACCACACCTTGCCGTCGTTATTGTATGTAAGCGCAAAACCGCCGATTCCAGTGCCGGCTATGCCGGAGTCCGCGCCAGAGGGAACTGCGTTTGGTTTAATCCACGCCTCAAGCGTAAGAGCTTGTTCAATTTTTAATGATTGCTCGCTCCACGCGTCTACATAATCGTTCGCGCCGTCAAAAGAAAGACAGCCGCCGAAGACGCACTCGCCGCCCGATCTCCAGACTGGCCCGAATAATTCTCCGTCGTTTTTATTTTCTGATTCGTCGCGCGCGACAGTTCCGGATCCGTCGTCAAGTTTCCACTCTGAAACCGGGGCAAATCCTTTTTGATAATCATCATACATCTGCTCTATAGTAAGCGCGGACGAATACAACCGCACTTCATCCAGCATGCCGTTTATACTCTCTTCGTTATCATTATATGATCCAATAGTAAGAGAACGCGCCGTCTGCGCGAGCGATCCTGTCATTGGAGCCGAGGATACTGCTACGCCGTTTATATATAATGTAAGCGATGCTCCGTCATACACGCCGCCGACGTGCGTCCATGAGGTTATAGGCAACGCCCCGGAAAAGGTCGCAACGTACACATCGCCTGCGCCGTTTCCGACGCTCAAACGCACAGTACCGTCGCTGTAATAAAAAAGGCGATAACCTTCCGCGGGGTAGTTCATTTTAGAAACAATGTTTTGCAAATTCTGCCCGCCGCCGTTCCAATACACCCACCCGGTAATCGTAAACGTTGTTGGATTAAGTGAAGGAGCATCTGCGACTGTTAGGTAATCATCAACGCCGTCAAACAAACACGCTCCTCCCTGCCTCCCCAAAACCTCGCAATCCATGCCTGCGGCGTTTGCTCCCCAGTTTGCGGTTCCGTTATTGCCGTTTCCGGAACTGTCAGTAATCGTTTTTCCGTTCCCGGCTGTGTTATCGTCCATTTTCAAACGCAGAACAAGATTTGACGAAACCGAGCCAAATTCCTGCGCGACTTCGGCGGAAGAAAGCGCGCGGTTGTAAAGTTTTGCCTCGTCAATAAATCCGTTAAAATCGCTCGTCTCTTTTCCAAAAAGAAAATTTCTGGACGGCGATATCGCTGAAACAAAAGACGACCCTCTTCCGGCAAGCGCGCCGTCAATATAAAGTTTCATTCCGTCTGCAAGCGTAGTTCCATCCCAAACTCCCGCGACATGATGCCAGCGGTTTGGCGATGCAAACGCGCTTATTTTGTTTGTTCCGTTTCCGAGATAAAAATACACGTTGCCGTCTGTATGATAGGTGAGTGAATACCCGCCATTGATGCCGGTTCCCATGATACCGGCGTCAGAGGATGCGGGAAAACCTATCGGATATATCCAGGCGGTTTCCGAAAGCGCGCCGGTTATTTTTAAGTCCGAATTAATTCCGGCATCTGTATAATCACCTGCGCCGTCGTAGAACAAACACTTCCCTGCGCGGCATAAACTCTCATCGCGCCACGAAGCGCCGGTTATCGTTCCGGTATGCCCGCGCCCTGATGAATCATTCGCTACTGTTCCCGCGCCTTCGTCAAATGTAAAGTGAGCGACAAGTCCGCTATATTCGGCCAATATCTGATTATCGGAACGCGCATACGCGTACACTTTGCTCTCATCAAGAAAAATATCAGGCGTTCCGTCTGTTAGACGTTCGGCGAGTTTCATGCTGTTTGATCCGAGCGGACACAACCCGCCGGCATGCGTAGCTTGATTTTTTAAAACTCCGTCAAGGTAAGTTTTAACAGTGGCGCCGTCGTAAGTTGCGGAGGCAAAATGCCATGTATTATCAAGCAGATTTGAACCGAGTGTGAGCGACGAATACAACGAACCATCGCATGGACTATTCCCCCACTCAAAGTAAAGATGACCGTCATTTCCGGTTGAGTTTGCCGGAACCCAGTATCTCAAACCATAACCTTTATGCGTATCGCCATTGTAGTTTGCCATAACGCGCGGCCAGCGGTTGCCGGAGTTCGGTGTATAGACACTGTCTAACTTTACCCATGTTGAGTATGTAAACGCGGAAGATGTATCAAAAATAAGCGAAGATGGGATTGTTATGAAGTCATTGTCGCTGTCTGTTCCGATGCATGCGCCGAGCTTGCACGCGCTTTGGTTCTGCCACTCTAACCCGGTAACCGTAGCGGTAAGATTATTGCCCGAGGAATCCGCCGCGCTTGTGCCGCTCCCATCATTAAACTTCCAATGCGCGATCGGCGCAAACGGCGATTTCACGCTGTAGGAAACCGTGCCGCACGAATTCGTGTTTGCGCAATTGAAACTGATCCAGCCCAAAACATCGCCCCCAAACGCAAAGCCGGTAAACTCGGACGGCTCTTCGTCAATCGTAACGCCGTACGAAGAGCCGTCCTGCGCCGTGCCGGCAAACTTGATCCACCCGTCCCAGCCCAAGTCTTGCGCAAGCGCCCGCGCCCAGCCGGTGATTTGAAAAGATCCCAAATCCATTTTTGCTACATATGCTTCACTCCCATTATACGGAGCTGTGGGAGGCACTCCGGTGTCAGCGCGATTAAAACTGATCCAGCCGATGTTCTCGCTCCATGCATAGCCTGAAAATATACCTGTTGTCGTGTCAACATTCACGCCATAATCAACCGCACCGCCTCCGCTTGTGTTGTTAAAACTGATCCAGCCCATGTTCTCGCTCCATGCCCAGCCGGAAACATTCTGGCTTGCGCTTGCTCTAACTGTATGCGGAAACATAAGCAACGCGCCGATGGCGGCTGAAAAGATGAGTGAGTGTAAAAAAATTGCGCCCGCGCTTATTCGCATATTTATCTATTTTTTTTCTTTATGCCCTATAAATTCTTCCATGTTGGCGTGGCACCTGTTTTCATACATATTTGTAAGTCATCGTTGCCCGTGCCTCCGTTCGTAAACCACAACATACCGCGCTTACTATCGTCGCATCCGGGTCTCGCGTCAGTCGTATTCAGCCGTACTCCGCCATTCACTTCCAGCTTTGCCTCCGGCGTCGTCGTCCCGATGCCGACGTTGCCTGAAAAATAACCATTCTCAAACGCATTCGTATACGGAACAACAACGGCATTTATTCCAGTTATCGGTTCTGGGGCAAATGTCCATCCTTGCAACCATGTTGGATTGCCAAGGCTCAATAATGCGCGTATCGTGAACCTGGAATAATACCATCTCTGTCCGACTGGTTTTTCAAGTAAAATAACCACTTTGCCGCCTTCGTTTGCAAGAGTAATTTTAGGAGCGATAGAGCCGTACGAAGAAGCTTTGTAGTTAATAAAAGCGCCATTATAGACATACCACACAAGATCAATGCCAAATGTGTTTCCCCCTCCATAATCATATCCTTCAATAAATAAGGCGGGCATTTGAGAGGAATTAGTATAGGGAAAGTTTGTCTTTATCTTCACAAGATGTCTGTTTAAGTCGGTACCATATATTGCGCCGTAATCGGTCGCGTTAAATTCCGCGATATTCACTGAATAATTCTTTGATTTAATAGCGCCGTTCACATCAAGCGGCATCACTGGACTCGTGGTCCCGATGCCGACGTTGCCTGTGCTTAAAATCCTTACTTTCTCTGTGCCCCCTGGATAAAAAATAAAATCCTGTCCAGATGAACCAGTAAAATCAGCAGAGTTAACATCATTACTTATAATTAACGATTTCCCATCGTTAGAGCCTGAATAAATATGTAATGGAGCGCCTTTATTTGTTTCGCCTATAAAAACTGGTCTTCCATTTGTATTTAACTTTAAGTATTCTGATGACGCTCCCCCACTTTTTATAGTAAGACTCCCAGAAGGAACACTTATTACAGCGTTAGCGCTAAGTTTCAAATTGCCATTTATTTCAAGTTTCTCTCCAGGCTCCGTCGTCCCAATCCCGACGTTGCCGTCGTTATCAACATACACCGCGTTTCCCGGAGTCCCGTCTTGAGCGTTCAATGAGGATGGAACGTTGGTCGCGCCGCTTGCGCTTAAACACTTGCCGCCGGATACGTCTGTGCAGATATCGCCTGTTGCGTGAATTTCTCCTGTAATGTTTGCGCCTTCGTCCGTTGTGAGCGATTTTACTTTGAGCGCGCCGGTTTTTGTCTGGTCAACGCTTCCCGTGTCTAAAGGAATACTAACGCTTGCTTCAGGCGGAGCGGAATTCGGATCGCTCCACCCAAACGCAACGTAACTTGCGGTGATGAGTATTACAGACGCAACCGCGGTGAGAACGATATTACGATGTATATTCGTGTAACGCATACGATTGTTGTTCTCCCTTTCATTACGACTTTATGGCGCGATAAAAGTGAGATGATAAGTTATTTATATTAGTTATACACAAAATTTAGAGCCGTCGCTTAGGAAAGCCGTCGCATAAGTTTTTTATTTTATTTGAGCATAAAAACAGTAATCACTGCTCATTTGCGACGGCTGTTATATTGAACATATTGCTTTATATCCATGCGAATCGTAGCATATTTCAGTTCAAAAAACAACGATGCTGTAAGCAGCGTTTTCGCACGTTCCGCGATTTTCGCAATTCGCGCTTATCCAGCCGATAATGTCGCCTCCGTACATCCAGCCTGAAAGTTCGCCCATGTCTTTGTTTAATGAAAGTCCGTACGGCGTTCCGTCTTTCGCGTTTCCAGAGAGTTTGATCCAGCCGTCCCATGATCCGCTCGCCTGTTCTTCCGCTCTCTTTCCAGTGATCGCTCTTGCCCAGCCGGTAAACGTGTCGTCTTCTTGCAAGCGCGCGATAAATGTTTCTGTGTCAGTGTTGTACGGAGCGGACGGCGGAACGCCAGCGTCGGCGCGGTTGAAACTAATCCAGCCGAGCGAATCGTTCCATGCGTAGCCGCGCATCGCGCCAGTAACTCCGTCAATCATAACGCCGTAGTCAACGATGTTCGCAAGAGAATCAAATGAAGCGTCGCTCGCGTCTTTGCAGGTCTTTCCAGTTGCCGCTTCTCTGTTTTTGCAAGAGAAACTTATCCAGCCGATAGTTCCCGACCACGCAAAGCCGGAGAGTTCAAAATCTGTTATCAAAGAAATGCCGCTCGCAAACATCGGCGCGCTCTCGTTTAGAGCGGCGTCTTTAACTGTAACAGCGTAGTAATACAGAATACCCTGTGAAACAGTATTGTCGGTATACTCTTTGGCGGTTTCATCAAGCTCTGCGATAAGAGAAGCGTCTGTAAGAGAAACAAACGGCGTTTGCGCGCGATAGATATTTAGCGTGCCTTCGTATGGCGTTTGCATTGATTGAAGAGCGCTTCGCAAATTTGCTCGTCCGCCGGAAACAAGTTTTCCTTGAAACGCGGTCTTTTGATCCACGCCTTCAAAAAGCGCGAGGCGCGTCTCCAGAACCGAAACATTTGGATATTTTGAGCGCATAAGAGAAACAATGCCTGTTACGTGCGGAGCCGCCATTGATGTGCCACTTAAAAGCGCATAAGCATCACCCGGCACTGCACTCAAGACAGAAACGCCCGGAGCCGCGATGTCAACGCTTGATGGTCCGTAATTGGAAAACGAAGCGAGCGCGTCGCGATTGTCGCTTGCGGCAACCGCAATCACCGAGTCAAGATCATAACTTGACGGATAGTGCGGGGAAATATCGTTATTATCCCCACTTGCATCTTCCCCGCCGTTTCCCGCGGCCGCGACAAAAATCATCCCGCGATCTTGCGCGTCATTGAGCGCGTCGTAAAACGGTTGGCTAAAACCCCCTCCGCCAAAACTCGCGTTCATCACTTCAGCTCCATTTTGTATTGCATAATAAACCGCCTCAATCGCGTCCGCAGTAGTGCCAACGCCATTTTTGTCAAGAAAGCGAAGTAGCATAATTCGCGCGCTGGGATTCACGCCGATAACACCAACTCCGTTATTTCCCTCGGCTCCGATTATCCCGGCGACATGCGTGCCGTGAGAGTGTTCATCCATCGGATCATTGTCCGGAGTCTTTGGGGAAATACACGCGCCGGATCCATCGCGTTCATTACACGAGGTCATGTCCCATCCGCGAATGTCGTCAATGTAGCCGTTGCCGTCGTCGTCAATGCCGTTTCCCGCGACTTCGTCTTCGTTCATCATTATCTGCGAGAGAAGATCGGGGTTCGTATAGTCAACTCCCGAGTCAATCACCGCGACAACAACCGGCCGCGACGCTCCGTTTTCTATGTCCCATCCTTCAGGCGCGTCAATGTCCGAGTCCGGCGCGCCTCCGGTTTGCCCGGTATTATCAAGCCCCCACTGTTCTATGAAACGCGGATCAGTTGGAATAAAGTCGGCTGTGATAATATAGTTTGGGCTTGCGTATTCCACGTCTTTATTTTCCCTGTAACTTTTCATTACTGTCTCCAGATCGTTTGAATTTTTAAGAACAACTTTGTAAAGCCCTGGCGCAAACTGCGTGATGCTTTTTTCTTTTGCAAAAAATCCGAACAGTCCGCTTGGAGATTTTTTCTCGCGGCCCGGCTTAAACTTCACAAGAAACTCGCCGGGAACAAAAGGAGCGGACTTTGCCGAAGTTTGCGTATTTATTTGCGCCTCTGCGGTTGACTCTGAAGATACTCCCCAATTCCACGAAAGTGTGATGTCGGCGCGAGTTGGAGTTGCGGCAAGATTCATAACTCCCGACGGCGGAATAGTATCCAGCGCGATTGTCGTTTCCACTGTATCGCTTTCGTTTCCAAACTCATCGCGCGCGCTGATGCTAAACTCGTTTATACCTTCAGAGAGAGCCGCTTCGTAACTCCATGTTATTACTGTGTTCAACGGTACAACCTCTTCGCTGTTTATGATGATGGCTGTGTTTGAATCTTTTCCGCCGGTTAAAATCTGTAACGGCTCGCGCGTTGGAGAAACGGAATCGTTCAGCGTGGGGGTTGACGGTTTTACTGCAACAACAGTGGTTCCTGCCTCCGCACTGTTATTTGCGGAATTAGGATCGCCGACGGCGCCTGATATTTCCGCGCTTGTTGTATAAACGCCAGGGGTAAATGTTTTCGCGCTGATGGAGATCTCTGACGTGGCGCCGGTTTCCAAAGTGCCAAGCGAGCAGGTAGCAATACTTCCGGCGATAGTACAGCTTCCACGGTCTGTTATTGCCTCCGCGAGTTCAAAAAGATCATTCAACGCATCGGTAACTGTTACGTTTGGCGCTTCTTCCGGTCCGTTGTTTGAAGCCGTGATGGTATAGCGCGCTATTTCTCCGCTTGCAATCGGGTCTTTGTCCTCGGTTATCGTAACTGCCAAGTCCGCGATCGCCTGCGGGAACGATGTCTCGTCTAATGGATCCGAACCGAACTGTGCCTCTTCATAATCGCTGAACGTGTCGCCGTCGGTGTCTTGCAAAAGAGGATTGGTGCTTTTTACAACCTCATCGTAATCAGACAAGCCATCGTCGTCTGTGTCTGGCCGAGAGATGTTGGTGTGATGCGTATCGCGCTCTTCAACGTCCGTAAGCCCGTCGTAATCGCGGTCATCGTTTGCGGTAAGCGGAGCGAGAAAACTTTCTTTCCCGTCTGCTGTTACGGCGGATACAGCGTAGAGCCGTGTGGGGATGGAAGAATTTTCCGCCCACAAATCCCCGGTATCGTACCACGGCGTTTCAACGACCGCCGCCTCGTGAAGATAAAGATCGTCTTTTTGTTTTGCGTAAACGCGGTATCCGGTAACGGCCGTGTCAAAAGACGCCTCCCATGTAAGACGCGTTACAAGCCCATCCATGTTAATCGGATCCGCGCGAAATGATTGAGGTGCGAGAGGTACGCCGGAGATTGTGATTTTTTCTTGCGCTGACGGATTGATGGCAATGGTCAGTGATGAGGTTGCGCCATGGGCAAAAACGCGGTAATCGTTTGCGATCTCCGCATCGCTTGAAATAAACTCTGTATGCAGAATATAATCTTCTGTATACGGACTGGTAAGAGAAACCGCGTAGTTTCCGGAAATTGGATTTTCAATAACAATGCCGCCGGAGTCCGAACGAACAGTAACCTCGGCGCCAGGGATATTATTTTCCCGCTCCCCGGTTTCCGAATTGATGCCGCTCCCCCGCCCTTGCGGGTCTGTAATATAGGGCGTAACGCGGCCGTCAAAGGAGAGCGAAAACGCGGAGCCGGTTTCTTCTTCGGATGTAAAATTATTGCTCTTTACAACCGGCGGCGCTATCCCGGCCGGAATTTCATCATTCAAAAATTCAGCAAGTTTCGGAGTAAATAGTTTAATAAGCGAGCTATGCGCTCCAACGCCGGGCACTTTGGCATAAGCCCATTTTTCTTTATACGGCAAATCCGCGCTTTTCTCATCAAGCACGGTCCCATCGCCCTTGGTCTCGCGAAGCGCGCCGCCTTGCGGAGGACCGAGCGGGACACCGTCCTGATACAAAGGTCCTCCCGGCTTTCCAACTGTAATTTTGGTAATCGTCGGCTGGCCGGTACCGACAAATATCGCGGTTGCAACTTTTTTTGAGTCCAGTTTTTGATCTCCCATGCGATCACGCGTCTTGCTCGTGTTGAGGTTACGGAGAAAATTGTTGGCAATTTTCTCCAGTAAAATTGGTTTATCAGCTGGAACACCTGGGGGCAGTAAAAACTCATACGTCGGCAAAAGGGCTTTGAGCGCGGGAATTCCTTTGTCGTTTCCTTGAGCATCTGGATTCTTCCATGGAGAGCCGGTATAATATTCAAAGATACGGCTGTATTGAAAGAACTCAAGCGGCGATAAACGTGTTGACCAATAATGCTCCACTTCGTAATTAACGCGCGTGGTGGTCCAGTATTTATTCCCGAACCACCAAATTCCATCGCCGATAATATCATCCGCTAACTTTGGGTCAGCTCCTTCCCATAAATAATACGCATTTGCGGAACCGCCGTTTGGAGTGCCGACCATTGCGAAACGCCCGATGTCACACTCTACGTCAGTGCAATCTGCGTAATTTCCCTGAATATACGCGCGCGCCAAAAGTCCGCCCATGCTGTGCGCGATAATGTCAACTTTGTCTTTGCCTGTCGCATCTTTCGCGTATTCAATCCATGGTTTTAAGTACAAATCCACGCTCTTGTTTAGGTCTAACCGCCAATCATAAGGAACGTCAAATAAATTGCACCCTTCGGTATAGTGTTCTTTTTTTACCAATATATCTTTCAACGTATCCCACCCGACGATATTAAATGGATTAGACAACTTCAATACTCCAGAACTCCACGACACTCCGCGCGTTCTTGGCAGTACAGGGACACGGAGCAACTCATAAGTCCGTCGCGACCCCATCACCCCGGGCACTAAAAGCACCGGATTTTTATCGCTTGTTCCATCGCAAACCGCCAAGGAAATGTCCTTTGTTACCGGGCGGCCACAACTCGCGTATACTGAATATGTTTGACTGCGTTTACCTGTTTCGCTATGCACGGCATATACTTGATACTCGCCGCATGGGATACTCTTAAACGCATAGTCAATGTGGTCTGTAAAGAGTGTTCTGACGACAGTGCCGTCTAGCTTGGCAAGATACACCGATACGGCGCGGGAGATGTCCTGGCTCTGTATTTGGTTTGCGAATGTAAATACAATCTCTCCAGAAATGGAACTTGTCTTAGGACTAAGTTCTTGCACAGTAAATGAATTGCTTTTATATTCCAAAACAAAAGTACCTGTGGTCAAATAAATATTTTCCCCCGGCTCATACACGGTTACCGTTCCCTGCCACTCTCCGTTAAAAAGTTTCGCGTTTGAGGGAGAAACTGATCCTGCTCCGGCATTACTGCTCAAACCAACTGTTTCATTAAAACTCGTGAGACGAGCACCGGATGGGTCCCGCGCTGTAATCGTAACCGGAAACGGAACGTTCACGCTTTGCGGAGACGCTATGAAAGAAAAGGTAAAATGATCAAGCGCGAGCGGCGCCTCTCCAACCGTTACCTCCGCGTAAAAAGCATTATTGGTTTCATCGTTTTCAACAATCGCGCCTGGCGCGTCAATCCAAAAATACAAAAAATACGAGCCCGAAGACGCGGAAGACGGAACAGAATAGGTAAAAACTTGACGCGAAGTTGCTTGGGGCCCGAGCCCTGGAAACGACTGCTCCCCTATCTTATAGTCATTGGAATAACTAATTCCCCCTTTTTCAAAATAATAATACACCTTGCTTCCATTGCCCGCGCCAACGGTTCCTATATTTTTGATGGTAATGTCAAGTGAAAGGGATTGCCCGGGAAGGATAAAATCAGTTGTTATCGTGCCCTCGGACATGGTGATGTCCGGCATTCCGGATCCTGTTACAGTAACATTCAAGTAGTACGCATTGTTATCTTCATTGCTTTCAAAAATACGATTTCCTGCATCTATCCAAAAATACAAATAGTACGCGCCGGAGGGAGTATTTTGAGGGATAGTATAAGAAAAGGACTCCTGTGAGTTTGCGCCTGGCGACAAAACCGGAAAATCGTCCTCTCCTTTTTTAGCTGAATCAGAAAACGAAAAACCGTTCACGCTTGGTTCAAAATAATAATACACGAGCCCTGCGTCTTCAGCAGGCGCAGTGCCGATATTTTTTACATTTACATCAAGCGCCAGTGTTCCGCCGGGAGCAATAGTTGTTTTGTTCACAACCGCGGACTCTTTCGTGATGTCCGGAAGCGAACTGCTGGAAACAGTAAGTAACCAATAATAACGGTTATTGTTCTCGTCAAACTCATTTACCGCGCCTTCGGCGTCAAGCCAGAAATAAAGATAATAAGTTCCTGGAGATATGCTGGACGGAACAACATACGAAAAATCCACATTGGAAGACGATCCGGAGCTAAGAGAACCGAGCGAGCGATCGCCTATTTTATACTGCGTCGTGTATGAAAAATCGTCTTTTTGGAAGTAATAATAAACTTTGTGAGCGCCGGCAGATGTCGCGCCGATGTTTTCAACCGTGATGTTTGTGGCAACGCTTTCTCCGGGCCGCACTTTGCTTTTATTGATTGTTCCGGATGGGACATACAGATCAGGACGAGTGTCAACCGAGACCTCCCAATAATACTTGTTATTATCTTCGCTGGTCTCGTTAACGACTTGCGTGCCGTCTATCCAAAATTGCAAATAATAAGTTCCGGCGCTTGCGTTTGAAGGTATAGTTGTTTGAAATGGCTTGACTACGCTTGCGCCCGGGGAAAGCGCATCAACTGGAACCTCTCCAACCTTGAACTGATTGTTAAACGAATACGCGTCTTTTTCAAAATAGTAATACACCGTATGCGCGGGCGCGTTTCCGGCGCCGATGTTTTGTATAGTAATCTCGGAGTTTATTGTTTCTCCGGGCTTAAAAACGGCTTTATTAAGCGTTCCGCTTTGCAAGGTCAAATCAGGTTTATTCGCAACGGTAATGGTCCAATAATACGCGTTGTTGTCTTCACTGCTCTCTGTTACCGCGCTCTCGGCGTCAATCCAAAAGTAAAAATAATAGATTCCGTCGCTTGCGTTTCCGGGAACTGTGTAGTCAAAGTGCTCGCTTTCGGTTCCGCCGCTTCCCAGCGCACCGACCGTGTCTTCTCCCACTTTATAGACATTTGTGAACGACCGAGCGTCTTTTTCAAAATAATAGTACACCTTGCTCGCGCCCGCAGTCGCCTCCCCTTGGTTTTTTATTACCAAGTCAACAGAAAGTTGTTCTCCGGGCGCAACGGCGATTTTGTTAATCGCGCCGGAATCTAAAGTAAGGTCTGGCGGGCTTTGGCTGGACTTGGTAAGCGAGATGTTGTCAAGGTACGCGCCCTCGCCGGTAACCGAGCTATCACTTTGAAAAGCAAACGCAATCCATACAGAGGAGTCGCCGATATAGGAAGATAAGTTCATATTCTCGTTGCGCCAGCCGCCGGAGTCCCCGCTTGTCTTAAATCCGGAAAAACTACTGCCGTCGCTTGAGGCAAGCCATAGAAGTTGATCGTAATTTTGTTCGGACATGTTCCAGTAGTAAAAAGAAAGAGACGCGCTTGTTGCTCCGCGCAAATCAAAGGGCCCATAAATCATCCAAGAGTTCATATTGTTGTCGTACTGTGTACAGTCCGCGCTTGACCCGGCTCCTGCCGACCACAGCGACCATGCGCCGGAATATGTTTTGCAGTTCACGTCATCCCAATAATCGCTTCCGCCATCCGCATTGCCGTCATACGCCAGCCAGTTGTTTGCTCCCGGAAAATCACCCTCTGCGTCTTCAAACATGATCGTTGTTGTTCCTTGAATGGTGATGATGTCCGATGAAACCGCGCTCTTTTTTGGAGAATCGTCTGCGCTGTTTGGCGAATCCGGCGCTTGCTCCGCTGGTTTTTGCGCGTTCAAAACGCGATCTTGCGTCATCCGGGAGCCGAGATTGCTTGCGTGCGGAGTGTTGGGATTTGACGGCGCGCTTTCTTTTACAACGCCATCGCGCGCGGGAGAATCTGCAGGCCTGGCAAAGCGGCGTTTTTGCGCGTCCGCGTAGTCCTCTGGTTTTAGTTGGTTTTGCAAATCCTGTTCTACTCGCAGTTCTATTGTTCGTGTCTCCTGGACGCGAGTGAGCGCATCGCGAATCGTGGAATCGTTTCTGCCTTGGCGCATATTCTCCTCAACCTCGCGCCCAACGTTTTTAGCAAACTCGGTATCAGCAGTAAACGCGCCGCTTTTTGCCGCAACGCGAAAATGCGCGGATACGGCAAGGGATGCGAGAAGAGAGACGGCAACAAAGATGCCTAACGCCTGCTTGTGTTTTTGGAATAT
>Ga0209417_1005517_pt1 | contig 13855 bp, 8 predicted proteins | sample RifGroF2_FD_184002 | JGI IMG/M metagenome (GOLD analysis project Ga0209417, IMG submission 184002) | Groundwater microbial communities from Rifle, Colorado, USA - Groundwater F2 (SPAdes) (version 2) | ecosystem: Environmental > Aquatic > Deep subsurface > Groundwater | place: Rifle, Colorado... | reverse complement strand
CGGACATGCTCATGACGATATTTTGCATATTTCACTTTTTGCTCATGGCAAAGATTATTTAGTCGATGGCGGAAGATACACCTATGTTGATTCGCCTGTGCGCGAAAAGCTTAAAAGCAGCGAAGGACATAATATACTCACTGTTGATGATGAACCGAATAGTGTTTATAATGATTCGTGGAGTAATTCATACAATGCGTATTCTGAAGGTGTATATACGGTGATAAAAGAAAATTATGATTACGTTGAAGCAATAAATACTGCTTATAAACGCCTTTCGGATCCTGTATTTATGAAACGTCGAATTCTGTACCTCAAACCCGGCTTGTGGATACTTTTCGATGCTTTTTATGCTAATGGAAAGCATAAATATGCTCAGCATTTTAGTTTTCCGGATCAATCGGTTAGTTTGTCGGATAATCAGGCAGTAACAACTTACGACAGTAATAATCTGAAAATACAAGCCATCAATCCTGTACAGGAAAAATTAAGTGATACTCAATGGTCGCCTGAATATAATCTGCTTAAAGACAATGTGCGTCTTGAATTTTTTAAAGAAGTTACCGGGTTTGATACTTTTATTACAGCGATGTACTTTCCCGACGATTCAAGCGTCACTATCGAAAAAATACCTGTTTTTAACCGTAATAATGTGGCATATAGTGATAAAGTGGTAGAAGCGCTTCTTATTCATTACAATGACAACGAATATATTGTCTTAGTCGCTCATCAGGCTGATGCCAATAAAACACCGTTTTACAAAGTGGATAATCATTATGTGAGTGGTGAAGTCGTCATAATGGAAAATGCCGGCTGTAAGTATAAAACGCATATTATCAAAGATTAACGTATTTTTCCTCATATGACAAAGATGTTTTCCTGTAAGAATATAATTTAACGGATATATTCACTATATGCCTGTATTATTTTTTATTACATGAACTTTAAAATTAAAATCTGCCAGTATGAAAAAGAACCTTATTTTTTTGTTTTGTTTTTTACCGCTTTTTTTCGGCTCACTTACAGCCCAGCTGCGTCCTGTAGAAATAAAAATATCCTATGAAGTGGATGGAAGTTTCTCATTTAACTCACTTAACTACGATTTTTGTGAGTATTATGTAAACATTAATTTCCCTGAAATAAATGGTTATACTACGCGTGGGAGTATTCCATATTATGGTACAATCGACACTACTCCCCGAAAATTACTTACGATAAAACGTCTTTCTGATGCTTTTTCTTATGGTTATACATGGAATTACAGTTACTACAGAGGAAGTATTTATGTTGATCTGAACCTGGATTATTTATATGCTTTGCCAGTGAAATCCGGTGACAGTATTCGCATCAGCCGTTCAAACGGCCATGATTTGGAACTTGTTTTCAATCTCAGATATGCAGGAGATACGGTATATGCATGCCGATCGGGAATGGTGTGTAATAATAATTTCGATATTTATGCTTCCCGTGTGAATAAATTTACTGTATATCATAAGGACAAAAGCTTCTCAGAATACTCGGGATATGTATCAGCATTGGTTTATCCGGGTCACTTTGTAAATATCGGTGACCCGATTCTATTGGTTAAGTCAGATGAAAAAGGTGAAAAGTCGGTTAAATTCAAAACCTATTTTTTGGATAAAAATAAAGTTAAAAATCCGGATACAGGGTATAAATACACTCCATTCTTGCCACTTTTTCATACAGTTAATGCAGGAGATGTCAAACCCGGTGAAAATATTACCTACATTGCAGGAATATCAGAGAAAATGATAATGCAGGAATTAAGTAAGAGTGAACTGAAGAAATTTGAAAAAAATAAAAAGTAACAAATGAATCGTTCAACACTAATTCTGTTTTTATTATTGATTTTTTTGTGCAGCAATATCCACGCACAATATAATATAAGTGCCGAAGATAATGTTCTGACAAAGAAGGAGAGAGATAAGCTTGAGCGTGTTATTGATTATCAACTGGATTTTTACAGGAAAGTTTTTCCGGAAGATTCCATACAATCTTCAACAGTAAAACTGATTATTTTTAATAGCTATACTGTTTATCTCTTATACCAAAAGGAGCAGGGGATAACTCACAGGCTTAATTCTTTCGGTTTTTATTCTCCGAAGAAAAAGGAGGCTGTTGTTTGTAAAGACAAAAATAAAGAACGGTTTATGGAAACTGCATACCATGAAGTAAGTCATTTTTTTACAAACACTTATTTCAGAAATATACCGGTATGGTTGAACGAAGGGCTGGCTGTTTATTTTGCTAAATTAAGAGTTACTACAAAAAAAATTGCGCCTGAACAATATCGGTATTATACCGACAAGGTAAAGACGATGATTAAAATCAGGGATATTAATCTGAACGATTTTTTTACGTGGCGGCATCAGAGATTTGCTAAAGAATCATGTACCAATGATAGTTACGGATATGCTGTGGCATATGCTGTTGTGAGGTTCATGATAGAAAAAGATAAAAAACTTTTTATTAATTTTATCCGGCAAATAAAAAGCGGGAAAAGTGCCCGCGAAAGTTTTGAAATAGTCTATCCGAAAGGGTTTGAGGGTTTTGAGAAAGATTTTATACAATACTATTCAAAGAACAATTAATAAATATATGATGAAAAAAATTAAACTGTACCAATTTGTTGTCTTTCTACTGATTTCATTGTCTTGTACGGGACAAAATATATTACCGGGTCCATATAAAACAGAGGTTCTGAACTCCGTTTTTTCATTTAAAACAAAAATTAAAATTGTTTATGACAGGGAAGGCCATGAAACCGCTATGTATCTTTCCGAAAGATTGAAGTCATATGTTGAAACGGAGTTGAGTGAGACCGGTGAAGGCGATATCGTATTAAGTACAAAGCATGCTTCTGCTGAACAGGGAACCGAAGGGTATGTGCTGGAAATATCGAACGATCGCATCAGTATAAATGCTAATACCGATAAAGGATTATTTTACGGTATTCAGAGTTTGTTGCAGCTTCTTCCTCCCGAAGTACAGGCCGAGAAACCCTTCACTTTGACAGGATTTCAACTACTGGGGTTGAGAGTGACGGATGCGCCCAAATATCCGTGGCGAAGCTTTATGCTTGATTCCGGGAGACAATATCAAACCCCTGAGTTTATTAAACGCTATCTTGATATTATGGCAATGCTGAAAATGAACGTTTTTCACTGGCATTTAACCGAAGGACAGGGATGGCGAATTGAAATTAAAAAGTATCCAAAACTGACTGAAATCGGTTCCAGCGTTGCGGGGGGTAAAGAACAGCAAGGATACTACACGCAGGATGATATTCGTGAGATTGTAGCGTATGCGCAAAAATTACATATTGAGGTGGTGCCTGAAATTGATATGCCGGGGCACTCTGAAGCTGCTCTCACAGCTTATCCTGAAATGGGTTGTTTCAATAAAATACCGCCATCTGTTATGACCTATTCATCCAGTTTGTTTTGTGGAGGTAAAGAAAGTACCTATCAATTCATTGAAGATATTCTTGATGAAGTTTGCAAATTGTTTCCATCTTCCTATATCCATTTAGGCGGTGATGAGGCGCCAAAAGACGAATGGGAAAAATGTCCGGACTGCCTGCAAAAGATTAAAACAGCATCATTGCAGAATGCCGATGAATTGCAACGCTACTTTTCATCACGTTTAGCAGAATATCTCAGGACAAAAAATAAAATGGTAATTTTCTGGGGAGATGTGGTTTATGCCGACGGCTATTCATTACCCGACAATGTAATCATACAATGGTGGAACTGGAGGAAACATAACGATCTTGCTTATGTAAACGCGATAAAAAGAGGTCATCAAATTATTATTAACACCAACTATTATTCTTATTTGAATTTTCCTGTTGTCCCGTGGTCGAATTATGGCATTGAAAGAACTTTCGACATGAAAGACGCTTATGAAAAAAATCCGGGCGATCTGACAAATCCACATCCTCTTGTGTTGGGTATGTGTTGTTCCCTCTGGACAGATTGGTACGTACAGGAATACATGATTGACAGAAGAGTATTTCCACGTATTTACTCTCAGGCCGAACAGATGTGGAGCAAAGGCGAAAGACTCCCGTTCGATAAGTTTTACAATGTGGTCAAATCAAAATATCCGCTGCTGGAAATGTTGGGAATCACCTATGGGCCGGGGCTAAGAGAAGAAGTGCGGGAAGACTACAAATGGGATTAGGAAACAGTCCATATACACATGCTTAATTTCATTTTTTAAAATTCTGACCGCAAATAACCAAGACTATTCGCATGAGTTGGTTGCGGGGAGCAACGCTGGTCAAGTCACTTTGAATGTTCAGGCAATTTCGATATGATCGAAAGCCTCTATTCGATCATTTCGAATGCATCGGTTCGATTGTTTCGAAAGGCTCTATTCGATTGATTCGAATGCATCGGTTCGATTGTTTCGAAAGGCTCTATTCGATTTATTCGAATGCATCGGTTCGATATCAGGCTATACATTAATTTGGTGTTTTTTGGCTGAAAGCCAAAAATATCATCAGCCCGGGGCAACGCCTTGGGTCATAATGAATAGCCGAATGTTTATTTACGCCCTGAAAGGGCATATGTTTGGATTTGTTTGTTTTCTGACCCAGGGCGTTGCCGTTGGGTTGATGATATACTGGGCTTTCAGCCCGAATAGGTTTTATAACTCCTAATTCAATAATATTAGTTGCGAAGACTAATTCGGACGTGGTATTATGGCACAATGGAATATAATATTTAACTCCCTGATCATTTCGAAATCGTTTATCCATCGTATTCCCATATTTTCACACACATTGGGGATTCTGATTCGTTTTGCGTTAAGGGCCGTAATCTTGATTTCTTTGGTTACTACAACTGCCAATTCTTTCATCGCGTGTGCAATGACCCAGGGGTCAGCCAACGATCTGTTTTTTGTGCTGTCGACTAATTGTTTATGTGTTCCGTCAGTGTCATAAATTGTTTTTAAACACTGAGTCACTTTTCCATCAATTTCAATTATTGGTATTTTGCTGGTTTTGAGCCATCGGGCCAAATCATCTTCGGTCCGCACAATTTCATCATATACCATTTGGGGTATAAAAATTAGTCCTTGCTCCCCCAGTAAATTTAAGATATTCCAATATTCGGGACAAAAGGTAGGTGAATAATATTTATTCCATGCTTCTATCAGAACATTTGTATCCAAACAGTATTTTTTTGTTTCTGTACTCATGAGTAGAGAAATGATTCAAGTTTAGGAAACTTATTAATTTGAGTGTTAAGTAAATTACTTGCTAAAGTAGGTTCTATAAGTCCGCCACGAAAGGAGTCTAATACAATTTGAGTAAATAATCTGCTGTTTTTATTTACACGCAACAGATATGGATCAGGTCCTCCTGGTTTTAATTTTTGTTTTTCTTTTTTCAGTTCTTCCCGTTGTAGAAATGCTTTAAACTCAATTTCCGCCTGCTCTTTCAATTTATTATATTGCTGAAAACTGATGATTTGAAGATTGAAAGCTCTTACCAACAATGCAAAAGCACTGATACCAATGCGTTTAGACTGCTCAAAAACCAATTTTGAGTTATTGAAAGTATTTAAGTTGAGAGATTGTAACCATTCAGTTGGCATTAAGGCATTAGCCGCAACTTCATTGCAAAACATTTCAACAGGATGAAGTTGGTGATGCTCAACATTTTCTGGATCAATATCCACCGAAATTCCCGATGCAGCTATCCACAGATGTGCCAATTCGTGTACAAGCGTAAAGAGCTGAGGGGCATCCCAATCGTCAGTATTAATAAAAATGAATGGTGCGTATGGGTCGGCAATACAAAAACCCTGTATTTCCTCTTTATTCAATTTAAGTCTCGAATGTATAAAACTTGTTCTCGAAACAAAGATACCTGCCTTTTCGGCTTGATTTATCCACTCTTTAATAGGTTTGGTATCTCCATAGTTGAGTGGCGATAGCTGCAATTCTTTTAAAATATCCTTTGCTACCTCCGCAGGACTTGAATCGAGTGTAAATCTACCGACAAAGGGCAGAGGACTTTCCTCATTCTCCTTGTTAAATTCACTCATCCATGCCTGCTTTTGTTGAATTTCACGAATGATAAATACAGATGCGGTGCTCAGCGAGACTTGTGTTTTTCTGAAATCCTGCAAAGGTGTAAAGTCTTTTGGTATTTCCGGTAAAAAGAAAAGGGCAAACGGTCGTTTGTAGACCTTTGCTAATGTTTGTGCCTGATTGATCGTTGGTAGTTCAATTCCTTCCTCCCATAGCAGTAGCCTATCGGGTTCTATATGAACCTTTTTCGCGGCATCTTCGGGCGACATTTTAGCTGTTTCGCGCGCCCACCGAAGCAAATCGGGTGTAATATTTGCTTTGTCAGCCATTACTTTACTTTAACTTGGGAATTGATTGATTCGTGTTGCAAAGATATGTAATTATGAAATAAATTTAGTGAAAATGATGTTGTTTTATAATAAATTACTTGTGTAGGGTTAAAGTTGTATAAGCCTTTGTTTGGAATGGCCTCCAGACTACGTCGTACTAAAAGAAATTCTCCAGACTTATAATATTATATCCATATGCATGTTTCCATTATAACCATCACCTTAAATACTAAAAAAGTATAACTCCTTTAATATCTGACATGTAGCAGCCTGAGGCCGGTTAGTTATGTGCCATAGTCTGGAGATTACGGCGAACAGAGAGTAGTTTTAGTCTAATTATTCTTTCATTTTTTTCTATCTCTACAATATGTTCAGAACTATTTTTTGGTCAAACTATCTCGGACTGATTGAATTGTTGCGGTTTTACGTTGTAAATTATCTTTCAACGAGTCAATTTCTACTTCTTGTTTTTTTGTTGTTTCGTAAAATTCACTTTTTTCTTTGTCAAACTTCGAATTTCCAAAATGCAGTCCTAAGGCAAATGCACCACTAGAAATGACTAGCAAAACAGTCCAAAAGTAAATGTTTTTAATTAATTGAATTATTAAATGTTCATCAATTTGCTTTTTCTTGTTCTTTGGAACAATATTCTTACAAGATTTTAAAGCACCATTGAGAATAGTCATTTGTTTTTCAAAATCGTCTTGTTTATATCCATTTAATTTTGTCCTATCAAAAGTCAGATAAAGTTTAAATGCTGAACTTTCTTCGCCATAAAAATTGCGAATATAATCCTCAATTGTTGCTGCCCAACTCAGCAATTCGTCAGAAGCTCGGGTGTAAGTTCCATGTGATACGCTGTATGAATTATTACTAAAATTAAACTTCTGTCCCGATTGAATTAACTCGTCAATTTTGTCCATTTATTATTGTTTTTTATATTCGTCCTTCAATTGTCCCAATTAAATTTATCATTGAAATTGTCGCAGTTGCACAGAGAGATGCATCCGTTTTCGTAGCAGTTCTCTTATGAGTTAATTCGTTTGCTAAGTCTAATGTTGCTTTTGCATAGCGTCTTAGTGTTTCGTTACTTGAACCAGATAATTCTACTGAAATATATGCCTCTAACATTCTTTTTGCGTCAGTTTTACTAACTTCTTTTCCGTCAAGTATAAGGTGTTTCTCTTTATTGTAAACTGCCTGTGCTAAAGTAATTATAGTTTCTCTACTCAAAAGCCCAACGACTTGAAACTGTTCTTCGGTCTTTGCTTCATTTTGTCTCAGTCTAATTTCATTTATTGAGCGTTCAATCCTTTCCCAATCAGACAAGTCAACTGTAACGTTTATTAATTCTGGTTCTTCAGTTTCTTCTAGTATCTGTAAAAGAGAATTATACATTTCACCAATATAAGTTCTTCTTTCGTTGTAAGTTGGAAAAGTCGAACTCCATTTGCCATACCATTCCCAAAGATCTTTATATGGATTTGGGTTTTGAAAATTTAATTTTTGGAATGACTTATCACAAGCAATATACTTTTGTTTGTATTGGTCATTTATATCTTGAATTCTCTGTCCACCAGTAGCAACCGAAATCATTGTGTTCTTTATATAATTCACATCCTTGATCAGTTGTTCTTTTGTATTTGTTCCACCTAGTCGTGTCCAATCTATTTTGAGTTTCGCTTTTGGTATAATTTTAATATTTGATATTCTTTCATTATCAAAATGTCTTGTTGCAATGCTAAATTTTTCGAGTAGTTCGGATTCAATGCTTTGGATCCGGTCTCTAAATTTGATAAATGTAACTAAATCAATAGTAAAATATAAAGTATAAAAATAACGTCCACCATTCCAATTGTCAGAATCAGTTTGTTCAATTGATATATTTGAATTATCTATAATTTCAGACAATTCGTCAAGTTTGTCAGCTTTTAGAATTTCTGAAACAGTGTATATTGTCGTTCTTAATTCTTCTTGGTTTTCTATCATTTCTATTTTTTTTAAAATACCCCTAACTATACAAACCAACTTCCTGTATGCCTACCACCAGTTCGTATAAATCCGCCTTAACCTTAAATGAAGTAATTACCAAAACCCCAAAAACAAAAGAAATATATAAAGAGAAATAACTATAGAGGTTTAGAATAAAAGATTTTAGTTTAAGGATATAAAAAAGTTAAAGTGTTATAAAATTTCCTCCAAAAGTAAAAACAAAAAACTTAAAAAGCAATAATATCATGATAATTTATCAAAAGTCAAACTCAAGTATTACGGCGTTCATCATGAACGAGCCCCGTCGTTCAAAGCAGACACCCCGAACCGCACAACGTGAACGCCTTTAAACGTTTGTTATCAACGTCGTAGGGGAAGCAAAGAACCTCCTTCGGATATCGATTGGCTTGAGTACCTAATCTCAATTGTGTTGAGTCCCCAATCTCAATCAGGTTGAGTACCTAAGCTCAATCGAGTTGAGAACCTAATCTCAATCGGGTTGAGATTCTATAAGACCGACGCACGAACACTAAAACAAGCTGTAAAAAGAAATCAGGATTCGTTTCAACTTGATTTTATGCTTGAAGTCTCCGATGCTCAAATAACTCTCCTCGCATCACAACTTGTGATACCGCCCCCAAAAAACACCAAAATGACATTTTAATACACAAAATTAAAATCTCACAGTCAATTATTGAACTAATTCTGTACATTATTAAGATAGAATTTCTGTTTATACCTCTATTTTTGTATCGGTAAAACCTCAAAAAATATTATATACCAATGAAAAAACTAACGCGAAGATTTTTTTGTGCATTATTCCTGTTAACTACCTTCAGTGGGATGGCGCAAAAACAAGCAGAAATTATCGGAAGAATTGTGGATACCGAGGGGATTGAAACTCCGGGTGCCACAGTAGTGGTTAAAGGTACAACAATTGGAACTGTGGCCGACTATCAGGGAAATTACAAAATTAAAGTTCCTGATGACCAAAAATCTATTCTTGAATTTTCCTTTATCGGAATGAAACCCAAAGAAGTACGCGTCAACGGACAAACCGTCATCAATATCGTGCTGGAACAAAACACCATCATGCTCGATGAAGTGGTGGCGGTAGGGTATGGAACCATGCGCCGACGTGATATCACCGGTTCGGTGTCGTCGGTTGATGCTAAGGAACTGGAAAAAGTTCCTGTGTCAAGTGTTTCACAGGCATTAAGCGGACGTATCTCAGGGGTGAACGTAACTTCCAGTGAGGGTACACTCGATGCACAAGTCAGTATTCGTGTGCGTGGTGGAATGTCGATTACACAAGGAAACAGTCCATTATATATTATCGATGGTTTCCCAAGTGAAGAATCGGCATTTAATGCCTTGAATGCTACTGATATTGAATCCATTGACGTGCTGAAAGATGCTTCTTCTACAGCTATTTACGGATCGAGGGGTGCTAACGGGGTAATTGTTATCACCACAAAGAGTGGTAAAGAAGGAAAAGCTAATATTAGTTACGAGGGTTATTATGGTGTGAGAAATCTTGCCCGTGATGTGGAATTATTAAGTGCTGAAGAATTTGTTTTTCTGGATTATGAACGACGGAACAACGATGCCACTGCGCTGAATAAATTTAAAACCTCTTTTGGTGAATTTGCCGATATACATACCAACTATGCCAATAGGGGTGTAAACTGGCAGGATGAAACTTTCCGTGAGGCAATCTCAACAAGTCATAAAATTAATCTGACCGGAGGTGTTAAATCCATGAACTATTCCGGCTCTTTTTCCCATCAGGATGAAGAAGGTTTAATGATTGAAAGCGGCATGAGAAAAGACAATCTTCGCTTCAAACTCGATCACAAAATGACCAATCGCCTGCGTGTTAGTGTCAATATGAATTATACCGACCAAAAGACCTCGGGTATGGGTACTTCAGAAGGATCAACTAATTTTGGTAAGATGAGTCACATCATCATGTATATGCCTACTTTAGGTTTGCTGGCAACAGATGAAGAATTGAGAACCAATCCGCGCATCAACAATTTAATTACCGATGATGATGGAAATACGATGCAGAATCCTGCTATTTCGGCACAATATGAAACCAACGACAAAGAATTACGGATTTTCAGTGGTGGCGGTAGTCTTGAACTGGAAATACTGAAGAACCTGAAGTTCAAATCAACCAATGGTATGTTGTATCGTATGCAAAGCAACAGAATTTTTAATGGTTCGGAGTCGATTAATGCAAAACGTACCAGTATCAACGGAGGAATACAAAACAGCGAAGCCGGAAAATTCTCGACCTCCAATGTGCTTACCTACGACTGGAAAAAAAGTCAACACAAATTAAATGTGATGATTGGTCAGGAGTACGTAAAAACGTGGGTTCGTACTATGGACCTTTCTGCCAGTAACTTCCCGAATGATGATATTGGTCTGAACGATTTGTCTTTAGGTCTTCCCGGAACGCTTGGTTCTTATTTCAACGACGATGATCACCTGATGTCATTCTTCACACGTGCCTATTATAACTTAGCTGAGAAGTATATGTTTACGGCATCTGCGCGTTTGGATGGTTCTTCTAAATTTGGTTCCGACAATAAATGGGGCCTTTTCCCATCAGCCTCTTTTGCCTGGCGTGCTTCTGAAGAAGATTTTATTAAGCAAACTGGTGTATTCTCCGACTTAAAAGTACGTTTAGGTTTTGGTGCTGCAGGAAACAATAATATTCCTTCTTATCAATCTTTAGGGTTATGGAATTCTGTAAATACACCGCTGTTGGATGGTATAGTTCCCGGTTATGTATTAGCCCAGTTACCCAATAATGGATTGGCATGGGAGACAAACACCACGCTTAACTTAGGACTTGATTTTGGTTTCTTCGATCAAAGACTGATCATTACACCTGAATTTTATGTGAACCGCTCCAATAACTTATTGGTGAAATCCAAAATGCCCCTTTCTTCCGGTTATGAGTATATGTATCGTAACATCGGATCTACACAAAACAGTGGCATTGACTTAACGATCAACAGCGTGAATGTTAATAATAAAAACTTCAGATGGACTTCTACACTGACACTTTCTCATAATAAAAATGAAATTATTTCTCTTTCAGGAGAACAATCCTATCTGGAAACTTCAGGATGGGGATATAAACAGTCTGATTACTTAGTGGCAGTGGGTCAGTCTATCGGACAGATGTATGGTTTCAAAACTGTCGGTCTTTATCAAACTGATGATTTTGTTACGGAAGACGACGGAGCTGGTAATATGGTGTTCAAGATGGATGCCGGTAAATACATTCTGAAAGAAGGGGTTACAAAACGTGCCAATGTGGATGTGAAACCGGGTTACTGGAAATTTGCCGACACTGATGATGCCAATAAAGGAATAATTGATGATAATGATCGTCAGGTAATTGGTAATGCTACTCCTTTATTCTATGGTGGGTTGAACAATTCATTTGTGTACAAAAATTTCGACGTAAGCTTGTTTATGAATTTCAGTTATGGCAACGATGTGTTGAACGCAACTAAAATGTTTACATCGCTATTTGGCTGGAGCAATAAAAATACGCTGGCACTTAACAGTACCGAAAACCGTTGGGTAACTGTTGGCAGCGATGGTTCGCATCTTACTACCCCGGCAGATATGAACAGTATAAATCAGGGTAAAACAGTTGCACAATGGGATGATATGGAAAACGGAGATCAGGTTATTCACTCCTGGGGAGTTGAAGATGGCTCATTTTTACGTATTGCCAATTTAACTGTTGGATATTCCTTGCCTAAAAATATCCTGAAGAAAGTATTTGTTGAGAACTTACGTTTGTATGCAAGTGCTAATAATTTGTACACATTCACCAAATACACAGGATTTGACCCTGAAGTAAGTACCAGAAACAGTTCAGGTACCACTCCGGGTGTTGATTGGGGCGCTTATCCCCGTAGCAGAGCCTTCGTGTTTGGATTAAGCATTACATTTTGATTAACCTTTTATTCAATTCATTTATTATGAAGACAAAAAACAGAAATAAAAATATTAAAGCTGTGTTTCGGGTGCTTTTAGTTACACCGATGCTTGTGCTGCAGGTTGCCTGCTCTGATATGTTAATGGAAAAACCGGAATCTTATTATGATTCGGCAAAGATATTTGAGAACGCTGCCAATGCGCAGTTAGGGTTGAATGGTGTGTACAATTCCTTAGCAGGCGTTAATCATTACGGACAATGGGAGATGGCCATGCCTACCTCCGATGATATGTATTTCATTAGTGGTACAAATAGTGATGGAAGTCGCCGTGATATCTCTCATTATCAGCTTACAACATCAAATGTATGGATAGCTGATTTATGGAAAAATAAGTATAAGGGGATAGAACGTGCCAACAGTGTATTGACTGGTTTACGTGGTATGACAGAATATGCTGAAGGCGATGAAGATATTTTACGCATTGAAGGTGAGGCTTTATTTTTACGTGCATTGCTCTCGTTTGATTTGATTCGCTATTGGGGAGATGTTCCTTACAAAACGGATGTCACGACTTTTGAAACGTCCTACCTGGCGCGTACTGATAAGGATACTATTTACAATCAGATTATTGAAGATTTAGATAAGGCTAAAACTCAGTTGAAGTGGGCAACTGCTTCAACCAATACTGAACGTGCCACGCAGGGAGCTGCTCGGGCATTGCTGATGCGTGTGTATTTACACAGAGCAGGTTATTCGCTCGATTCCAAAACCGGTCAATATATTATTAAAGAGGATGCGCAACGTCAAATTTACTTTCAGAAGGTTATTGACGAATATCTTGCATTTAAGGAGAATGCTTTTCACGGATTTTGTGCCACTGGCTATGAACAGCTATGGAAAAATTACTGTGAGAATATAGTCGATTCAAAAGAAAGCATTTTCGAAATTGCTTTTTTTACACCAGATGGGGGTAGTGGTACTGCAGGAACCTGGGCAACTTATATTGGTCCTATTATCAATTCTGCCTATAAATCAGGTAGGGCTAATGGTTTCTTCAGGGTTATACCCGAATGGTTCAAGTATTATACCGCCGGCGATGTGCGTCGTGACCTGAATCTTTGTAATTTCGATATTGATGCGAATGGCAATCAGGTGCTCAAAAACAATAAAACCTATTACCCCGGTAAATGGCGTCGCTATTGGGTGAAAGACCTGCCTAAGGATCCTAATAATACGGATGTGAATTATGTGTTCTTACGATATCCGGATGTATTGCTCATGGCTGCTGAAGCTTATAACGAAACAGGTAATTCAGGGGAGGCTATCAACCTTATTAATCAGGTTCGTGCCCGTGCAAATGCCATTCAGTGGGATGAAGCTTCAGTCAGTGGTAGGTATGTTGATTTATTTAAAGCTCCGCAGGTAGCCAATCTTGCATATATCGACGATTCAGATATGAAAGGGAAAGTACGTACTGCGCTATATTGGGAACGT
>Ga0209417_1005515_pt1 | contig 13858 bp, 9 predicted proteins | sample RifGroF2_FD_184002 | JGI IMG/M metagenome (GOLD analysis project Ga0209417, IMG submission 184002) | Groundwater microbial communities from Rifle, Colorado, USA - Groundwater F2 (SPAdes) (version 2) | ecosystem: Environmental > Aquatic > Deep subsurface > Groundwater | place: Rifle, Colorado... | reverse complement strand
TTGTAGCGGTAATTGTAGTTGGGTTTGTGACTGCGACATTTGTAGCATAGATTCCGCCAAAAGTTAACATTGGTTGTGAGTGATATTCAGCAGACGGCGGTGTAAAATTACTAGTCCAACGAGCAATCCCTTTTGAAACACGGACTTCATCTAGATAACCATTAACGCTTTCACCTACGCGCAATATATTGTTAGCGTAATTATAATTATCACTAACAGATGCTATTTGCGTTCCATTAATAAAGCCTTTGGTTGTGCCACTCGCCCTTGTCACTGCTATGTGATACCAAGTGTTTATAGAAGGCGTCCAAGGTGTATTAATTACAAAACCTACATTATTTTGACCAAAAGTAAAAGCATTATTATAGTATTGAAAAAAGAATCCATTTGCTGAACTAGTGGTATTCACAAATATTGCATTAGTTACAGTGGAGAAATTTACCCAACAATCCACAGTAAAATCACCTGTGCCGAGACCAAAATCAGCAGAGGTTGCCAAATCAAGATAATCACCACTCCCATCAAAATACATACTTTTCCCTCCAAATTTAGATTGCGCAGCAGATTGAGTAGCATTGCCAACTGCTGTAACTACTTTTGGGATTAATTCAGAATCAACAAAGCTTGCTCCCGTGCCATCACCATGCAGCAACACTTTAGTGTATGTATCAACATCTCCAACCAAAAAATTAGTTCCACTTATCGTCACACTTGTTCCGCCAGCAGGTGAACCAGCACTTGGAGAAATTCCTGAAACTGTCGGTGGAAGTTCCGTGAATGTAAATCCGTTTGCAAGTGTCGCGCTTTGCGAATCTTCATTTGTAATCACAACATCAACAGCACCAACAGAATGTGCTGGGGTTGTCGCGGTGATTGTGGTTGGATTTACTACTGTAACAGCAGTCGCAGCTGTTCCACCAAGAGTTACACTTGGAGTTCCATAAAAACCAGATCCTGTAATTGTAATTGTGTCGCCACCCGTAAGTTTTGCACTCGCTGGAGTAACAGCTCCTGCAGAAATGGTTGGAGCAGCATTGAAAGTATATCCGCTTGTCAGTGTTGCAGATTGACCGTCGTAATTTGTAACCACTACATCAGCTGCACCCGCAGCGTGAGCAGGAGTTGTGGCGGTAATTGTAGTTGGGCTTGTAACTGCAATATTTGTGGCAGAAGTTCCACCGATTGTTAATGTTGATTGCAAATGATTTTCAGAAGATGGAGGTGTAAAATTGCTGGTCCAGCGAGCAATCCCCTTGGAAACACGGATTTCATCAATATACCCACCATAAGGACTGTAATTTTCTGGAAGCCCAATGCTACCTATTTTCAAAAGTTCAGCAGAATTTGTCATAGTAAAACCAGCGCCCATATTTAAAGCTGTGCCACTTTCTGTTCCATCAATATACATTCTTATATATGCGCCGTTCCTAACAAATGCGATGTGATGCCAAGCATCATCATTAACAGAAACTGTTGATGTTATAGTGTGATGACTTGGGTAGGAAACATAATCAGGAACAAAAATAACTTTTCCATCCACACTCACAACTGAATAAAAACTAGCAACTCCCGCTGCACCATTTGAAGGCATCTGAGAAAGCAAGAAACCATCAGATTCGGTTGTTTTAACCCACATATCCATTGTGAAATCTCCTGTGCCAAAAGCCCAATCCTCGCTGTCCGCTAAAGACAAATAATCGCCATTTCCATCAAGATAAACACTTGATCCTCCAAATTTTGACTGCGCAGAAGATTGGGTGACATTTCCAACAGCGGTAACTGTCTTTGGGGTTATTTCAGAATCAACGAAGCTTGCACCTGTGCCGTTACCTTGAATCAACAATTTCGTGTTTGCATCTATTGTACTTTGAGAAAAATTTGTTCCAGTTATCGTCACACTTGTTCCACCCTCTGGCAACCCATTATTTGGAGAAATTTCAGAGATTGTTGGAGCGACTTCAGCTGAAGCGACAGCCACAAAAAAGAAACTCAAAGCAAAAAACGCTGAAATAATTTTCAGTCCCCAATTTTTGCTTTTTATATTTTTCCTTATTCCGATTACACCCATCAGAGAATACTTCGTTTAATTACTAATTTCTAATATCCAATTTCTAACAAAATTTTCAATATATAATTTCCAAACTTATCTTTTCTTCTCTGCTTCATTTATTTTTGACTTATTAATAATCGCAATAAATATTAACTGCAGCTCATTTGATTCTTTCCATAATATTTGCGCTTCACTTTTAATTTCAGGTGCAGCTTTTGCAATCATCCTAAGCCAATGTTTTGTTTCCTTGGCTTCCTTTTTACAAATTCCCAATTTATGTTCAAAATCTTTTCTTGATTCAGCACAATCCGCTTCGCAATAATTTGCTCCCACGCTAGTCCCTGATCGCAAAAGTTGATTCGTCAATACGGTTGTTAATGCTGTTTTTGGAATTATTTTGCAAAATTCAATAATATTCTCACCAAATACTTCCGTACGTTCCTCCAAATCATATATCCTTTTATCATTTGACATTTGATTTTTTGTTGGAAATTAGAAATTGGAAATTAGAAATTATTAACCCCTATTGATTAAGTCTTTCCAAGGCTGGCTTGGCAGCTGCGTTGTTTTCATCCAATTCTAAAGCTTTTTCATAAGATGTCTTTGCACTTTCATTGTCCCCGTTTTGTTCATAAGCCAATCCCAAAAGCACATACAAATCATCTGATTTTGGATTTTTTTCAATTCCTTGTTTATAAGCCTCGATAGCCTTGTCCATTTGCTTAAGCTGATACTGATAAACACTAGCCAAGTTCACATAGGCAGAAATGTCGATTGGGGAAATTTCAATAACTTTTTTGTACTCCTCGATTGCTCCGTCAAAATTTTTCTGATCGCGAAGTGCATTAGCAAGACCACTGTGAGCAACAATGCTGTTTGGCTCTTTTTCAATTTGTTTTTTATACGTCTCAATTGCTCCTGCCTGATCGCCTGTTGCATATTGAGCAATGCCAAGCGCTTGCAAATCTTCTTTGCTGCCAGAAGTTGCTGCTTGTTTTTTCAAGTCTTTCAAATCTTGTTTATACTGATCAATCGCATTTGTTGCTGCAGGTTTTGGTTGGTTTAATTTTTCTGCAATCTTGGGCCAAGCAAAAAAACCGGCTGCGACAATGGCCGCAACAACCAAAGCCAACACAATCATTTTCACATACTTTCTTTTTGAGCTTACTGTTTGTTTTTCCAAATTAACTCCCTCTGTTTTCTTTTGTTCCCTTTTTATCATATCCATAAGTTTTTTTAGTATTTAGTATTTAGTATTTAGTATTTAGTATTTAGTATTTAGTATTTAGTATTTAGTATTTAGTATTTAGTATTTAGTATTTAGTATTTAGTATTTAGTATTTAGTATTTAGTATTTAGTATTTAGTATTTAGTATTTAGTATTTAGTATCTATTTGTTACATGCTATATGTTATATGTTTTGTATTCTGTATTTTGTTGTATGTTGTATGTTTACCCCGTTAAATTGCGGTACTCCGCAGTATTTAACTGGGGTTGCAGTTCTCACGTACACAGCGTCGAAGTGCAGGTCCCGCTTGCGCATTCTCCGCCAACGCCGCAAGTTGCGCCCGTTGGTTTTTTGAGTAGCAGCTGTCCAGATCCATTAGTATAGAACCCATCGCCTGTCTGCGCGCCAGTAAAATCAGCATCTGCATTCTCCGCGACACTTTGAGGAGTTGGGAGTGTGAGGGAAATACCCGCTTCCGCTGCTGTGATATTTTCATCTTTTGAAGCATATTTTGTCCAACCAGTTTTTGTTGCTGATTCTGCACCTGCGCCTGCCGCCCAACTATTTTGTGTCCATTGAAAACTAGCAGCGCTCGAACGACTAGGGTTCATAATATACGGCGCAACAATAAACGCCACTGCCACCATCGCAACAGCAGAAGAAAGACTGACAGAAATGGTTCTTATTTTCTTTTGATATTTTTTTAGTTCACTATACGATTTAAATCGCAGCGTCAATTGAAAAGTTCCGTCCGGATTTTTAAGCGCATTTTGAATACGCAAATGATTGTCTGCCGCAGACTTAAAAATCAAATGAAAGTGGTCAACAAACCACGAAGATAACATTTTTATTTTTTTCTTTTCTTGCATAATAAAAGCAATGACTGAATAATTTTTTTCACTAAAAACATCATCTGTTAACTTATCAAATTATAGCATATTTTCAAATATCTTGCCAACCCCAAAAAGATAGATATTATCAGTGTTTCCTATATCAATCAAGATGTTTTTATCTATTCAAAAAAATCTGGTTATACCAAGATTGTGGTTCAAAAAAATAAAGATTTGTTTTTTGTTTTGCCTGTTTTCTTTTGAGGGTAGCAGAGAGCGACAGCGAACTCTTAGCGAGCAATCATAGTTTTTCGATTGCGAAGCGTGCCGAGAAAGGAAGCAGGCAAAACAAAAAAAGCACTAACAAAAAAACCAGTCAAACTGACTGGTTTTTTATCTCATAGGCTTTATGAACCTTATGAACTTTCAACTTTTTAAACTTTTTAGACTTCAATAACAACAGGCAAAACCATCGGTCTTCGCTCTGTTTTAGTAAACAGAAATGATCCAACTGCTTCGCGAATATTGTTTTTCACATAGTCCCAATTAACTGAAACATCTGGAGAAGTCTTTTCTTTTACCACCTTTTCCACCACACGCTTGGTAGCGTTTACCAAGTCAAAATTTTCTTTGACGAAAATAAAGCCTCGCGATGTGATTTGGGGAGTTCCGATGATTTTTTTGGTTTTTGAATCAATAACAACCACGATCATAAACATCCCGTCCTTCGCCAAAAGTTGCCTGTCTCTGAGGACGATTTCGCCGATGTCGCCAATTCCAAGCCCATCAACCATCACATAGCTAGTATCAATTTTCTGTGGAAGCATTTTAGCCTTTCCACCAGCAAATTCAAGCTGGTTACCATTATCCAACACAAAGATATTGTCTCGATGCACACCAACTTTTTCCCCAAGCTTCGCAGCTTCTTTGAGAAAATAGTGATTAGCATATACCGGCAAGAAATAATCAGGTTTAATTTGACCAATAATATCTTGAATGTCGCGCGCATTGCTGTGACCACTAGTATGCACATCCAAAATGTCAGAATGAATAACATTGTCACATTTTCGATACAAATCATCTTTAAGACGTTGAATCGTTCTTTCATTTCCAGGAATAATCGAAGATGAAAACACAATCGTATCCTCACGCATAATATGAATAAAGCGATGTTCATCATTAACAATTCTTGAAAGCACAGCATTTCCCTCGCCTTGCGCTCCTGTACAAATCACCACCACCTTGTTTCTTGGATGCTTTTGAATTTCATTTACTGTTATCAGTGTTTGCTTGTGAGCTTTGATATATCCCAATTCCTTGGCAATTTCAATGTTCATTTTCATACTATAACCATCAAGAGCCACTTTTTTTCCAATAGATTCAGCATATTCGATTATTTTTCCAATACGCTTAATTTGCGAAGAAAATGTTCCGATAATAACCATTCCTTTAGCACTACCCACCAAATCATCAAGATTTTTATACATCTCAACTTCTGACTTTTGAGTAGGGCGCGTGTCAGTTGCTCCCAAACTTTCCAACATCAAGATTTTTGGTGAAGGCAATTTAGAAAGATGGTCATATGTAACCATTTTGTGATCGGTTGGATTTTTGTCCATTGTCCAATCCCCAGGATGAATCACTGTGCCATCTGGAGTTTTAATAATAACACCAACCGCATCCATCACGCTGTGTTCAACATCAAAAAATTCAATTTCAAATTTTCCAAGTCTAACTTTGTCAGTGATAGCATTAACTCTGATTATTTTCAGATTTTGAGCAGAATTAGTGTCATAGTCTTCCATTTTTTTCTTGACCAAAGCCAAGGTTAAATCACGTCCAACAATTGGAGGATAACCAAGTTCTTTGAGCAAAATTGGAGCGGCTCCAATATGATCCAAATGTCCGTGACTCAAAATCACACCTCTAACATTTTTCTCCTTGCCTTTCAGATAACTTATGTTTGGAATGATATAATCAATCCCCGGCATATCTTCCTCTGGAAATTGAATTCCCATATCCAAGATAATGATGTCTCCATCATATTCAAACATAGTCATATTACGTCCCACTTCTTCATTTCCACCCATCGGCGTGATGCGCAAGTTTTTGCTTGGTGCATTGCCCAAAGGTGTTTGGGTTTTGTGGGATTTCCCCATCTGCTTCCCTGTTCTTTTCATCGGTTTTTTTGTATGCGCCGAAGTCGCAACTGAAGGCTTGCTGCCTTCTGACTGTTTTTTAAACATTTACCCTATTAAATAAGATTTGAGTCTCTACAAATAAGAGAAACAAACTTATTATATTAATTTTTTAATTTAGTACACCCCGTAAATTCAATTTAGGACTCAAATCTTAATTTTAATTTTCTTAAAAAAATTAAAATTATTTAACAGGGTTTACCCCGTCAAATCCGCCAAAGGCGGTGCGTAAGCAATTTGACTGGGTGAACTTACAAAAGCACGTTACACAATTATTACAAATTCAGAGTTTAAACATTCACTTTCGCAATGTGAGAATATTTTATTTTTGGCCAATAGTCGGCGACAGCGACTCTTTGAGCTTTTGGATAATGAGTATTTATCCAAAAGCGTGCCAAAAAGAAAATATTCGAGCAATTGCAAAAGTTCCAAATTTAAAGAAACGATAACTTACTTATATAAAGATTTGATTTTTAAATACAATAGTAAAAACCCCTTAATAAAGAGACTTTTTGTCAATTTGAGCACTTGTTTGTTTGTTTCGAAGAAAAAAAGCTTTAAACAAGGTAAAATTCAAGAAGTATTACTTATTAGATTAATTATACACCCAACAAGTATTTTTGTCAACCCCGCACTATAAATATACGCTAGGCTGCCACACCCGTTTTACGACCATATTTATCTTCGTAGCGTACAATATCGTCTTCGCCTAAGTAACTACCAGTCTGTACTTCAATTATCTCCAAATTTGTCTTCCTAAGTTTAAAAGTTGATACAAGAAATGCAAGCTAGAGCAATTTTTTAAATTCCTCAACCATATCTACTGGTGTAGGATCCTGATTATTAGCCAGCGCCAAATAATAGGAAACCCAATCTCCCAAATGCAAACTGGTGAATATTTTTTCAATAACAGAAAAGCCTTCCAAATCAATTATCTCCGAGCTTATTCCTTTTGTCTCAAGTATTTTTTGAGCAGCATTGTACCTTTTTAAATTCTGAAGATGATCATCTTTATCCCTAAGCATAATAGCAAAAAATCCACCCTTTGTATTTGCAAAACCATTCATTTCATTATGATTAAACTCGGGAAAATAATTCCAGAAAGCTGGCACTTTACCATTCTCATTAAGCTTTATTTTCCATATCATAGCCAAAGATTTGTATTTGGTATTGGCATAAACCACGGGAATATTACCCTTGATTTTTTCGGCAATGCCCATGGCTTTTTTCTCCAAATTGAAGCTATTTTTGGCAAGCGCATTAGACATAGACACTATATTCTCCGTCATATCATTTACCAAACCCACATTTGCCAATATCTTGAACATAGCTCCAAAAAAATATCCTGTAGCCATTCTCGGCTCAATGCCAGCTGGAATCTTAACAAAAGGAACATTTTTTTTCTTGCATATTTTTTCTATTTTTCCGCCACTTGAGATGGCAACGCAAGGTAAATCATTTAAAAGTGCTTCCTCAAGCGAAGCTATTGTTTCTTCGGTATTTCCAGAATAGGAAGAAATTATATTCAAACAGTTCGAATAAGATTCTGGCGGAAGCGTATAAAATCTATTTTGATATATACTAAAATACTTGGCATGTTCCGTCTTTCCTTTAGCCAAATCATTGACATAAGTTCTGAGAACATTGGCTGGCAGAGATGATCCGCCCATTCCCGAAATCATAACGGAGCTAAATTTACCTTCAACCTTAATATCACTCGCCAAAGAAAGACCGAGTTCAAATTGACTAGGCCCATCAAGAATGACCTGTCTCATATTAGACTTGTCTATCGGATTTAAATTTTGTTTCATATTATTTTTTACATACTTTCTTTAAATATTTTTCCAAGAGCCAAGAGCTGGATTGGGCCTTACCGCCTTTCCCTATATTAAAAACTGTTTTACAGCCGATTTTTTTGCAAACTCCAACCTCTGGCACATCATCGCTAAAACGATCACCACCATTAGCAAAAATATCTGGTTTTAATTCTTCCAACTCGCGACACACGCTATATTCAACACTGCTCCTATCGTATTTTATCTTGGAAGCTTTATGCTTGCTCAAAATAACGCGATCCACAGACCTGAGCGCTTCAATCACTTCTTTGCGTTCTTTTCCTGGCATAAAAAGAGCTCTCCCCTTGATATCAAACCAATTGTCGTTGTTTAATATCACCACCAACTCATCTCCCAACGCCTTGGCCTCATTAAACAATCTAACGTGTCCGACATGAATCGGATCAAAACCGCCACTAACGGCAACGACAATTTTCTTTTTTTTCTTGATTGGCATAATTTTAATATTAATATTAGTTAATCACTTGAAGACCGCCCAAATCCTCTTTTTCAATATTTTTATACAAAGGATTTTTTTTGAGTGCTGGCTTGCCATTTTTTTCAACAACATAATAAGCAAATCCTCTCATCTTTTTCACAGGTTCATAATCAGCATGCCCAGGAAAGCTGGAAGGATCACGATCTTCAAAATCAACAGGACTATCATCAATAGTAACAAGATATGTTTTTCCAGTATTAACCAAAAGATGTCCATATTTTTCAGGCATAAAAACCTTATCACCTGTTTTCACGATGACAGCTTTAAAATCTTCAACTTGATCAGCAATCATTTCGCCATTTTCATTTTCAACCAATTTTTGAAGCAATACCACACCTTCGCCATAGGCAATAAAATAATCCTCGCTTAATTTTCCAACGTGATAATGCCCATATGTTTTTATATATTCCCCAGAAATTGTCCCTGGTTCCCAAACTGTTGTATTTTTTTGATCCACCCCGCCGCGAATCATATAGTAATGAATTACTGGCCCAACCCCATTTGGATCCATTAAAACATCTTGCATTTTTTCTTGCGTTCGCGCCGCATAATGCTTTGGAACATTTGTAAAATCCATCATACACTAATTTTCACGAATATCTAACGAATTTTCACGAAGCACGAAAATTCGTGATCAGTGACTATTTGTTTTACATTCGTGAGTATTTGTTTTATTTAAGAATTCTCTTTGTTTTGACATACCAATCATTTACATCAACAAATCGTTGTGCGGGATTATTGATATTCTCCACAGCCATTCCTTGCACATTAGTATTGGCAGGATAAAGATAATATCTTGAATACAGAAAAACAGCAGGAGTTTCCTTGGTTAAAATATCTTGAAATTTCTGATAACCTTCAACGCGCTTATCCTGATCTGTTTGTTGTCGCAAATCATCCAACAATCCATCAGCATCTTTATTGTCAAACAAAGAAAGATTTAGTCCTGGATCACTTTTTTGCGAAGAATGCCAGAAATCATACAGCTCGGGTCTAAACCTGATTGTTTGACCATTCAGCATACTGTCATATTCCCTTGTGCGGATATAGTTTTGCAACAAATCAGAAATTGTCAGAACCTTAACATCAACATTCACGCCTATTTTTGCCCATTGTTGTTTCAATATTTCTGCTGTCTGATTCAATTCGGGATAATCAGCTGTTACCAATTCAAAAGACAAAGTCTGTGAATTTTTTTTACGCACGTTTTCATTTTCATCCAAAACCCAACCGGCTTCGTCCAACACTTTCTTGGCAGCCTCCAAATCAATCTTAACATTATCATCATTTTTATATCCCTGCATTTGAGGTAAAAACGGAGAACTGATCGCACGACCCTTGCCATACAAAATCTTATCAATAATCTCCTGTCTATCAACACTCAAGCTCAGAGCTTTTCGCACCTCATCATCAGCCAGCGCAACACTTTTTGTTTGATTAAAAAACACCGCAAAATAACTAGGCATTACCAACTCGTGAATATTTGTGCTTTTAGCATTTTTGAGATCTTTAATATTATCTGGTGGCAGACTCCCCATCCCCATAATTTCTTTCTTGTTATACGCTGCAACAAGCTGCTCGTCATCGGGATAAAAATTGAAAGTAACTTTCGAAATATATGGAACGTTGTTGTAATAAGATTTATTAGAAACAAGTTGCAAAGTCAAAATGTTTCCACTTGAATCTTTCTGAAAACTGCCGAAAGAATATGGTCCTGATCCAACAGGATGCAGATTATTATCAGCCAATGCAAATTTCTCCGGAGCAATGTTTTCCCAAATGTGTTTTGGCAAAAGTCCTACTGTAAGATTTTCCAAAAACCCAATGTAAGGATTTTTAAGCACAAATTTTACAGTATAATCATCAACCAAGTTCACTTCAACACCTTGCATACTTTGACGAAGCGGACTTTTATATGAAGAATCCTGCAAAACATTGAAAGTGAAGAATGCATCATTCGCATTAAGCGGTTGGCCATCTTGCCAAAGAACATTTTTTTTCAAATAGACAGTATACTCTCGCTGATCATCAGAAACATCATAACCTTCAGCCAAATCAGCAACGACTTTTCCATCTTTGTCATATTTGAAAAGTCCACTGAAAATCAATTGCACCAAATCTAAATCAGCCTCGCTTGTTTGAGAAAGAAGAGGATTAATATACAAAGGTTGACCAACGATTCCCTCAATATATTCCCCACCTGCCTTTGGAATGGCTTTGGTAAGATTAAAATAAAAAGAGCCAGCCCACACCACAAAAGAAACCGCGATAACCAAAAGCAAAGATGTGACCACAACCTTTTCCTTAAATGTCAGCATTTTACCAATTGTTTTCCAATTTTTTGGCAAAAGATATTTAATTTTATCGTTCGAATAGTTACTAATAAATTTTAATATAAATTGTTATAGTTACGTTTTTGTCATTCCCGTGAAAACGGGAATCCAGGACGGAGCCGGACTTGCGTACGTGACGAGATTCCGGATCAAGTCCGGAATGACATTATTTTTTCTAGCGATTTGCAATTACGATGGTTGCAATTGCAAGAATAATAAAGATTGCGCCCAGTGACATTGAAAGATAAAAAAGGAACTTTTCCATCCCTCTTTTTGTGTAATAACCCCCAAAGTCTCCCCCAAAAGCACTAGAAAGACCGCTACCCCTATTTTGAAGCAAAATTGAAACAGTAAGCAGAATTGCCACGACAAGCTGAGCGATAGTAATTAATTTCATCTATATATTTTGAATGATTACAAACCTTGTATACATTTATAAATCTAGCAAAAACCACCCCCCAAGTCAAGCTATTTTCACGTTTTTTGGCTACAATAAAGCAAAAATATATTATTTAAATGCCTATCCATTCAGCTGCTCTATTTTTTCCTTAAATTTCTCAAAAACAACTGGTCCGTGGGGTTTTGGCAAAAAAACCAGAGCGTCGTCATTGGCATATACCAAGCTTCCCTCTTGATGAGTTTTGGGATTGCTCATAATGCGTTTTTTTTCAACTTTTTTCAAGACATTTTCAATCCAACTTGGAGCAAACACAAATTCCCCAATTTCTCTAATCCGCTTTGAGAAAAAAGAATCGCCCATGGTTTTGGGCGGCATAATATCCCCCAAGGCGTAATTTGGTTTTATTTTTCTGATCCATTTATTTTTTATTTGAAATTTTGTATAAACGTCAGCACCATAAAGCGGGAAGAAAAACATATACTCGCTGGCTGAAAACAAATCTTTCGTGATGACTTCCAGAGACTCGTCAGTCACAAAAAAATTCAAACAAACTCGGTCAGCCACTTTCAAAGTGTGCCGCCGCTTTTTAAAAAGATGGAGTGCGCCTGTCACGATGGTTCTGCCTGTCCAAATTTTTCCATATTTAAGTGCGATAAGCAGATCCCAATCGCTGGAAACTTTTGCGTTTTTCATTGAAAGTGCACCCGTGATCCCAATCATTCTCACAAACGGCAAGAACCTGAGCCACCAAACAATTCTTTGCAATTTTTTTATTTTTCCAGTGGAAGTTTTGTTATTTGCAATTCGAAATTCAACTATTTCCTTTTTTCCTTTCAGAAAATAAAAACCGTTTACGTGTTCAATATATTTATTCAAGCTCTTGTCTTGAAGGTGCCCAAAAATTTCAGACAAGGAAATATTGATAACATCATTTTTTGGTGCGTAATAATCAGTTCTGATTAAATATTTCCATATCTCAAAAGCAGTCAATGGATAATTAAATCCATCATAATAAATGACTGTCGCCAAAATATTTTTATTTAATTTATCAGACATAACATTGCATAAAGTATAAATTCTAATTTCTAAAGACTAATTCAAACCTAAAGTATAAAGTTAAAAAATAACACCAAATTAGCAAGGATACTTTTTCTTTTTTCACTTAAAACAAGTCTCCTTAGTGTTAATTTCAAAAGTTGCAATTGTTTTTCTGTGACAAAAAGAAAAATGTATCCGAGCGATCAGTACAGAACAAAACTATAGATTCAACATTTCCTCAATTTTCTTGCTGTTTTTGTGTGGTCCAACTATTGCTAGATTTAATTTATTATTTTGGAAAACATCCTTGCTCACGCGCAAAATATCTTCAAGCGTGACAGCGTCAACTTTTGCAAAAACTTCTTTCGGCGTAAGAATTTTTTCTTTGTGCATTTCTTGATCAATAAAAAACATTGCCATATCATCTGAAGCCTCAAAGCCCATCACAGCTCGTCCTTTCACATAATCTTTGGCTTTCTGCAATTCCTTTGCATCAACTTTTTCAAGTGATATTTTTTTGTATTCCTCCAAAATAGCCTTGATTGTTTGCTCAACTTTTTTGTGATCAATGCCGGCTTGAGTTGCAATATATCCGCAGTCTTGATATGTGTCCACACTAGTGTGCACAAAATATGCCAGCCCCTGACGTTCGCGAATTTTAATAAACAAACGACTGCTCATATTGCCGCCAAGAATAACTGAAAGCATCGCCAACACATAGCGGTCTTTGTGATTTTGAGGATAAGCTCGTGTTCCGATAATCAAATGCGTCTGATCGGTTTTTTTAAATTTAATATGAACCTTGGGAGAAGATTGTTTTTCCACAACTTTTTTCATTGCCACCTTTTCTCCAGCTTGAAAATCAGAAAAATATGATTTTATCTGCGAAACAATTTCCTTTTCATCAAACTTTCCAGCCACACAAACAACAGTTTCATTGGCAGAGTAATATTTTTTCATATACGAAACAAAATCTTTTCGTTTGAAATCAGAAATTGTTTTTTTATACCCAACAATACCTCGCCCCAATGGCTGATCAGTGTACAGCATTTTTTCAAATTCATCTCCCACACTTCGGCGCGGTTCATCTTCATACATACTAAGTTCTTGAAGTATAGGACCTCTTTCCCTGTCAATTTCAACTTGTTCAATTTTTGAATTCAAGAAAATATCCGAAACGACATCAAGAGCTTTTTCAATATGACGAGAATCAACTTTGGCATAATATGCAGTTTTGTCCTTGGAAGTGAACGCATTAAATTCTCCACCAATCGAATCAAGTTCCTCAGAAATTGATTGCGCAGTTGGACGCTTTGTTGTTCCCTTAAAAAGCATATGCTCAATGAAATGCGAAAGCCCTGCTTGTTTTTCAGTTTCATAGCGAGAACCAACCCCCACCATCAACATCACAGTTGCTGTTTGAGTTCCACTCATCGGAATCGTCAAA
>Ga0209417_1005514_pt1 | contig 13858 bp, 15 predicted proteins | sample RifGroF2_FD_184002 | JGI IMG/M metagenome (GOLD analysis project Ga0209417, IMG submission 184002) | Groundwater microbial communities from Rifle, Colorado, USA - Groundwater F2 (SPAdes) (version 2) | ecosystem: Environmental > Aquatic > Deep subsurface > Groundwater | place: Rifle, Colorado... | reverse complement strand
GTCCGAGCCATGATCTGCAACAATATGAACCCCGAGAATTTTGCCGTCTTCAGCAGAAGCCAGAACTTTTACGAATCCTTCCATCTCATCTTCTATAAAGTATTTTCCTGCCGCGCTCACAGGGAAGGTACTGGTCTTATAATCAATTTTTTTTCTAATTAGGTCTTCTTCCCTTAACCCGACAGAACACAATTCAGGGTTTCCGTATATAATATGAGGAATTGCTTCATAATTAATATTTGCCTGTTTGTTTAAAAGAATATTTTCTACTGCGGCAACCCCTTGATGAGAAGCTGTATGAGCAAGCGGCACAAGCCCTGTAACATCGCCAATCGCATAAATATTATCCAGATTGGTTTTCAAATTATTGTCAGTTTTGATATAACGACCCAGCATAGAAAGATTTAACGTTTCTATTCCTTTTATATCAGTATTTGGAGTTCTTCCCGCAGCCACAAAAATTATTTCAGGCTGAAGTTCCTGTCCGTTTTCCAGAGTGACTTTTTTGTCAGCAATACTTTTAATTTTTGTAGCAGTATGACATTCGATTTTTTTAATTTTGAAAATTCTCTCAAGTCGTTCCGAAATGCTTTTATCACACATTGGAACCAGTGTTGAAGCCATTTCCACCAGAATGATTTTTGATCCGAAAATCTCAAAAATCCTTGTCCATTCAACACCGCTGGGACCCGTCCCAACAATCAAAACAGATTCAGGGATTTTTTCAAGTTTTATAATGTCATTTGTATCTAGAATAAAATCATGGTCAATTTGCAAACCGGACAAAGAAGTTGGTCTTGAGCCTGTTGCAATTATAAGATTTTTAAATTCCACATAAGATTCTTCGGAATTACCGATTATTTTTAATTTATTTTGGTTTTCAATGCAGCCTTCTCCAAAAACAACATCTATTTTGTTACTTTTTATCAATTGCGTAAGACTTTTTCTCATTTTTTCAACTACAAACCATTTTCTTTCGGAAACTTTTTGGTAGTCAAAACTTAAATTTTCTATGTTAATACCAAATTTTGAGAATTTTTTTGCGGAATTATATTTATCAGCACAGGTTAAGGTTGCTTTTGAAGGTATACATCCCAAATTAAGACATGTTCCGCCCAAGTTATCATTTTCTATAAGTACAACTTTTGCTCCAAGCTGCGCTGCTCGAATTGCAGCAACGTAACCTCCCGGTCCCGCTCCTATTATGGCTATATCATAAATCATTCAGTAACTCCCCGATTTTAATTTCATGCTTTGATTTTAGCATGAGTAATTAAATTGTCATCGAGAGAATGGCTGGTAATGGCACTTTTTTACTTGAACTCATCCAGCCTCTTTAAAGACTCTTCCCAGTTTTGAACTTTTTGCTCGTCTCTGTTAAAAGGTTTTTCTTTTTCTTTAAGTTGTTGCAACTCAATTTTAAATTGTGAAAAACATATTTGCTGTTCCGGTGTAAGTATAGCTTCAAAATTTTTCAAGTTTTTCTTACGGGTTAAATTAAATTTTAATTTTAGAGACTGAATAGTTTTGATCTGTGATTGAATTTGGTTAATAGGCGCGCCACTTTTTTTCAGCTTTATTAATTTACTTTTTTCTTCTAGAAATGTAACTTTATAAGTATGAAGTTTTTTTGCAAAATGATTTCCAATAACATCAGTTTTTTGTTGTTGTTCAGGAGTTAAATTTATATTTTTACTCAAGTCATTTATTTTTTGCTGAACAAGTTCTAAATTTGTCTGAGAAAACTGTGTATCTGCACTTATAATCAATTTTAATGCGTTTTCTTCTGCTTTTGCAGTTGGTATAAAAATAGAATTTAAAAAAATTATTGATAGAAAAAGAAGCATGGCTTTTTTCATTATTTTATCCTTCTAGTTAATCTAAATTGCTAGTGTTCAGCTTCATTAATTTAATGGATTAAATTTCTTCCGTCGCTTGTCCTCGAAACTACGTTTCTGCGAAGGCTCCTACAGAAACTTAATCCATATTCATACCTTGATAATTAATGAATCATTGCACTAGTTATCAATCTTAAGTATTAAATTCCAGCTTAATTTTATATTATAAAATATTATTTTTGATTTTGCTGTAATTGTGTTGTGAAAACAGATAATACGAATATAATTTGAAATATTTCTTAACAATTTTACGAGAAAGAATTTATATTTTTAATGAAAATTTTTTAAATAATTTATGGGAATATTTATATCTATATATGCAATAAATTATATATTTAAATGATTTTTATATTAAAATGATATTTATATTAAAAATTCAAATTAAAATATAAATAAATTAACATATTAACTTTAAACATTGACTTAATATTTCTAAGGATATAAATTTATATATATTATAGAAATTTTTTTGAATCAAAAAAGATTTTATAAACAAATAATAATTTGATTTTAAGTAAATTTAATAAGGATTATAGTTGATAGAAGGCAAAAGTAATGAATTATCTTGGAAAATATTTAAAGAAAAAATTGAAAGAATTAAAAGTTTCTGAAAGAGAAATTTCTGCAAAATGCGGCATAAGTCATTCTTATTTGAATCAATTAATTAAAGGGGTTAATCCCAGCACTAAGAAAAATATAAGTCCTACTCTTATAACTTTTGAAAAATTATCCAGCGGATTAGGTGTATCTGTAGAATTTCTTCAAAAAGTAGCACGCGGTATTATACTTGAAGATGAATATTTTGTAGCAGAAAAAAAAGTTGTAGTTGATAAATTTTTGAGTTCGGAAAATAAAAATATTTCGCCTGATTTATTAAAACAAATTAAGGATTTTCAAAATTTCATATCAATTGTAGGTCTTGATAATAAAACAAGATCCGAAAATGAATGGACGGAATTGATTTATGAACTAAAATCTTTGATCGGTAAGCATATGCAGGAACGCGGATAAGATTTTGATAATAGCATTTAACAACGGTTGTTGTTAATAAATTTCCCTGTCACTCTTATACGGTAAGGAATTAAAGCCTTTCCGTATTTTTTTGTTGTTTAATTTTTTTATATTTAAAAATATTTCAAATGTAAACATTTCGAAATATTATGGCGTTTAAAATAAAAAATATAGCAATTTTATATACTAGATGGTTTTTATTTATATACAGAGTAAAAAAATAATAGAATTTAATTTTTTTACAACACATTACCTTATAAGTAAATAAAAATGAATATATAGGAGATTCTGTATGAACTTCAACACGGGGTTTAACTACGCACAGCCATCATTAGTAGGGAGTCTGGTATTTCCGGGGAGACAATCTGTATTGCCTGCATCTACTGTTCCTGAATATGCGGCTCAAGCTTATCCTTTATTAAATTATTCAAGCTCGGCTCATCAAATGGTTAGTGCTTTGGGTGATGACAAATTAGGTCGCTATTTAAATGTTGCTAATTTTAATCCAAACGCATATACAAATAATTCTTATTCTTCTAATCCTTACAGTAATAGTTCTTGCAATAATAGTTCGTACAGCAATAATTCATTAATTAATATGATTTTAAATTTTATAAACATTCAAAATACAGATACAATTGAAACTGAAACTCCCGAAGTTGCTGATACTTCTACAACAACTACAACAAATGATGATAACGGACTATCATTATTTAATCCAAACACTTTATCAGATCCGTTTGGCAATCAGATTCCGTTTAATTATGCGGCAACTCAATTCGGGTTATTCGGTAATTATTATGGAACCCAAAGTATATTAAGCAGGTATGTTGCTGATGTTATGCCAACAGACAAAAATGCTCCCGGATATACCTGGAAATTTACTGTTCCTGAAGAATATTCAACACCTGTACCAGATGAAACAACAACAACAACAACAACTACTACTACTACTACAACTACAACAAATGCAGCAAATATAACTTCTGAATCTACTAATACAAATGATGCATTATCATTATTTGATCCGAAACCTTTATCAGACCCGTTTGGAAACCAGATACCGTTTAATAATGCTGCAATTCAATTCGGATTATTCGGAAATGTACATGGTGTAAACAGCATTCTAAGCAGATATGTTGCTGATGTTATGCCAACAGACAAAGATGCTCCTGGCTATACCTGGAAATATACTGTTCCTTGGGGTTAATAAAAAAATTCAATAATTAAATAAAAACGGTGTAATAAGAACTTATACCGTTTTTTGCTTATAAAATTCTTTTATTTGTTCAAGGATTTTTATATTTTTATCTCCAAAAACTTTAATAAAAAATTCTCTCTGGTTTTCATCAATATATTTAATCTCGATCTCCAGACGATTTTCCGGTAAATCTCCCGAAGAAAATTCTGCCCATTCTATTATAGCAAGTGCTTTGCCATTTTCTGTATATTCATGAAGTTCATCAAGTATGGATTCAAGCCCTTCTCTTTCAAGCCTGTAAAGGTCAAAGTGATAAAGGCTTATTTTTCCTGAATGGTATTCGTTAAGTATTACAAAGCTGGGGCTGGTGACTTTTTCTTTAATATCAAGATATTTTGCAAGATGTTTTACGAAAGTCGTTTTTCCTGCACCTATATCCCCATACAGACAAATTAATCCACCTGTTTCTATTATGATTTCAGCAATATTTTGTGCAAATTTGTCTGTATCATCAATATTTTTAATATGTATATTAAATGTATCATTCATGAGATTTATATTAGCATAAAGTGGAATTAGATTGCCACGTCGACCATTCAGGTCTCCTCGCAATGACGATATAAAAAATGCCCTGAACAACCGCTGTTTTGATTCCCGGTGATCAGCCAGGATGGGTGCCCACCCTTATAGATTTTTCGTTTCCTAAAGTAAATTAGGTATACGTCACTATAAAAAACGGAGAAAGGCTCCCTATTAACAATAAATGTAGGATCAAAACTAATCGGCTACTCAGGGATTTTCATAATTATATTTTTTCATATTTTTTATAGTTTTACCAGTCTTGACAAATTGTTTTATGAAGCTATTTTAAGAATTTATAACTATTGTTTCAACTGCCTCAAAAACTTTTTCTACAGGAATATCAAGGCATGCCGTATTTTCGCAGGAAACTTTTCTTTTATCCCACAGGCATGGTCTACATTCTAGATTTTCTGCGGTTATTGCAATAAAATTCGGATCCTGCATTGGGAATAATTTATATTCGTCAGTAGGTCCAAATAAAGCAACCGTCGAGGTTTTTACCCCGACTCCTATATGCATAGGCGCAGAATCTACGCATACAATTACATCTGCAAGTTTAATTATTGCCGCAAGTTCCATAATATTTGCAGTTTTGTTAGTTAAATCCAAAAGATTTTCAGCTTCGCTTAATTCTTTTTTTATGGCAGATGAAACTTCTTCATCATCTTTGCCTCCGGTAAGAACTACCTTATATTTTCCTGTATCGAGAAGTCTTTTTATTAAGTCAGTCCAGTTTTTGACATCCCAGAACTTAAGAATGTTCTTTTCTATACTGAGTTTACTAACTCCCGGATGTATTACAATTATTTTTCGATCACTATTTTTTATTATTTCCCGTTGTTTTCCCAAAATATCATCAGCTACATTTATTTCCGGTATTTCCTCTACAGCGTCTTTTTTTAGTGCTTTTGCAAGGTCATGATACATGTTTGCCGCATATTGTTGTTGATTTAAAGGAACAGCTTTCGTAAGTAAGAATCTACTTAAAGCTCCGCTGTCATAGCCTATACGTTTTTTGATTCCTGCTAAAAATAACAAAAGCGCTACTTGTTTGGAGCCGCCTGATGAAACAATTATGTCAAATCTTTTCATCCAAACTTTCAGCAGAAATTTAACTATGTTTTTATATTTATTTGTCGATGTCCCGCTCTTAATGTCACAAATTATAGTTTCATCAATTAAGTCGGTTAACTTTTCAGCCGAGCCGCTTCTCGGTTCAGTAACAAACGTAATATAAGAATCAGGATAAGTTGCTTTTATAGTTTTGATGGTGGGAAAAAATAATATTTGATCTCCCAGTCCGCCAAAGTTTATTAAAAGAATTTTTTTAGGTTTGTGCATTTATTTTTAATTATTCTAGTTTTTTGTGGGCATGTACAAAAATTCAGCCCTATAGTAGTTAAATTAACACTTTTTGATTATTAAGCTGTGTTTTCAATTCGGTTATTTTTGATTCAAATTGTGATGCCTGTTCGGGATTTTTTTGTTTTAAGTCTTCATATCCTTCCATAAGCCCTTCAAAAATATTTAAACAGAGTTTTTTGCATAATTCTTCTTTGTTTACTTCTGTTAGGACTGTTTCAGGTTTTTCAAGAACGTTTGTTGTCATAAATTTTCTTTACCTTCTAACATTTTAATATTCCGTCTAATTATTTAAAACAGCTGAATAAAAAAATTGATAAATTATTGAAATTTCTTTACAAAATTATAACATTTTTTAAAATTTATATTCAAATTTTAATTTTAATTTTAATTTTTTGAATTAGCCAGCATATTTGCTGCGAAAATGGCTATTAGCATCCAGAAAATTATATTAACTTGCGGTCTGTAAAAAATTGTATCCACCATTCCATGAAGCATCATTCCAACTATTCCTATCAGGCAGGCGGAAATAATTATTTTTTGCTCGATATTGGTGTTAGAAATTATGGTTTTAATGCTTTTTATTACGACCATAAATATAATCCAGGCAAATGCCAGCAGAGCAAAAATACCGCTTTCCGCCGCTATTTCGAGAGGTACACAATATGCGCCAAGGGCATCAAAGCCGGTTGTCATATACATACCATAAGTAAGCCTAAAAACAGTATTTCCTGTGCCTATTCCTATGAACCAGTTGTCTAAAAACATTTTAAAGCTGGAAATCCAGACATTTATTCGGAATGAATTGCTTGAGTCGGCTCTTGCTGCAAATATTGAGGCTATTCTGTGTTGCAGCGCCGGAGATGCAATTATTGCAAGAATTACTGCTATAATTCCTCCAACTACTATTCCTAGCCATAAGTTTTTCAGCCATTTTTTGTCACCATAGTCATTCCATATAATGTGACCGGAAATTACTATTAAAAGAGCTGCCATTCCTGCTAAAGCAATATAAGCACCTCTTGAACCGGTAAAAACTATCGCAAGTAATATAGCAACAGCCCCAATTCCTGACAAAACAGCCAATTTATTAGTTTTCTTCGATAAGAAATAAAAAAACATGCCTGCTGCCGAAGAAAACGAAGCTATAAGATATCCTGCAAGAAGATTGGGATTGTATGGTTTCAAAGTGCCGTAAACTCTATTCATCAACTGTTCAGGGTTTGATTTGCTCATATCCTGCCATCCCGCAAGCGCATCCACTCCATGAATTTGCTGATATATGCAGTAAAAAGCTTCTGTAGAGGCAACCGCTGCCAGTGTTCCCAGCAGATAAAGAGTTCTTCTCGGGTGATCTTTGATTATATTGTAAAAAGTCAGGTATGCTCCTATATAAATAAGCATTTTTGCAAAGCCTTTGGCGGAGGCGAGAGGCATGTAAGAAAATGTCACGCTTAATCCTGCTATTGCAAGATATAAAAATATCGCTATATCAAGGCTGTTTATGGATAATTTTTCTCCTTTCCTGAGGCATATTTTTATAAAAGACAAAGCAAAGCATATAATTACAAGCAGCCCGATTATTCCTGTCGGGGCAACAATTATTGAAACCATTAATAATGTTATTAAAAAAAGTATTATCGTGTCCAGATTTTTAACAAATAAGCTGGTTTCAGTCAGATTGGAAAAAATATTCCGGCTAAATGCGAAAAATTGATTTAATTTTTGCAGAATAAAGCTTTCTTTTGCTGATTTAAAGAGCGTTGAGTCTTCTGTAACATCAAGCCCGCTTATTAATTTACCAATAAAAGAAGTTTTATAATATTTTGAAAGGTTTTCTATTTTACACATATTGATTAATCTATAACTTTTACGTCTGAAACGATTCCGCCGAATTTGTAATTGTAGCCTTCCAGCTCAATAGGAAGCCCGATTTTTATTTTATTACCGCCAATAACAGGTCCTTCCGGCGTAATTATGGCGTTATCTTTGAGTGTTACAAGGAAATTAAATGTATAAGGCGTTGTTGGATCAGTCGCTGCAATAGATTGAGTAAGGTCTTTCGGGTTTGGCATTGGAGTTTGCCAGTAAGTTTTTACTACTTTGACTATTTCCAGTTTGGTATAAGGGACATTTCTTATAGTAATAAAGCTTTTATCGCCTTCTTTTAAGATATTGCTGTCTTTTGAAAGTTTTATTCCCCGCATCATTACATCAAACTGAAGTTCTTTTGTTCCCAAATTTACTTTAGATGAAGTCAAATGTTTACCGGATTTTACCAGATAAAGCCCCAGTACACCTGCAAGCACAAAGACTACTACCAGTAAGTCTATTATGTTTATTTTTCCGAATATTTTCCCGTCTTTTAGCATTTTATTCTTCTCCCTTACCCATTAATTATTATATTTTTTTATACGATTTTCGCTTGTAATTCCTGAATATTATCTAAATTAATATCCCCGATTGTTTCTGTAAGTTCTTCTATAGTGGTTGTCGCTGCTCCAAAATGTTTTACAACAATACTTGCGGCCAAATTGCCGATAGCAGAAGCTTCTGCTCCTCTGGCTCCTGCGCAAAGAGAAAGTATTACGCTTGCAACTACAGTATCTCCCGCGCCTGTCACGTCAAAAACCTCTGTCTTGTTAAATGCAGGGATGCTGGTGATGTTTCCGTTTGATTCAAAAAGCACCATGCCCTCACCGCCTCTTGTTAAAAGCACCATCTCCGAAGAAGTCTTTTCAAGAAGGTCATGCCCTGCTTTTAAAAGGGTTTCCTGATTGGTGATTTTGTAGCCGATAGTTTTTTCTGCATCAGGCTGGTTTGGAGTGATGATTGTCGCGTTTTTAAATCTGCTTAAATTTTCTTGAGCGTCCACCGCTATGAATTTATTATATTTTCGGGCTGTTTCTATTGTTTTATCAATTACTTTTTGGGTTATCATTCCTATTCCGTAGTCAGAAAGCAGTATTCCGTCAAAATGCGGTGTAAGTTCACAAATTTTTTCGATAACTTTGTCTTCAACTTCTTTGCTGATGGGTTCAGTTGTTTCTCTGTCAATTCTTATTATTTGCTGTGTTACGGACTGCGCGGATGAGCCGGAAATCCTTGTTTTTGTTGTTGTAACTCTTGATTCGTCAATAATCATGGGAGTTGCATTGATATTGGCATCTTGAAGCGCTTGAGTCATTACTGATCCGTAATAATCGTCGCCTTTTACTCCGAGAGTTGAAACTTTGCCGGAGTTTAATGTTGAAATATTGTGAGCCGCGTTGGAAGCCGCGCCAAGCAAAGTTTTGGTGTGGCTGTGTTTTAGAATCAAGACAGGCGCTTCTCTTGAGATTCTGTGGCTGTTGCCGTATATCATTTCATCAAGAGCAAAATCCCCTATTACGAGTACGCTTACTTTGTTTAAATTTTGTATAATGTTTTTTAAGGTTTCTTTATTAACTACAGACATAATCGAGCCTTTATCAAAAAATTTTTTAATATCCGATAAGTATATTATTACAAATATGTTTAATTTAGAATAAAAATACATCAAACTTAATGGTGAAATAATTTGTTGAAAGATCAGGAAAATTTCAATACTGTAGATAGCGAAACGCAAAGGGCAAAGAAATTTGTGTTTCAGGTTTATTCTGACAACATAGATTTTGTTGAAACTTTGTCATATCAGGAAAAAAACGACCTTGTGAACCAGTTGTTAAATGATTATCAAGTGTCGAGCGTTATTAATCATAAATTTAATAAAAGTGTAAATTTTGCCAAAAAATCAGTAATTATATTTCTTGCGGTGGTTTTGGGAATTCCGCTTATATTATATTTGGCAAGTCTTTCGCTGCATTTTACAAAATCAAGTTATGCGGAAATGCAGACAAATTTTGAAAAATTATTTTAAAACCTAATACTTTGTCATTGCGAGGAGTGGAATGACGAAGCAATCTAAAACAAAAATAAATATTTTTTTATGGATTGCTTCGCCCATCCCGCTGATGGCGGGAACGGACTCGCAATGACAGACGAATTATTTAATTCTTGAAAATACTTCTACGTCAAGGTTTTGCATTGTGTTTGATTGAAAATATGCCGCGCTTGCGACCATTGAAGCATTATCAGTACAAAATTTAAACTCGGGCGCGTGGACTTCAAAGCCATAATTTTCTTGCTCAAAAAATTTCCGTCTAATCTCCGAATTTGCGGCAACTCCGCCTGCGAGGGCTAGTTTTTTAATTCCATAATTTTTAGCAGCTAATAAAGTTTTTCCGAGTAAAATCTCCGAGACGGTTTCCTGAAAACTTGCCGCAATATCAGCTTTAGGTAAGTCTTCTGATGTAAACTGCTGGCAAACTCTCAAAACAGCCGACTTGAGTCCGCTAAAACTGAAATCGTATTCGGAAACTTTAGCTTTTGTAAATTGAAATCTTTTTTTATCGCCTTCATGAGCAAGTTTATCGAGGTAAGGTCCTCCCGGATACGGAAGTCCAAGAAGTCGCGCAACTTTATCATAAGCTTCTCCGACGGCATCGTCAAGGGTTTCCCCGAGGATTGTCTGTTCACCGTAAGATGCTACTTTGATTAATTGTGTGTGTCCTCCGCTTACGAGCATACAAATAAAAGGCGGTTCAAAGTCGCTTTCAAGATAGTTCGCGCAAACATGCGCGTTAAGGTGATTTATGCCTATAAAGGGTTTGTCATGGACAATGCTTAAAGTCTTGGCGGCGTTCAATCCCACCAGCAAAGCCCCTACTAATCCCGGTCCTACTGTCGCCGCGAAAGCCGTTACATCTTTTTTTATATCAATTCCTGCTTTTTCTGTGGCTTCCTCTATCACGGGAACTATGCTTTCAAGGTGCATTCTTGCTGCCACTTCCGGCACTACTCCCCCGTATTTTTTGTGTGTGTCAATCTGCGACGCCACGACATTCGAGAGGATTTCCCGCCCGTTGCGGATTACCGCCGCGGTTGTTTCGTCACAGCTTGTTTCCACAGCAAAAATTATCTGATCTTTCTTTGACTCAGTACCTATTTCGATTATTTGGTTTGTGAGAGGAGTTTGGTATTTCATGGAGTACTTTCTTTATTTATAAAAATCCATAATTATTTTTTCGCAAAATTCTTTTAAGTTATTAATTTTAGTATCTATTAATTTCCCTTTTTCTCGATTTCCATAAAGAATATCTGCTGCTTTTTCATTTGTTTCATAATAATTAAGCATATTTTGTAAATCTTCTTCTGTAATTAATTCATCTTGCTTAAAACCTAAACACTTGAATTCTAAATTTAAACGAGGTATCTCAAGTTGAATTTTGTTTAAGTATTCTTGTTTTTCCTCATAAGTTTTTAAGTGTAAATTATTTGTGAATGATTGAAATTCCAAAATGAAATTAAATAAATTTTTTGCTAAATTATATTTATTTTTTTCTTTAATTTCTGTTTTCCAAGAATCTAAAGCTTTATAAGCGAAAAATACAAGTAATCCTGTTACGATAAAGAGTCCAACTGTTGCTATTGCTGTAATCCAATAGGCTAAAGTATCCCAATCTTGTAAATGTAATAATTTCATAAGGTTATACAATATTTTTCACCTTGAAAAGCTGTTTTTTATTTAATTTACGTATTGTCATTGCGAGGCATAAAACGTGTATTGATAAATGATTTTTCTACCGAAGCAATCTTCCAAAGTTGGGAGTTGTCATCGGGAAGATTGCTTCGTAAGTCTGTTAATCGTTTAGCTTCCCAAGATTAATGCCTCGCAATGACAATGCAACTATAATTTGCCCTATTCAGAATGACATAACTTATTTTATTATAAAAATATTTCGATGCTTTAAAAAATTAAAAACATCCTATATAATTAAATTTGTTATATAAAGAAGAAAAATGGATTTATTATGCCTGATAAAATGTTAGACAAAATAATACAAAAGATTCTGGAAGTAATAATTCCCGATAAAATAATACTTTTTGGCTCACGCGCAAAAGGAACTGCTCGTGAAGATAGTGATTATGACTTATTGATAATACAAAACACTTCTGAACGTTGTAGAAAAATAGCGCAAAATCTGTATCTTCATTTGGATTTGCCAGTATCTGTGGATTTTATTGTGCAAACGCCCGAGACTGTTGAATTAAACAAAAAAATGTTTTATTCCGTTGTAAAAGACGCTATAAATGAAGGAAAAGTCATTTATGAATCAAGAGGCTAAACATTGGCTAGCACGAGCCAAAAGTAATCTTGAATTTGCCAAAGATGTGAAAAGAACTAATTTTACGTTTAATGGCGGGTATATTTTTATTGAGGAAGTTTGTTATGAGCTTCAACAATCAGTAGAAAAAGCTTTGAAAGCGCTTTTTATTTTTTATCAAATAAAAATTCCGTATACTCATAATATAGCTGAATTAATTACACGTCTTGGCGAAAATGGAATTAATATTCCTGATAATATTAAAATGGCTAAAAAATTGACAGATTATGCAGTAGAAACACGTTATCCTCATATTGAAGAGCCTTTAACAGAAGAAGATTTTAATGATGCTCTTGAAATTGCCGAAAATGTTTATAATTGGGCGGAAAATTTACTCGGGATTTGAAAGTACCAACCCACAAAGCTTATCAATCCCTGCTTTGTTCAAAGCCTTTATCATCTCCTGTAAAGTTACCCCTGTCGTGCAAATATCATCCAGCAAAAGCAAATTTGCCCCTGAGTATTTGTCTTTATTGACGGAAAAAGCGCCTTTTAAGTTTTCCAGCCTTTGAAGCCTGTTTAACTTGTATTGTGGAATTGTGTCTTTTACTTTACAAACAAGCTCTGTGTTGACAGGATAACCTGTTAATTTGGAAAACTCGGCGGCGATAAGCTCGACATGATTGTATTTTCTTTCTCTTACCCGCTTTTTATGGGAGGGCATCGGGATAATTTCAAAACTTTTGTCGGCATAAGAAGTGTTTTTCCAGTAATCAAAAAGAATTTGTGCGGTATAAGGTGCAAATTCCTTCTGATTATGAAATTTTATACCGCGTATTAGTTTTTGGATCTCGTTTTTATAAGAAGTTATGGAAAATATTTCGACGTTGTTGAACAACTTATAGTATTTTGGCGTATTAATGGGTATTTTTTTATAGCACGCCTCGCACATCGCCCCCGAAGGAGATGATTTTCCGCAAAAATAACATCTTTTGTAATAAATCCAGTCAAATAAAAATTTTAGTATATTAAACATATTCCACCTGCGAGGGATTAAGTGCAGAAAATAATCCTGTAAAATTTAATTCATAAAATAAAGTTAATCTGTTTGTCAAATATTTTGAGGGGGAGTATGAAGTTATTTGATAATAATGAAAATGAACCGCCGGGCATATATCCTAGTATAGACGACATTTCTGTTGAAATGCCTGCTGTTTCCGAGCACTGCGCTGTGACAAGGTTGCCTGATTTGTTCCATGCCGTCAGTAGCGACACTTTGCCTGTTATAGATATACAGGGAAAAATTATTGGCATTGTCTCGGAATATGACCTTGCGCGGGTTGTTCCAGACTTGAGTATCAACGAATACAGCTATCAATGCGATATCAAAGTACATGATATTATGACAAAAGAAGTATGGACAGAGCAAAAAAACACAAATATCAAGGAATTGTTCAATAAAATCAATAACATGCACACAAGAGTTATTCCCATTGTCGACAAAGACAATTATTATACGGGAAATTCCATTACAAGAACTTCAATTATTACTTACCTGACAAGACTAATTAAACCAAATTCACTGGGAGGGCTTGCTACACCTTTAGGTGTTTATATTA
>Ga0209417_1005513_pt1 | contig 13862 bp, 9 predicted proteins | sample RifGroF2_FD_184002 | JGI IMG/M metagenome (GOLD analysis project Ga0209417, IMG submission 184002) | Groundwater microbial communities from Rifle, Colorado, USA - Groundwater F2 (SPAdes) (version 2) | ecosystem: Environmental > Aquatic > Deep subsurface > Groundwater | place: Rifle, Colorado... | reverse complement strand
GCCCCCGGTGAAAAAAAGCTTTATGCCGAAGGTGCGGAAGAAGTGGAAGAAATAATCAAAAAACAGAAATAAGGTTGGCGCGGTGGGCAGGCTGTCCCGGGGATGCCGGTAACTCCTGAAGAACCCGCCCGGCTCAGCGGCGGCTTCAAATACCGAAACGCTATAACCCAACACCACGGTGTAAGGATCAGCCCAGCTTAATACCGGTCAGCCTCTCCGCCAGCTGCGCGACGTACCTGCCCTGGAACTTCGCGCCTTCCAGTTCATTCGGGCTCGGTACGCGCTCGCCCTTGCCGCCGGCTATGGTGCTGGCGCCGTAGGGGGAACAGCCGGTCATTTCCTTAACGCCCATCTGGCCCTGGAAAGAGTAAGGCAGCCCGGCTATGACCATGCCGTGATGCAGCAGCGTAGTATGGAAAGAGAGTATGGTGGATTCCTGCCCGCCGTGTTGCGTGGCGGAGCTGGCTATCACGCTGCCGACTTTTCCTATCATGGAACCTTTCATCCACAGGTCGCCGGTGGAATCGAGGAACTGGCGCATCTGCCCGCACATATTGCCGAAGCGCGTGGGCGTGCCGAAGAGCACGGCGTCGGCCGCCGCCAGGTCTTCCACCGTGCAGACCTTCACTTTCGCCTGCGCCTTCTGCGCCTCTACCGCGCCCATCTCCGCAAGTACTTTCCCGGGCAGCGTTTCCGGCACGCGCATAAGCGTAACCTCCGCGCCTTTTACGGTTCTTGCGCCTTCCGCGGCCGCCTGCATCATTTGATAAACATGCCCGTACATCGAATAATAAACCACAAGAATTTTCATGATCTCTCCTTATAGATCTTTACCTGATCCCAAATTCTACCTGTTCACGCTATCGCCGGCAATCGGTAATACCCCTTAATACCGTTGGTAAAAATACTTATATAAGCTGCTTAGCGTTAAGAACTATAGTAGAATTTCAGGTTTGAGCCGGGTAGGGGGAAAGCATGAACAAAGAACTGAATATAAGGATCACCGGCAAAGCCGGGCACGGTATTGTGTCCGCGGGGATGATGCTGGCCCGCACTTACAAAGACAGCGGCCTGCATGTGTTCGCCATACAGGACTACATGTCCCGCATACGCGGCGGAAATAACTTTTTCCAGGTGCGCGCGGCGGTCCGCCCGGTTTACGCGCCCAGGGAAAAAGCCGACATTATCTTCGCGCTGGACAAGGAGGCGGTGGAGGCCAATAAGGCCGCGCTGGCGGCCGGCGGCCTTTTGGTGCTGGACGCGGAGAATTATGAGATAAAAGAACTGGAGAAAGGCTGGGTCAGCGCGCCTATCTTCGCGCTGGCGCAGGAAGCCGGCGGGCCGAAATGCGCTAACTCCGTGGCCCTGGGAATAATTGCCGCGCTAACCTGTGAAAATTTCGAGAAGGCCGCTAAAGCCGTGGAGCGGGAATTCTCCGGTAAGGGCGTCGAGGCGGCCGCCATGAACCGGAAGGCCGCCCTGAAGGGCTATGAGTACGCCGCGAAGAACATGAAGAACAGCGAGTTCCGGCTTACCGGCGCGCCGCACAGCAGTAACCTCCTGGTAGCGGGCAACGAGGCGCTGGCGCTGGGCGTGATCTCCGCCGGCTGCAAGTTCTATACCGCCTACCCGATGTCGCCATCTACCGGGATAATGAGCACAGTGGCCGACTACGCGGAAAAGTACGGCATAATAGTGGAGCAGGCCGAGGACGAGATAGCGGCCGTGAACATGGCCGTGGGCGCGGCTTTTGCCGGGGTAAGGGCCATGACGGCCAGCTCCGGGGGCGGCTTCGCGCTGATGTGCGAGGGAGTGAGCCTGGCCGCGATGACGGAAACCCCGCTGGTGATAGCCGTGGTAATGAGGCCGGGACCCGCCACTGGTTTCCCCACGCGCACCGCGCAGGAAGATCTTGATTTCGTCCTGCACGCCGGGCACGGCGAGTTCGCCCGCGCGGTATACACTCCCGGTTCGCCGGAGGAATGCTTCCTGGCCGCCAAGCGCGCGTTCAATACCGCGGAGCGCTTCCAGGTGCCGGCGCTGATACTCTCCGACCAGTACCTGGCGGAGTCGTTCACGAACATCGAATTCCCCGAGCCTTCCTCCGAGCCGCCGGACAGGGGCAATATTTTTAAAAACGGTGACCCCGAGCAGGGCCGTTACGCGTATTCCCCGGATGGCGTGTCGGCGCGGGCTTTCCCCGGCAGGTCAGGGATGCTGGCGGTTGCCGACAGCGACGAGCACGGGCCCGAAGGCCACATTACGGAATTGGCGGAAGTGCGGTTGAAAATGACGCAGAAACGCCTGCACCTTAAACTGGCGGGGCTGGCGAAAGAAATACTGCCGCCCACCGTAGTTAACCCCGGGGCAAAAACCATGCTTTGCGGTTTCGGCTCCACGCTGGGAGTTATGCGCGAAGCCTGCGCCGCCGCGAAAGACACCGGGTTCGTCCATTACCCGCAAGTCTGGCCTTTTCCCGGGTCCGCTACGCTGGCCGCGCTGGAGGGCGCGCTGCGCGTGCTGACCGTAGAAAATAACGCCTCCGGCCAACTGGCCCGGCTTATAAGGCGGGAAACCGGGCGGAAAACCGCCGGGTCCGTGCTTAAATACGACGGGCGTCCATTTACGCCTGATGAAGTGCTCTCGGCGCTTAAAGGAGGGAACTGAGATGGAGACAAAGGATTTCGACTCTGCGGACCCCGTGGCCTGGTGCGGCGGCTGCGGGAATTTCGGCATGCAGGCGGCGCTTAAAACCGCGCTGGCGCGCCTGGGCAAACAGCCGCACGAGCTGCTGCTCGTTTCCGGCATAGGGCAGGCGGCCAAAATGCCGCATTATATAAAGGCCAACTTCTTCAACGGCCTGCACGGCCGGGCCCTGCCCGCCGCCGCGGCGGCGAAGATCGCCAACCGCGCCCTGACCGTAATAGTGACCACCGGCGACGGCGACTGCTATGGCGAGGGCGGCAATCACTTCCTCCACAATATCCGGCGCAACGTGGACATGACGGTGATAGTGCACGACAACCAGATCTACGGGCTGACCAAGGGCCAGGCTTCACCCACTTCGGAGCCCGGCATGAAGACGAAGATCCAGCCCGGCGGGGTGATACTGGCCCCCTTCCCGCCGTTGGAGACGGCGCTGGCGCTGGGCTGCGGCTTTGTGGCGCGCGGCTACGCTGCCGAAAAAGAACATTTAGCGGAACTGATCCTGGCCGGGATAAAGCATAAAGGCTTTTCGCTTATCGACGTTTTCCAGCCCTGCGCCTCGTTCAATAAACTAAACACGTTCGACTGGTACGCGGCCCGGGTCTATAAAGTGGGGCCGGAGCACGATACGGCCGATAAAGGCGCGGCCATGGCGCTGGCCGCCCAGCGGGAACGCCTGCCCATCGGCGTGATGTACAGCAGCAAAAAGCCTTCTTACGAAGAGCTGAGCGGCCTGGACGGCCGGGCGCCGCTGGTGGAGGCGGACCTCGGCAAGATAGATATAAGCGGGGCCCTGGCGGATTTCCGTTAGCCGGCTAAGCCCGGGTCCGGCCGCTACAGCAGTTTGAAATATTCTTTGGACTTCGCGCAGGTCGGGCAGGAGTCCGGCACGTCGGGGCCCTCGTGCACGTAATTGCAGTTGATGCAGCCCCACCTGGCCACGTCGGGTATCGCCGACGGGGCCTTTTTTTCTTCCAGGTACTTATTGCTGTCGGCCAGGAGCTCGGTATCCCGGGCGGTGACCTTGGCCGGGTGGAATTGCTTCTTCAGAGCGCACATCCTCCCGCAGGACCTGTAATCGCCTACCCTGAAGAACGCCTCGGCCAGGGCCGAATACGCGGGGGGCTCGAGCTTTATCACCAGCAGGTTCTCCGGTTTGCCGGCTCTCTCGTAGATATCGACGAAGGTGTCGTAGTCGGCGGGCGTCTTGAACTCGTCCACTATCCTGCCCGAGCGCAGCATGCCCAGCGCCGTACTATAATTGCTTTCCTTGGCCAGGGCCGCCGCGTAAGAAAGAAGGAAGTGATAAGGGAGGTTCTCTTTGCCCAGGTCTTCGAGGATGTTCAGCCCGCGGAAAAGCGCGAAGAGCTCCTCGCGGGGCAGGTTCCCGGGCTTTCCGCCGACGGCCTTGTATTCGTTGTACTTCGCCAGCGCGCTGTCGTAGCTGCCGGCGAACGTGTCGCTCCTTATCTCTTCGGGCAAATTCTTCCTCAGCCCGGCTTTCCTCCTGAACTTCGAAAAAACCTTGTAGAAGGCCAGGAGCAGGATAAAGCCGAGTACGGACCCCGTCATCAGCTTCTTCATCCGCGCTGCCGCGGCCGTCGCCGCGCCGAGCTTCTCTTCGCACTCCTTCGTGGTTTTGAAGGTGAGCGCGGTCCGGAATTCCGTTTCGGCTTTTACCAGGTCGGTTATGAGCCAGGAAGAGGCCAGCTGCAGGCCCGCGGTATAATGCAGCTCGTAGTTCTTGTTCTTCTCCGCTTCGGCGTCGGCCGCGTCCTTCAGGGCCTTGGCGCGCTTGTCAGCTTCCCACGGGTTCAGCCACAGCTTTATGGTCCGGTCATGGCTGCTGGTGGCCAGGTATTGCCCGTCGGGGGAAACGGCCAGGGCTTTTACCTGGCGGCTGTGGCCCGCGAAGGTCCTTATCTGCCTGCCGTCGGCCGCGTTCCAGGCGGTGGCCATGTTGTCGCTGCCGCCGGAAAAGATGTAGTTGTTGTCCGTGGTGTACGCTATGGCGTAGACCGGCTGCCCGGGTTTCGCCGTCATGACGCACAGGCCGTCGGAGAGCCGCCAGATCTTGACGGTGCCGTCCTCGCTGCCGGAGGCCAGGTAATCCCCGGCCCTGGAGAAAGCCACCGCGTTGACGGCGCTTTTATGCCCTTCAAGCGTGGTCTCGCGCCCGCCGGGGCCGAGCTCCCAGAGCTTTATCCCGCGCGAAGCGCTGCCGGCGGCCAGGCGGGTGCCGTCCGAAGAGACCGCTACCGAATAAATATCGCCCACGCGGGGCTGCAGCGTCCTGTAAGGCTTCTTTTCGCCCGCCTTCCAGAGCCTGATCGTGCCGTCGTTGCCCGCGGAGGCGAGGCTTTTCCCGTCGGGAAAGAACGCCACGGACATGACGGCGTCCTTGTGCCCTTTCAGCGTGCCGAGGCAGGCGCCGTCTTCGGCGTTCCAGAGCTTTACGGTCTTGTCCTCTCCGGCCGTGGCGATGGTTCTGCCGTCGGGTGAGTAAACCACGGAATTTATGAAATTAGCGTGCCCTTTAAGGCTTTTGACCGGCGTGCCGTCTTCGGCGTTCCAGATCTCCAGGGTTTTGGCCACGCCGCCCGAGGCGATATATTTCCCGTCCGGGGAGTAAGCCAGAGAATAGATTATGCCCGGCCCCCTGTTGAGGGTCCTTAACAGCAGGCTCTCCTCGGCCCGCAGGTTCTGGCCGGCCGCGGCCAATATGGAGACGCAGAATAAAATTGTTTTCATAAATATGAGTCCGAACCCCTCCCCGGCGCAGACTTGTATTATAGCGGGAGAGGGCCGCTTACTGCAACCTTTAAGGCGGCCGCCCGCCCCTGCCGCCGCCGTCAATAGGAACAGATCGGTTTTCCGTTGGAAAGGCTGTTGGAGTCTATGAAGAATTCGCCGGACTGCGTGGACCGCATGTCGGCGATATAGAGCCAGCCGCCGGTGTTCCTGACCAGGCTGCACAAGTCCTTTTTTTCGGGCAGGGAATTGATCACCGTTACGTTCCGGGTGGCCTGATACCCGGGGAGGGCTATCTCGGGTATTTCCTTGAGATATTTCGGCACCATGGCCTTGATGCTGGTGGGGAACAGCCCTTCGTGCTCGCCGTAATAGATCATGATGGAAGAGCGGACCGAACTGAGATCGCCCTTGGCTCTGCCCACCTTGGACTTGGACATGAGCTTCGCGAAGCGGTCGTCGCCGTAATCGTCCAGGCTGACCGCGGGGCCTTTGTCCCGGCGCGCCGTTGACGCGGCGGCCCCGGGTTTGGCGGGGCTGTTCCCGGTCTTTGCCTTCGCGGCGGGCGCTGCGTAGCCCGGCAGCACGTCCGTGTCAGGGACCTGTTTCGGGTCTACGGCCAGGCCGCAGTCCTCCGCTGCGAATCTTTTTACGTAGTACTTCCTGCATTCCAGGATGCCGGCCGTGGCGTAGGAGGAGCAGTTTTTAAGGGTTGCGCGGGACCAGTTGGGGTCGCCTTTCTTCCTGTAAGCTTCGCGGCACCGGTTAATCTGCCGGGTGTTTATCCGGGGGCAGTTCTCGATGGTCATCTTCCTGGCCTGCATCACGGCGGACTTGTAGCATTCGCGCGCGAAAACCGGGGAAGCGGCAGGAACGGCTAAAAAAAGAAAACATAATATCTTCATGAATTAGTCCGCTCCTCGCTCTTCCCGCTCGCTACGGCGGGACAAAGCTATTATAGCGGTCGGCGGGCCCGTTCGGCAAATCGGGATCCGCGCGGTTAAATAAAAAGACGCCCGTCGGCGCGGGCGTCCTTTAATTTGTGCGGGAGGGTCAGAAGTCGAACCTGACGCTCTCCGGGGAGGGAAGTTCCGCGGAAACGGCCCTGTTCTTTATTTCTTTTGCGGAAACGTCCCTGTACTTCGCCGCCGCGTTCTCCTGAGCGGTGGGGGGGATGTCGGCCGCAAGGAAGTCTATCTTGGTGACATGGCCGCCGGAACCGGTGCCGGGAGGGCGCACCAGGTAAGTGGTGCAGCCTTCGAAGGTGGGCACGAAGTGCTGGCCTTCGCCGCGCACATGGACGCCCTCTATCAGGCCGGTGGCCGCGTTGAACACCGGGGAGCCGGAATTGCCGCCGAAGGTGTCGAGGTTGGTGGAGAAGAACGCGGCTTGCGGGTCGACGTTCTTTACTACCATGCCGCCGGGGGTGAATTTGAACGGCAGCCCCAGCGGGTGGCCGGTCACGAAAAGGCCGTCGCCCTTTTTAAGGCCGCCGCCGCGGTTGATGGCCAGGGGCTTATGGTTCTTCACCGGGCGGTCCAGCTTTATCAGCGCGTAATCGCCGCCGAACACGGTGGTCTCGACATTGTCCACCTCTGTCGTGGTATTCAACAGCTGGCGCTTTATTATCTTCGCGCAGGTGTACACTTCCCCGGACGGGACCGAGGCCGGGGCGGGCTGCCCCTCGGTCTTGGCCGCGAAGCCGAACACGAAAGCCGTGCCCCTGCAGTCGGACTCGGTAACTATGCAGTGTCCCGCCGTAAGTATCAGGTCTTCCCCGACCAGGGCCCCGGAGCAGTTAGCGCCGGCGTCCTGGTCCGCGAAACGGGTGCCGGGGCAGAGGTTATAGGCCTGGCCCAGATTAAAGGCGCCCAGGGTGTATTTCCCGGCGGCCAGGTCAGGCAGCATCGACTTCTTTTTCCAGAGCGAAACGGTAGAATCCGCGGCCCAGCGGAAGCTTTCGGGCATGGCGTAGTAGTCTACCCGGTCGTCTTCACCGTATATTATCTTGTCGGCCGCCAGGGCGTTGGAGCCAAGGGCGAGAGTTGAGAGCAGGGCCAGTTTAAGCGCGGTAAGTTTCATTTTTCCTCCGTTGGTGGCTATTCGGCCATTACAGAGCAATACTTGTGCCAACCGCCGACTAGCCTTGCCGGAAGGCGTATTTAGGCAAGGAAAAGGATGAAAAAATATTTTCATATGAAAATAAACATTCTCAAATGAAAATATTGCGCCGTTATCGCTTACCGCTGCTGGTTTTCCTTATGTAATGGCGGAGGCGGCCGGTAGAGCTTACCGCGGCCAGGGTGTACCTGGAGTCCAGGCCTTTAAGGCCTTCTTCGAACCTGCGGTCCGAAGAGCCGGGCAGCCAGTAGGATTCTATAAAAAGGTGTTCGGGGACGCTGCCGGCAAGCTGGGCGTTGACCAGGGCCAGATCGCTGCTCAGGATAAGCTGTCCTTCGTCCGCCCCGGGCCCCCGGAGAGACGAGGCCAGGCGGTTCTCCGCGAAGTAAACGGCCTGCAGGCGCGAGAGGATCGCGCACTCCCGCTCTCCTTTCATTTCCGCCGCGATGAACGCGGAATCTTCCATGATATCGGTATTGCCGCCGGCATGCAGCGACCTTGCGCACGCGGCCAGCGGGAAAATGCCGCCCGCGAGCGCGATGAAAGACAGGCAGCCCCAGAGGCAGGCTATGAAAACCGGGAGGGAGGCGGCCGCGGCGGGAAGCCTCCGTCTCCTGGCGCTTTCCAGCAGGAAGCCGGCCAGCATGAAAAAAAGCAGCGCCGCCGGCCAGATCACGGCCGGCAGGTTCAGGTCATGGGAGCGTCCCTGGTAATAGGCGAACAGCCCGGTGCCCAGGATGGTAAGGAAGAAAACCGCGCCCGCTTTTTTCCCCGCCGAAGCCGCCTGCTCCGCGTCCATGCCGGCCGAGCGCCGGGCCGCCTCGACGCTGACGCACAAGGCCAGCAGGTACAGGCACACCAGGGCCTGCCAGGGGTGATAGAAGCCGGGCAGGGGCAGCATAAAATAACCTACCGAATAAAAAACCCCCTGGAATTTGAAGAGGTCGGCCAGCAGCGGCCAGGCGCCGGAGCGCGCTTTCACTTCCAGGAAAAACAGGAAGACCACGGCTGAGGCCGACGCCAGGAAGAGCAGCGCGTCCAGCGCGAGGTTGAGCCGCCTGGCCGCTGCGGGGATGCCCGCCCCTGCGCCGGACCGGAGTAGTTCCCCGTGGAAAAACAAAGCGGCGAGGAACGACCCCGCTACGGCCACGCCGGAGTCCAAATTCCAGACGAGCGCGAGGCCCGAGAAAAGCGAAACGAGCAGCCACCTGAGCCTGGAGCGGTTGCCGCTCCAGTACAAGTAGACGGGGAGCGCCAGGGCGGGGAACAAGAACCGCACCGGCCAGTACTGGAAATAGGGATCGTTCCAGCCGCCCAGCGCCTGCCAGACCTGCGCGGCCAGCAGAACGGAGGTCACAGCTCCCGCCAGCAGGAAAGCGTTGGAGATCGTCTTGTAGGCGAACCAGAAAATGGCCGTCAGCGCTATGAACTGCAGCAGGGACATGGTCCAGGTGAAGGCCGAGAGCGAGCCGCCCAGGAGGCGCAGCCACGGCGCCAGGAGCTCCCCGAACTGCCCGTAGAGCGACGGGAAGTCATGGAAAGGTATTTTGCCGGCCACGGCTTGCGTGACCGGATAAAAGACGGCGCTGAGATGAAAATTGAAGGCGACTTTTTCCCGGACCGCGGAAATGCCGAACCACTTCCAGGTAAAGATGAAAAAGGCCGCGGCCGGGACGGCGAGTAGGAGAATGTACCGGCGGACCTCCTGCGAACTGCCCAGCCTTAGCAGGTCGGGGCTCCGGTCCCTGGCCGCTATCCAGCCCACGCAGAGGGAGGGCAGGAGCCAGAGCAGGGCCCACGGCAGCCTGAGGGCAAGCACCTGCTGTACGATCCTGGCCGACGCGCATACGGCGAAGGCGGCCCCCAGCAGGACGAGGAAAAAAAGGTTCCAGAACCAGACCTTGTGCCCGCCCTCGAAGTGAAAAAGCTTCTTCCTCAGGCCGGAGCCTCCGAAAAGGACCGCGAAAGGGGCTGCCAGGGTCAAGACGAGGAAAAGCGTTCTCTCCACGGGTTCGGGCGCCAGGTCCATGGGGCCCCTGACAAAGAGCGCTACGGTTTCCTGAGCCAGCGGCCGCGTCTCCGCTGGAAGCAGCAGCCAGAGAGCCGCGCCGGCCGTTACAAGGGCGCAGGCCGCGAAAACAAAAGTCTTCAGGCTCTGGATGAACAGGTCTTCTATCAGGCGGTCCGGGGTGGATTCCATAAGCGTTAAAGAGCGCCGTCCTGGGCGCAGGCAGCGCACTGGGATATGATACAAAAAGTCGCGGGGGGCTCAGGAAATACCGGCCTGCAACGGCGCGGCCCGGCCGGCGGACTTTTCCGTGCCCGTGATTTTCCGAAATGGTAGAATACCCTGCGGCGGTTTTGCCGCCAAGCAGATACTGTCCGGAGGTATATGGGTTCAGCTAGCGGGGTTTTGGGCCGTTTAACGGGCAAGGCGGGCGCTTTGATCAGGAAGAAGCCCCGTGAATCCTTCCTGCTTTTCCTGTTCTGCTCACTCGTTTTCTCCGCGGTTTCCGCCTACTTCAGCAACGCCTCCCGGTTTTCCATTGAACTGCTGGGGACGAACAAGATACTTTCCGAGGTCAGGGTGTACGGTATTTTGCCCGGCGGCGGCGTGTTCGATCTTGAGCGGCGGGGCCCGGCCTGGGTCGGCGGGCGCGAGTATGCCGATAAGATCTGCCTGTCCCTGCCGAAGAACGGCGTAAGCGAACTTTACGGCATAAAGATAGCGCTGGGTGAGCAGCGGTTCGAATACAGGGTCGACTTTTTCAGCAGGTTCGAGTTCCTGCGCGTGACCGCGGCGGATAAGAGCGTCTGGGATATTTATACCCTTCCCCGGATGGTGCGGGACTTCAAGTCGCTGTTCCCCGGTTTTACCCCCGTAAATTGGGCGGGGGATCTGCCGTTCCTGGGCAAAATGGCCGGGTATTTCTCGGCCTGCTGCCTCTGTCTCGCTCTTTTCCTCGTGCCGCTCGGCCGGTCCGGCCGTGAGCCCGGAGCGTTCTGGAAAGAACTGCGCGGGTCGCTCTCCTCCTTGAGCGGCGGCTCCCTGTCCCGGCTCTCTTCCCGGGACTCCGGCCCGGCGCCCGCCGGGGGTGCCGCCGAACTGCCGCGCTGGGCCCATCTGGCCTTCGTCTTTTTACTGGGGCTTTGCGCGGTCGGCGTTGTCGCGCCGCTGCAGGTGGACCCGCATCACGACGGGATAATGCTCAAGCCCGCTATGGATGTGGCCGCCGGCTATACGCTTTTCCGGGACACTTTCACGCAGTACGGCGCGCTCACCACCTGGTGCCAGGCGCTGGCGATTAAGCTGTTCGGGGGGTCGCTGCTGGTGCTCAGGCTGCTGACCGCTTTCCTTTACGGGACGCTCGCGCTGCTCTTGTGGCTGGTGAACGAGCGCTTCCTCCCCAGGTACCTTAATACTTTCTCCTGCGCCTCGTGGCTCCTGATGGGGCATTTCTTCGTGGATAACCCGTCGCTGTTCGTCATGCCCTGGTCCACCGTCTTCGCCGTGTGCTCGTGCCTTTTAAGCCTGCACCTGCTGCTGCTGTACCTCGAAAAAGGCCGGCTGCGTTTCCTTGCGGCCTGCGGCGTAGTGGCGGCGCTGACCTTCTGGTTCAAGATAAATTATGGAGCGATCTCGCTGCTTTCCTCCCTGGTTTTCCTGGCCTTGCTGCAGCTCAGGGCGGGGCGCGGGCGCGCCGCCGCCGTTTTCGGGGCTTACCTGGGAGGCTGGCTCGGCACGCACGCGCTTTTTGCCGCCTGGCTGGGCCTGCACGGGTCGCTGCGGGATTTCTACCTGCAGTCGGTAAAATTCGCCCTGTACTTTTCCAGCAACACCCAGTTCGCGATCAAGGACCCCTTTGTGGTCGGGCTGCTCAAGAGCCTGCTCCAGGTGGATTCGCCCCACGGCGGGATCTCCTTTCTCTGGCTGCTCCTGCCTCTCGGGGCCTTCGCCGTGTTCCTGCGCAGCGCCGGGCGGGCGGTGAGCGGGGACGACGGGCTGCAGAACAGGCGCCTGCTGGCCGTTTCGTGCGCGGCCGGCGGGCTGTGGCTGGGCTATTACCCGATCCCGGCGCTGTTCCACATGCACATGAGCTCGCCCCTCTTCTTCGGCCTCCTGGCGCTGCTGGCGCTGAGGCTTTCCGCCAGGCTGAGCCTTTCCGGCCACAGGTTCCTCGTGCTCGGGGCTGTCGCCCTGATCTTCCTCCCGGATCTCGGCTACAGGTTCAAAGGCGCCGTGTACAAAGCCCGGCGCGCCTCAAAATGGGAGCGGATAGAAACCCCGGCGTTCCTCAGGGGTATGTATGTTCCTTCGTTCGAGAAAGTGGCCTATGCCGAGCTGGAGAGCCTGATAAACAGCGCGCCCGGCGGCCTGATAAACCTTACCAACAGCGGCATTTATTCGCTGTACAAGGCGGGTACGCCGAATTTTCACAAGCTATACCTTGACTGGGGCTGGGATAATGCGTTCCTGTACCCGGATTACGTCCCCGCCCTGGTAAAAAGGGTCTCCCTGGGCACCGACGCCATAATCTCCAATACCAATTTCATGCTGCCCGGGTATATCCCGGTAAAGGTTTTCAATATTCTCAATCTCGCCTCTTATGCCAACAGGGCCATAGTGCTGCTGCTGCCGGGGCGCGCCGCCTCCCATGTCGTTCTGTCCGGGGTCGACGCGGTGATGCGCCCGCAGGCGGCGGACAGCCTGCCGCGCGGCTACCGCTTCGGGCTGAAGGCGGTTTCCCCGGCGGTCATAGAAAGCGTCGTGGCCAAGATCGTGTCCTGGGATACGCTGCCGAAGAAACTGGGCCGGTACGAATACGAGTATAACGTGCTGCCGAAGACGCTCGATCCCGGAGTGAAAAAGACGATAGAGGACTGTTATGCCTTTGATCCTGTAAAGGACGCCTATATCGCTTCTATCCCCGTGGATAAGAAGGCGGCGGTCAGGCTGATGGAGGCTTTCTCGGGCATGTGGCTGTATGAAACCGGTTTTTTCCGGGCCGACACTTTTTACTGGTCCCTGGAACCCAAGATAGATCTGGTTCTCAACGGCAGCCCGGTGGACAGCCTGACCGTATTCCGGGGCAACGTGAAGTTCCGCGCCGGCGACAGGCTGGACCTGGTGGTGCCGGCCGGGATCCTGGCCGACAGCTATGTGGCCCGGCTGCGGATAAATTACGCCGGGGGGACGTACCAGGAGGAAGTCATCCGGGTAATAAGGATGTAGCGGCACGCCCAGGCCTGTACGGCGGGGGGGGGGCTGAGATCTATGGAACTGGAACTGCGCGATTTCAACGGCATGAAGAGCACCGATGTGCTCGGGCTCTGGTATGGTTACAAGCGGATAATCTCCACCGGCTTCGCGGCCGGACAACTGGAGACCCTCAAGGCCGTTTTTAAAAAATACGGGTTCCTGTGCGGCATGCTCGATAAAACGCACGATTACAAAAAACAAGGGGGAACCTGCATACTTTCCAGGGATCCCGGGCATATCAAGACGGCGCTAGCCGCTTACGCCGGGAACAGGTTCGATCTTATAGGCCGCCTGCTGGGGTATCCGGAGTGCTGCGTCAGTTATCACTATAAGACGTTCTATAAATTTACGGACGAATTCGTCAGGGAATGTTCCGCCAGGTCGGGGAAGTTCCTGTGGCCCCTGAACAATGTGCTGGATTTCGACGGGCGGCTGAAGAAGGTGGCCGCGCAGCCGGACTTCAACGGGCTGGGGCACGCCTCGCTTATTTCCCATAACCCCTGTTCTTATGACTGCGCAAAAAGCCTGGAACTGGCGAAAAAGAATTATTTTTATCTGAACAAACACATCCGCCATCCCGGCCCGGAGAGCGACTACTCGCTGCTGGCCAAGCCCGTGCTTTATGCCGATGATTTTAACTTGGCCATTCTTAACGGGAAGTCCGTCCCCGGCGGGGCGGAATTTGCCGGAGCGGCTTTCATACTGGGCTTTGCCGGATTGGAAAAGGAGCTGAACGCGGGCGGTAGTCTGCTGCTGCGGGGGCGCGTTCTTTCTATCTCACGCAAAGGGAAAGTGGTCCTAAAAAAAACACTATCGAAGAAGCCGCTTGTGCTGCCTTTCGACGTCCATGCCAGCGCGTAGCTGTGCGCTGGTCCCCGCTGCCCTGCAGAAAAGAATATAATATCACCTGCGTTAAACAATTTAAGGAGAGCACTGTCGTGGAAAATAAAAAAGATCTGACGATTTATAAAGTGGGGCAGGTGTTTTTCCGCTGGCGGGGGCGGTCGCCTTTTATTCTTGTGCT
>Ga0209417_1005512_pt1 | contig 13863 bp, 7 predicted proteins | sample RifGroF2_FD_184002 | JGI IMG/M metagenome (GOLD analysis project Ga0209417, IMG submission 184002) | Groundwater microbial communities from Rifle, Colorado, USA - Groundwater F2 (SPAdes) (version 2) | ecosystem: Environmental > Aquatic > Deep subsurface > Groundwater | place: Rifle, Colorado... | reverse complement strand
CAACATCGCAGGCCATTATGACCTATTCCGAACTGCAATTCATCCTTGCTGAAGCCGCCTTCAAAGGCTGGATCAGCACTGATCTCACCGCTGAGGATTATTATAAAAGAGCGATCAAGGCTTCATTTGACGAATGGTCGGTAACACTAAGCAACTCAGGAAAAGAACTATTCATCGCACAGGATCAGGTAAGATTCGATGGAACACTCGAAAGAATTATAGAACAAAAATGGCTTTCGTTATTTTTCGTTGGAGCTGAAAGCTGGTACGATTACAACCGCACAGGTTACCCTGTAATGCCGAAAGGCAGTGAACTCGATAATAGCGGAACACTCCCCACCCGATTAAGATATCCTTCCATACTGCAATCGGTAAACACAACAAATTACGAAGCAGCGGTAAGCAGACTTGGCGGACTTAACGATATGGAAAGTAAGCTTTGGTGGGCAAAAGACTAATTTATTTATTCAATACTAATAAAAAAAGAACATGAAAAAGATTACAAATTTATGCATGCTACTCATGCTGTTATTCATGAGTAAAGGATTATTGGCTCAGAACGTTCTAACAGTAAGTTCTGATCAGGACAGCGGAGCTGGCTCACTCAGACAGTTAATTGCCGATGCAACGGCCGGCGACAGCATTGTTATCCCCGGAGGATATACTATCGTAATAAACAGCGAAATTGCTTTCGATAAAGATTTAAAGATCAACGGACAGGGAGCAATTGTTAAAGTTGCGGAGCCGGGTATTTCCAATTGGCGGGTTTTCACACTTGGGACAACTACTTCAACGGCAAAAACCGTAAGCTTGTATAATCTGAATATGGAGGGAGGAAATGTTTCAGGTAATGGTGGAACAATTTACGTAAACCTTAACCATACCTTTTCCATGAAGAATTGTACTGTATCTAAAGGAAAAGGGGCATATGTAGGAGGTTTGATGATTTACAGTGCAGCCGGCACTACAGTTAATCTTGAGAACTGTACTTTTAGTGAAAACGAAGGAACAACCAATAACGGAGGAGCTTGTATCCTGAAAGGAAATACAGTTGTGAAAAACTGCGTTTTTTCCAATAATACTGTCAAACAAAACGGTGCAGCTATTGCTGCCTATAGCCAGACATTGATAGAAAATTGTACCTTTATAAACAACACATCAAACGGAACTACAGGTTCGGCCGTCATCAACTATGCTGCAGCCACTGGCTCTGTTGATTTGGTAAACTGCACATTCGAATCAAATTCACATGTTAATGTAACAAACGGTGTCGGAGGTTTTGCCATTGCAAATGCCGTGGCAAACTCAACATTAACAAATTGTACATTTTATAAAAACAGCGGACAAACTTCAGGTGCCATTTGGAACAACAAAGGCAATCTCAAACTTATTAATTGCACCTTTGCCGGAAACACAACCCTCTCTGCCAACGGAGGAGCAATTAACAATACCAATCATGCTGATGCAAAAACAACAATTGTTAATAGTATACTTACTCATAATTACAATTCCGGAGGTCTGATGGATCTTTCAATGGGTGCAGCAGGAACGGTTAACGGCGGATATAACATTGCAGGAGCAGTAACCGGCACCCCCGGCTATACCAATTCCGTTACTTTCAGCTATTCACCCGCATCAGACATATATAGTGCGTACACTACCACCGGCAACCTGATGCCTGTTTTGGCCAATAACGGTGGTGCCACCAAAACAATTGCCTTATCAAACACAAGCATTGCGAATGGAGCAGGTACTGCAACCTTTGGAGATCCCAATATCGTCCCCACAACTGATCAGAGAGGAATTTCCCGTGCAACCGCGCCGAGTATCGGAGCTTACGAATACAAAGTCCCCACTGGAACTACCACTTCCATTGAACCAAAATTCAGGGTATATCCTAATCCTGCTTCTGAAATACTATATCTCGACGGAGAATCTACCATCAACAGTCTTGAAATCATAGACCTTTCAGGGAAAAAAGTATTAAGTATTGAACATCCGGCTAATACTATTTCTCTCGATGGAATTTCTCAGGGACTGTATATTTTAAAAATCTTGTCTGCAGAAGGACAAACACAAATGAAAATAACCATCAGGTAACTTTAAATACCATCCGGCTTACTTCACAGGAAGTAAGCCGGATAATAACTGATCAATATATTATGAGCCAGAAAACACTATTATTGCTATCTGCGATATTTTGCGTAATTACTTCTTTTGCGCAAAAAAATATTATTAATGATCCGTTTTTTGTTTCCCCGTATCTCACCAATACAACATCAGAAACAAATAAATGGATTCATGTTATTAATAATACTGTGGTGAGTGGAGAAATAAACCGTATAAAAACGGCTGGTTTTACCGATAGTATTATCGCATGTAGAACCGCTTATAAAACCGTTGCCACTAACAATCGTTCAGCAAACCATATTTCGCAACGCATCACGGGTTTACAGAAGAAAAAATACCGTTTCACTTTCTGGACATGGATATCCTCACGGGACATTTACTACACGGCAGAAGTTAATTACCTTAATGAAAGCTTGTCTGCAGAGGATACAAATGCAGCTCAAATAATTGTTCAGTCGGCCTCCTCAACTGGAGCTAACTATCATACACCCGGCAACTGGCAAAAAGTATCATTAGACTTTGATTTCTCCGGCATCACCGAAATACAAAGACTTAACGTGGTTCGTTTATCAATTTACCCGAACTGCAACAATACCACCACCATCGTAAGGGAATGTCTGTATTATATTGCTGATCCGCAACTTTACGAAATTACCAACACTCATACCGATTATTTCACCGATGGTGACTTTGATGCCTGGACCATAACCGGACAAGAACCCATCGCCAATTACTGGAATGCTGGATTAGGAAACAATGCCTGTCTCAAACGTGTACCGGGACATCATGACACCGACTACGGATATCGCATTTCAACATCCGCTGATAATGATGGTTCCTATATTGAAACAACGGACAATAGTCTGAAAATCCCCCGCACTGAAGTAAAATTATCTTTACATGCCAGATCCGAAAACGAAGGCGGACAAGTGCGTGTGTTACTTGGTGAAAAAGTTGCCGGAACCCTGACCTTATCGCCGGTATGGCAACGATATGAGATGACAGTCGATTATACCAGCATATCATCCGTGGTGAAAGATAAACTGCGGTTCGAATTTCAGAAAGTAAATACTTATGACATTGATGCCTGCTGGCTCGAAAGAACGGATGGTTTAAGTGAAACAGGCAGTTCTAAACGTATTGCGGTAACAACGAATGCCGATAGTGGAGCCGGATCTTTGCGACAGGTAATATCAGAGGCAATGCATGGCGACACCATTGTCATACCGGGGAATTATATCATTACAATCGCTTCTGAATTATCTTTAGATAAGAATCTGGTCATTGAAGGGCAGGGAGCTACGATTCAAGTGGCAGATCCGGGAATTACTGCTCTCCGCGTTTTTACTCTCGAAAATGCCAACCTGACATATGCTGCTTTTCACAACCTTATTTTAAAAGGAGGAAATATTCAGGGACGACATGCAACAGCATCAAACGTACTTAACTGCGGGGGAGTTGTCTTATTGAACACAGCTTCTGACCTGTATTTTGAGAACGTTTCGTTCCTAAACAGCAAAGCTACGTACGCCGGCGCATTTCAACAAAACAGCACAGGTTCGACTGTTACTATGAAATCATGTATTTTCTCAGGAAATTCGGCCATCAACAATGCAGGCGCTATCTACAACAAAGGAAACATGATCCTCACCGAATGTTCGTTTAATAATAACTCAACTACTCACAACGGATCTGCTATTGTAACTAACAACACCCTTGATGCAAATAAATGTACATTTAGAAATAATACCGCATCGACGACCACCAACGGTTCATACGGAGGAGTGATCTTCAATACCAATAACGGAACAATCAGTATCGGCAAAGCATCTTTCAACAATTGTTTATTCGCTGATAACACGGCAGAAGCACGTGGTGCTGCCGTGTTCGGACAATCGGGAAGCACCGAAACAATAACGAATTTTACGAATTGCACATTTCATAATAATGTAAGCAATGTTGAAACATCTGTTACATCGAATAATGCAGGAAGTGTATTTACATCCTACGCAGGCATTGTGAACTTCATTCATTGTACTTTAGCCGGGAATACCGCTAAACTGAATGGTATTGCTTACATCCGCGATTTGAACACAGTAAAAGTCAATGTGATCAACTCCATAATTACTTATAATTATGCCGGAGGAAATCTGCTCGATCTCTCAAATTCAGGTGCGGGGCTTGTGACCACCAATAACAGTATCGTAGGCAACACATCGGGAACCATTTCAAATACAAATCCTGTTGTATTCACATACAATCCTGAAATATCACTTTTTGACTCGTATTCAACTTCAGGTCTGAAAATTCCGGTATTGAGTGCAGACGGGACTGTAAAACTTTCAGGAAAAACAAGCATTGCCTATCAGGCAGGAACTCCTGTGCTCGAAGGATTTTCAATCCCTTCAACCGACCAAATAGGTGTTACCCGTGCAGCTATTCCCTGCATCGGCGCGGTCGAGTTTGTTGACCTGGGACAGGGTTCCGGTATCGCTGAAACGGAGGAAAACCGACCGGTAATCTATCCCAATCCGGCAATAAGTGAGATATACCTGACCAATTCAGGTGAAGTCAGCCGGATAATTCTCTATGATGTCCTGGGGCGTAAAGTTATAGAAACAAATACTATTTTGAATGGCATTAGCCTGAAGGAACTCAGATCAGGAGTTTATCTGGCAAAAATTCAAACAAAGGGAGAAACATTTACTCAAAGTGTACGTATAAAATAATCCGAATCTTTGTATAAAAGAAATATTATCTTTTTAAAATCATGAAAGAAAAATTGAAATTTCAGTATAAAAAAATCATAGCAGCCCTGGTCTTTGTTGCATCAACATCCACCATATCGGCTCAGTTTACATTTTCCGATCTGAACCATATCATCGGATATGGCCAATCGCTTTCCTTAGGATCGGTGGATCAATGCGTGATTTCCACAACACAGAAATATAACTCACTCATGTTCAGCAAGGAACTTCGAACATTGGATTATGCTGATGCCGATTTCTCAACCGTTACCTTCGTACCATTAGTTGAGAAAATTTGGGTAAATCATACCAACTATGCTGAAACTCCATACAGTGGCATGTCGGAAATGTTGATTGAAACGATTATCAAAGAGAACGGATCATTTGACAAACAATTGTTTTTTCATGCTCCGGGTAAGGGTGGAACATCCATTACCGGTTTAAATAAAGGAACAAGTACTACCAAGACCTATGATTATCTGGTTCGTGGTGTGCAACGGGCAAAGGATTTAGCCTCTGCAGAAGGTAAAACGTACAAAGTTCCCTGTTTTACATGGATACACGGAGAACAGGATTTATCAACCTATATGCCCCCTGCAACATACAAAAACTTACTCACACAACTACAACAGGACATTCAGACTGATGTACAACAAATTAACGGACAGACAGAAGCAGTACCCTGTATACTCTCGCAAACAGCTTCTTTCAATCGTTACTGGATGTTACGCACAGGTTCAGCTGTCGACAGCCTTCCCAATGCTAAAATATCCGTGGCATTGTATCAGATGGCGCTTGAAAAACCTGACAAATTCATTCTTGCAACCACCATGTATCCTTTCATATATGGATTGGACAATGTCCACCAAAGGGCGGAGTATGCAAAACTTGTTGGGGCCTATTTTGGATATGCTATAAAAAAAGCCGTAATCGACGGAGTATCCTTATTACCAATTCACCCAATACAGTATACACGTAACGGAAATGAACTGATCGTTAAATTCCATGTTCCCGTAAAACCTTTGACTTTAGATACCAAACAGGTTCGGTTTATCGATCATTATGGCTTCGATATATATCACGGTTCCGAAAAAACAACGATACTCTCGGCAGAGCTCATTAGTGAGGATGAAGTAAAATTTATTTGCTCTCAACCAGTGCAGGCAGGAGATATCTTAACCTACGGCATTAACGGTCTCACTACCGGAGCACTCAATGGCGCCAGAGGAAATCTTCGCGACAGTCGCGGAGAGCAGATAACATTTACCATTAATTGCACTACCCATAAACTGCATAACTGGTGTCCTGTTTTTAGTGAAACTATAAAATAACAACAAATGATGAGAAAAAGATTTTATGCATTATTCGTAGTTGTCCTTGCATTCATAAGCTTGCAGGGGCAAACAAGGGTAGACAGTCTGTTGGCTGAATTAAAAAGTCCGAAACGCAATTATGTTTTCGTTGTGGCACACCGGGGCGATTGGCGCAATGCTCCTGAAAATTCTATTGATGCAATTGAACGTGCCATTGCCATGAAAGTGGATGTGGTAGAGATTGATATTCAACAGACTAAGGATGGAGAATTTGTATTGATGCACGACGCGAGTATTAACCGTACTACCACAGGTAGTGGTGATGTCAGGGACTACACTGTTGAAGAACTGAAAAAATTTCTTCTGAAAAGCGGTAACGGCATCAAAACATACGACAGGATTCCTACATTGAAAGAAGCACTGCTGGCAGCCAAAGGCCGTATTCTGGTTAACATTGATAAAGGTGGAACATATATCAAAGAAATTCTTCCGGTTATACACGAAACAGGCACAGAGAATCAGGTGATTATCAAAGGAAAATATCCGGTGGAAAAAGTGATGGCCGAATATGGCGATAAAACTGGAATGCTATATATGCCCATAGTGGATTTTGATCTTCCCGGAGCTGTGTCGATGATGCAGGGATTCAATTCCAAATTTCAACCGATTGCTTATGAAGTTTTATTCAAAAAAGATAATAATGAAATACTGAAAACAGTCGGAAGTTATATAGGCAGTTCAAGATTATGGATTAATACGCTGTGGGACAGCATGTGTGGAAATCATGATGACGAACTTGCCATCAAATCTCCCGACAAACACTGGGGATGGATACTGGGGCAGAATGCAACTATTATTCAAACCGACCGGCCACAGGAACTGATACAATATCTCCGGTCGAAAGGCAAAAGAAATCTTTAATCAGAGTAAATGATGATAAGAAGCGGTATATTTTTTATTTGTTTATGGTGTAGTTTGATGGTTTCGGGTCAGAAAAACCTGATATCTGACGGTGATTTTAAAACAGGAACGGAAAAACTGAACGGAAAAATATCGAATCCGGGGAATCAGTTATGGTACGGTCAAACCAGCGATGTAGCTTCGGGAGATGGTTTCCAGAGCGAACAGATTGATCTTGGGTACAACCAAAGGGTCATACATGCTTCCTTTGCGAACGTCAATAACCGGAGTACCTATTTGTGCCAGAATATCACAGGCTTCGAACCCAACAAGCGTTACAAGATAGGATTCTGGCTTAAAATGAGTTTACCCGGATGTGCCCTTCGTGTTGAATTAAGGGCACACGACTGGGAAAACGGGAAAATGGTTTACAACAAAAAAATGCTTGGTTCTGTTGAAGTCAATCCAGCAAAAAAGAATGTATTTCCTGAAACATGGCAATATTTCAGTTTCACAGTAAACACTCAGGACATTGATCAGGAATTACTCGGATCAAAATACGTGCGTCTCTTGTTTTTCTTCAATCAGTCATTTGCCAGCGGGAAACCGGTTTTTCAAAATCCCGCATCAGGTCAGTATAAATACTGGCTTACTGATGTTTCGGTCAGAGAACTTCCCGACATGATTTCCAACAGTAACTTTGAACGCTGGGATACCGGTGCCGAACCTGCCGAGCTATCGGGATGGAAAGCTGAAAACGCAGTTGCAACCGTTACTAAAGGCTGGAAAGCATCAGACAAAGCAGTCAGACTGACGGCCAAAGAAAGTGGGAATGGATTGCTAATTTCCGATCCGATACAGATAAACAAAAAAACAAAATATACGATTACCTTTTGGGCACGATCGGACAGGAAAGGAACGAAACTCAGTACTTACCTGATGGGAGAATCAAAAAAACAACAGTACAAAATGAGTACAAAATGGGCGCAGCAACGTCTCATTATAAATAATTCAATGTTAAATGAGAATGAACCTTTCCGTTTAGTCTTTGAATTAAGCAATACACATCAGGTCGAACTGGATAACATTATAATCGAATAAATAATTTTAAAAATAAATATCATGAGAAAAAGAATTTTACTTTTTGCCGTACTGATAAGCATCCTATCATATGCCGGGAAGACGATACGGACCGTAACTTATGCTTTTGATGATGCTACAGTGCCCACTGCAGGAACATTGCGTTATGAAATCGAAAATGCTGCCGACGGTGATAGCATTGTTATACCCGCTACTGTAGGCAAGCTTACCCTTGAACAGGAGATACTGATCAAAAAGAATATCGGTATCAATGCCAACGGATTGATTATTCAGGTTGAAACTCCCAGCGGCTCTAATTACAGAGTTTTTAATATTGGAGAAGGAACACCGTTAACCGTTGTAATTGACAAAGCAATTCTCAAGGGAGGCAACCTGACGGGGAATAACACCACCGACGTGAAAGATCTCGCAAATTGCGGAGGATCAATCCTGGTAAATAATTATGCGACGCTTGTTCTGAAAAATTCATCTGTGGTGAATGGTCTCGGAAATTATGCGGGAGCTATTTATGGTGCAGAAAATACGGTAATGCATCTAACCAATTGCTACTTTACTGGCAATGAAGCCACTACAAACAATGCAGGAGCTGTATACAATTTAGGAGAACTAAATGTCAATTATTGTCTGTTCGAAGGTAACAAATCAGCACTGGACGGTGCAGCACTGACTTCGAACAAAACATTTACCACCATCCGCAACAGTGTTTTCTACGGCAATGAATCGGCAACATCGACCTCAGCAAACAATGGAGGCGCATATTTCAACACAGGAACAGCTACGTCAACCTTAGCAACGGTTGAAAACTGTACCTTTTATAACAATGCAGCCCTCAACAAAGGAGCAGGAGCATATACTGCCAGTGGAGGTGCAAAAGCTGTTTTTACCAACTGCACTTTTCATGGTAACCGCAACAACAGTGCTACCGGTGCCGGAGCCATCTATTTGCGAAACAGCACGGCAACATTGGTAAACTGTACTGTAACGGGTAACAGCACAATTGAATCAGGAGCCGGTGGAGGTATCAACATCTCAACAACAGCCCCTAAACTATACCTAGTTAACTCCATCGTAGCATACAATTACAAAGGTATTACTCCCGATGATGTTTATGTCGGAGCCGGACTTGCCAACGGCACGAACAATGTTGTGGGTGCAGCTACAGGGACTGCACTCGAAAATAGCATCAGTTTTTCCTACAATCCGGAATCGTATTTATTTGCGGAATATACAACCGACAACGGAAAAAAGGTTCCTGTCTTAAAAGACAACGGAGGAATTTCCTGCCTGGGAGAAGTCATTAAAACGGTTGCACTGGTCGATTACGCCGGAGAAGTAATGAGCGTAGCTATGGAAACTGCGGCACCTTCAGTAGAAGGATACAATATTCCGGCAAAAGATCAGCGGGGTTATTTACGTAATGCTACTTATCCCTGTGTGGGAGCATTCGAACTCAATGGTATCACAGCAGTTAAAGACATCAAAAGTGATGTCGCACTGAAAATATATCCAAATCCTGCCAGGGATTACATCTCATTAAGCAGTTCAGGTCAGATTTTAAAAGCAGAAATCATCACTTTATCAGGGCAAAAACTCAGGATGTACAGTTTGCCCGGACAAACAATTTCATTGTCGGGGATAAATCCCGGTATTTACCTGATGACCATTTATACTGATCACGGAAATACAACACAGAGAATCTCGGTTTATTAATAGTTTTTTAAGGTAGAGCCTGATGAGGGTTTCCGGAGTTGTTTTTCCGGAACGCCCTCATCACAAAGGCTTGTGTTTGTTTAGATTAACACTAAAAATATTTCCTATGAACATTGTTCGAAAAATCGTCTTTCTATTCCTGACAGGCATACCTTTCCTTGTGCAGGCGCAAATGCATGATACCGAAAAATCCATTCGTATTTGTACGTTCAATATTCATTACGACAAAGAGAATGATTCGGTTCGCTCATGGAAAGCCCGCAAAGAAATGGTACTTGATCTGATCAAAACCTATGATTTCGATCTTATAGGAACTCAGGAAGTGAAACAAAGCCAACTGGACGACTTCAGGGCAATGGATATCTACGGAACCTTCGGTGAAGGTATTAACGGAGGAAACTCCGGCATGCAAAACACAATATTGTATAAAAAAACACGTTTTGCCCTGCTTGACTCAGGAATCTTCTGGCTATCGGAACGACCCGAAATACCCTCATTGGGATGGGATGCCACCTATCAGAGAAACTGCTCATGGGCAAAACTCAAAGACAAGATTAGCGAAAAAGAAATGTTCATTTTCAATACCCATTTTGATCACGAAGGCGATGAAGCCAGAATTAATGCCGCTTATCTGATTTGCCAGAAAATTACTGAAATCGCCAAAGATACACCGGCATTACTGATGGGGGATTTGAATTCGGAACCGGAGAGCGAAACCATACAATTTCTGAATAAAAAACTGACAAATGCCAGAGAAGTATCTCTAACAGCACCAACAGGACCATATGGAACAGGTCACGGTTTTCGTATCACAACTAATGTCAGACGGATAGACTATATCTTCACAACAAGAAATAAACTTAATGTAAAAACATATGAAACCATTGATAAACTCTACAATGGTAAAGCCCCTTCCGATCACTTTCCGGTTTTCATTACCATTGATTTTCTTCCTTAAATAAAAAATCAAATCCATGAAAAAAATACTTCCTGTTGTAGCCATTTTATGCATTTACAACTTCGTGTTTCCTTCATTAACAGCTGGTCAGGAATACATAGATATTTGTACTTTCAACATATACAAACGTACTGCCGATGACGACGAACATGCCTGGAGCACACGTCAGGTACTGGTAAAAAACATCATCAGTGAATATAATTTTGACATATTAGGCACTCAGGAAAGCGACCGAACACAGATAAACGACATATTAACGCTTGGCGGTTACCGTGACTATGGGATCGGTATGCACTCAGGGGTACAAAGCACCGGATGGCGAAATGCGATTATCTACAAATACAACCGCTTTCAGATCATCGACTCAGGAGTATTCTGGTTCTCTGAAACCCCCGATATTCTCTCAAAAGGATGGGATGCAGACCAAAACCGCAACTGCAATTGGGCAAAAATACTGGATAGTAATACCGCCAAATATTTCTACTTTTTTTGTGCCCATTTTGATCATTTGGGCACATTAGCGCGAATTAACTCGGCAAAAATGATTTGTGATACAATTCCCGAGATTGCAGGAGATTACCCGGCTTTTTTTATGGGTGACCTTAATGCAACCGAAACGACAGAGCCAATTTTGCTACTCAATGAGGGTTTGAATGATTCAAGAGAGTTATCGTTAACCTCTCCAAAAGGTCCTTACGGAACAGGTCATGGATGGCGGATCGACGTCAACGTCAGGCGGATCGATTATATCTATACTTACAACGGAAATGGCAGGAATCGCATTGAAGTACAAGAGTATGAGGTCATCAACAAAACTTACGATGGCCAAGCACCTTCCGATCACTGGCCGGTACGTATAAAAGCCCGTCTGGTACCGGGTGTGGCAATCTTCAGGGTTACGTCAAAACTGGATGATGGCGGAGAAAAAACACTCCGTACGGTTTTATCACAGGCTATCGACGGCGATAGTATTTTTATCGACAACACCCTGATTGACACTATCAAACTAAGCGCCCCGATTGTGATCAATAAAAATATACGGCTAAATGGCAATGGAGTGGTCGTGCAGGTACAATCTCCCGGCAAATCCCCGTTTCGCGTATTTACCATTGGGGCAAACGACGATAGCACCGACAGCATCAGCATCAGCAATCTGAAATTATCAGGGGGAGATATCTCGGGAATGACATCGACAAATGGAAACGGTGGAGTCGTCCTGATCAACAAAAACACCTGTTTGAAAATGCAGCAGGTTGAACTTGCAAATGGTAAAGCCGTTTACGGAGGAGCAGCTTTTTGTGTTGATACCCTTGGTGTCACTTTAGATATCAATGATTGCCGCTTTGTCGGCAACTCTTCGTTGAACAATGCAGGGGCACTGTATCTGAAAGCTATCGCCGGCAGAATAAATAACTGCATCTTTGAAAACAATACAAGCGAAAGAAATGGAAGTGCGCTGGTAAGCAACAAACAGGCAGAAATATCCAACTCCACATTTAAAAACAACCGGTCGGCCACATCGGTCAGTACTGATTACGGGGCAGCAGTTTTTAATACCGGTGGTGGCTTTATGAAAATCACAAACAGCACTTTCGATTCGAATCTGACCACACAATACGGCACCGGTGGATTTGCCTGTTCAGGCCCAACGACAAACACCCTCATGAACAATGTCACATTCTGTAATAATAGCGGAAAAATTGCGTCATCATTGTTTAATAAGGCCGGAGAACTGGTTATGATACATTGTACTGTAGCAGGAAATAAAACTGAGGCTGATGATGGAGCAGCGCTTTATGCTTCGCCTTCCTCAGAAGCAAACAACCTGCTGATCAATTCTGTTTTTGCATTCAATTATAATGCTACAGGCAAATCAGACATAGAGATAGGTGAAAATGCGATTGTATCAGGAACAAACAACATTATCGGGATTCAGACCGGAACCGGAAGTCTTCTAAATACTGTAAATTTTAATTATAACGTTAACACTGAGAATGAAACCCCGCTTTTCAGCAATTATGCCAGCGTTTTATTCAACGGCATCACTATCAAACAACCTGTGCTGGCTGGACATGGAGGTAAAACACAAACAATAGCCATCAGCGAAAACAGCATTGCCTACCGCAGTGGTGCCTTTGGATTACAGGATATTAACTTACCTGCTTACGATCAACGAAACTATACGCGGTATGTACATCCGTGTATCGGAGCTTTCGAGGTGATCTGCGATTTCCCGGAAAATTTTTCAGTAAAAGATATAAAAAGCGAATCAGCCTTTTTTAGCTGGCAAGGTACGACAGGCCTCTATCAATTTGCTTACAAAGCTGTTGGTTCGACGAACTGGCAAATACACGAAACAAGTGAAAAAAGTATTCAAGTAACAGGCTTAACACCAAGTACCACCTACGAATGGAAACTTCGTTCAGTTTGCAGCCCTGATTTTCCAGGAGAATGGATTTACGGTACTGCTTTCACTACTCCATTCCGCTTAGTAGTAACATCATCACTTGATGATGGAGGGTCGGAAACATTGCGATATATTGTGAATAATGCACAGCCCGGCGACAGCATCCTGATTGCTGTGGATACCATTATTCTCAGCAATGTAATTGAACTGAATAGGCATATTCATATTAACGGACAGGGAGCGACTATACGTCCTGTAACCATTACCGGATCGAAGCACCGGATTTTTACGCTCGGAGCCGATCTGGCTACAACGGATTCAATCGGACTTTACAATTTAAACCTGTACGGAGGAGACCTGACTCCAAATGCATCTACAGAAGCCAATGGAGGTATTCTTTTCTTATATAAAAATGTGACACTGACGGCTGAGAACGTAAATTTCAGATCAGGAAAAGCATCATACGGCGGTGCTATCCATTGCAACGATTCTACCGGAACACGTATTTTTATGAACAACTGCTCATTCATGAATAATGAATCGGTAAACAATGCCGGAGCATTTTATGTGAAAGCTATCGGCAATCTGAATAATTGT
>Ga0209417_1005509_pt1 | contig 13871 bp, 12 predicted proteins | sample RifGroF2_FD_184002 | JGI IMG/M metagenome (GOLD analysis project Ga0209417, IMG submission 184002) | Groundwater microbial communities from Rifle, Colorado, USA - Groundwater F2 (SPAdes) (version 2) | ecosystem: Environmental > Aquatic > Deep subsurface > Groundwater | place: Rifle, Colorado... | reverse complement strand
CTTTGTAAACGGTATTCGCGGGAAATCAATCTTCAAGAATTCTGCGTATTTTGTCCGATAGATATTTGAATAGAGGATGGCGTAAATATAGAAGAAGATTTGTTCGGGAGAAGGTGACTTTTTAAAATGCTTTATCAATTGTTCAATCAGTGCAGGAGATAGATTTGGTTTTCTTGCTTCATAATCGGTCTTTGGCTCAAAGAGCATTAAATTACGAACGGAAGACTTTTTCTCAGAGTTACTTGTTTCTGGATAAAGGTAAAGAGGGAAAATATACGATCTCTCTTTTGTTTCTAATGACACAGTACAGTCATTAATAATCATATTTGAGCAAAGTACATGCTTGAAATTTCCATTTACCTGTCGATTACTAATTATTCCAATATTATCTCTCATCATATGGCACATAACTTGTTTACGAGAGCGTTCTACTACTGCATCGTGGTAAAAAATCCATTTGATATCAAACGGTCTATACAATATCTGTTGTATTGCTCCTTGCCAATTTTCATCTTTCCTCACTTTCTCACGTGCAACTTTTAATTTCCAATTTGCTTTATCCTCTAGATTAAAAGTTTGTCTAATATATTCGTCTGGCATTTTTTCATCTATAAACATTCTGATACGTTGCTTAAGCTTTTCTTTATCAGAATCTATTACAAAGTTATCCCTTGCAGTAACAATTCCCACGCTATTTTGAATGAATATATCAATTATCTTTGGATAACTTTCGTACTCCTTCAAAAGCCTTTCATCTCTGGGAATAAAGAGATAAAATTCTGATTTGGGAAATAACCCTTTCCATTTGGTGGTGTTAATATCATTCTTCAAGAGCCAACGGTATTTTTGTTCTCTCAATCCCCAGGTTTCTGAATGAAAAACTTTACAACTGTCCTTTTTATCCTTCCTTTTAACAAAAAGGGCGATAGATACCCCTTGTTGAATATCAAAGACATTTTCGTCTTTTGAGCCGTCAGGGCATTTTTCTTTTTTGAGACTGTTGCCGTGCAGGTCAAGGATATAAATTTCATCAAAACTATTCATCAAGGATTGTCTCATACCTCTGAAGGTTGGATTATCAAGGTAGCTGTGGTTTGTGATAAATCCCAGAACTCCCTCGCCTGTCTGGTCAATCTTCCACTGGGCAAAACGAATAAATTTTACATAATCATCCTGCAACCACTTTGGGTTTTTCTCTCTTAGGGGTTTTCCATCAACCTGATAGTAAACCTTGATTTCCTTGGAAATCCAATCGCCAATATTAGAAGAATGACCTGAATATGGGGGATTACCAAGAATGACCAAGATTGGCTGTTCTTTTTTTACCTTACCTGCCAAATGTGATTCTTCGGAAAGTGATGCCATACCGGGAAGTTTGGTTTGGGCAAGTTCTTCCATCTCCAGGGTATTCGTGAGGTAGAGTTTAAACCTGTCATCGTCTTTTAGCCTATAACCAAGTTCTTCTAATAGGAAAGACATCTTTAAATGACCAATTGCATAAGGTGACATCATCAGCTCGAAGGCATAGAAATTTTTGAGGATATGATCCTTGATAAACCGTTCCCTGCCACCTTCTCCATATTTTGAGGTAAATTCTTCCAATGCAAGTTTGGAAGCTTCTGCCAAAAAGGTCAATGTGCCTGCCGCCGGGTCTAGCACTGTAACCGATTCGTTTGCAAAACCGTCATTTCTGTTAAAAGATTCTTTTAAAATAGTATGCAGAGAACGCACAATATAGGAAACTACCGGCTCAGGGGTATAATAAACTCCCCTGCGTTCTCTTGTCTTCGGGTCATATTCAGCCAGAAAAGTTTCATAGAAATGAATAACAGGGTCTTCCCCCTTGCCTTTATGGAAGTATTGATGAAGGATATTTTTTACATCGGTAACCGCTAGTACTTCTGAGATATCATCAATGATCCATTCCATCTGCCGTGGAAGTTCTTCAAGCGAAATAAACCTGAAAATGTCCCTTAAAATTCCAATCGTGTGCGGGATATTTTTATGCGCAAGCTCTCTGTTAAAGGCGCCCTTTGCCCGAATCCTTGAGGCAAAAAGTCCGTAGGTGATGGTTTGTGAATAGAGGTCGGCAAAATCTTCTTTCGAAAGGTCACTTATGAGATATTGTTTGAATGCCTCGTAAAACCCTGTAATGCTTTTTCTTTTTCCTTCCTCTTCTTCTCGTAATTCCTGCGTAATTACTTCGTCCCTGAGAAAGCGTGTCTTATCTGCCAACACCATTGCAAGGGATTCGGCATCGTAGAATTTTGGAAGTGAAAAGAAAAAGAATTTTTCAAGCAGTTTAAAGAAATCTGGTTCGTTTTCAACCGGCGGAACTGTTTTGAGCGTATGCATGAAAAACGGCCTGCCGATACGGACTTTGTCAATTAGATCGCCGTTGCGATAGAGCCTGAATTCAACGAAGTTGGTTAGTATCAGATTAGGAAATGTCTTTAAGTAACGTTTTAGCTGATCTGTGGTTTCTATCTGATCTAAATATTCGGTAGTTGGTGTTTTTGCTTCTATATAGCCAACGATATGTTGATTGCCGTCCCATATTCTGAAATCGGGATTGCCTGCATCCGTCTTTTTTGGCAGGGTAGTTATGTGGATGCTTTTCTTGTTGGTTGATTCGGCATATTTCTGCAAAAAACCTTCAAGGACAGAATAGAAGCTTTCCTCTCTGGCATCTCCGCGGCTGGAAACCTCGTATATTCCTTTTAAATAAGATTTTAACAATTTTTATCTAAGTAAAGCTAAAATTAGAAAAATTATGCATTAAATTTACAATTTACTCAGTTAATTATGTTCTCGATTTGACCGAAGTATAAGGCATTTAAAACATTATTTCAATGTTATTTTAGTTCAAGTAGTCACGTACTGAGTGGGGCGTTAGTCATGCGTGAGCGCAACGAAGCACGGTAAGTAAGATGCGATTGATGGACTTTCTAGGTTGAGTCGATATGGAGATTGCAATGTACTGCATTATTTTATCTTCGGAATTTTAGAAGATTAAAGAATGTAGTGGAGGAGGAAGAAAAAAAGGATTTTTGGATTCTCAAAAATTTTTTAAGTCTTTGTATAAACACATGAATTCTCAGGAGTACATTTGTAATAGTGCCTTTCTGGTTATTAAGAATTTTTCCATTATTATGATTATTTTTGTTCAATAGATTCTTTTCACAATAGATTTTCTTGTTGACACAAGAATTACAAAAACATAATAATTAGTTAAAAAGCGGGCAAATCCTACAATGTGCCCTGAGTGATCCCTTCCATCGGTTGGCCATGAGCCCAGGGATAATGGGCATTGGAGAGGCCGTTTTTTTTATTTTCTTAATCCGTGAGAAAGGCATCTTCTACTGCATGTGTTTTCCTATCAACCACGCGGTTTCTTTTTTAATAGCGCATCAAGTAACATCAGCACAGTTAGCTTCTTCGCCCATTTTCTGAGATAATCAAGATCAAGATTTAGCTGAATTTCTAAAATCCCCAGGGCATCTTCAAGATGTTTTTCTATTTCTGATTCCTTAAACCAGAGCAGTTTCTTCAGGATAATATCCTCAGGTGATGAAAAAATAATCTCTCTTCCTGAATAGGTATGCCTTTGTCTTCTCTCAAATCTCTTCTTATCAAATTCATCATCCCGAAGCATCCAGAAATCCACTTTTATACCTGAATCAAAATGGATCATATTGAACATACTGTGGTGGTCAAGGGCATCCCGAATAGATTCTGCACTAATATAGAAATCCCTTCCAAACGTTTTTACAAGCGTTTGTATTTGATCTGATTTTATTTCCACGACAATATCAAAATCATGGGTAAGCCTTGGTTTCCCAAAGAAAATAACGGCTATTCCACCAGTAATCATGTAAGGAATGTTCAGTTTGTTTATTCTATCTACAACCCTTACCAGCAAATCTTCCTGTATCATACCCAAATCTTTCAAATAATTTCTTTTTCAGTTCTTTCCCGGTTATGGACGGGTTTGATTCTATTATATTCTGTTTGCTCAAGTTAATTGCCATTTCATAAAGCTGGAAGGCAATCTTAAGCCTTTTTTCTCCACCCATCTTACGCAAATTTTCTAAATATACTCCTTCTGTCCATGTACTGATATTTCTGTACTGAGAAATATTGTCATCTTTCATCTTTCACTTTCCGTATGTAAAACATACAAAATCAAAAACTTGCTAATATTGTAAAATTACTTAATTTTCTTGACAGGAATCTATTAAAATATAAAATTACACATCAGAGCGATAAGACCAATATGGGTTGTCTGTGGTGTTCCCATCCATCGGTTGGCAAAAGCCACAGCATAACGAGCCCATATGGCGCGCTCTTTTTTAATTTACGGCAAATACACCGAATCATACATTACCTTCTCTTTAAAAATATTAAGCCAATCCATTCTTCTTCTCTCGTGCTTCTCAAAAATTCCATAAGAGAACATATCCGCTGCTTGCAAGCCGCCGCTCTCTATGGAAGAGAAATGATAAATGTTTAGTGGTATCTTTGGATCAAGCTCCGCTTCAAGCTGCCTTCTGATATAGCTGTTAAACTCCACGATTTCAGGTTTGCTTTTTGATTTGTCTATTATCAATTCAACTTTTATCTTTGCCTCTTTAAACGAAATCTGATCCAGCACATTTCTTGCAATGAAGTTATAGACTCTCGACTTATTTTTGATAAGATACTCATATAATCTTCTTTTATTCAAGGTAATGGCATAGATATTGAAATTAAGGCTTTTTACCTGTTCATAGAAGTATTTTTTTATCTCAAGAGTTGTCTTCGTTCCTTTTAATTCAGCAACTATTCTTTTTCTCTTACCTCTCGGATTTAGTCTTCTTCTGAGTGTTTTCTTCACGGCTTTAAATAACAATCGGTTTTCTACGTTTCCTTTTATAACAAGAATAGTGATAGTAAAAAATTTTGATGGTTTCTTATTTACAAAATCAAATCCCAAATCTCCACTTTCATCCAGATAAAGATACCACATAATCGGTATTCCAGCTTATTTACTTATTGCTATCTGTCTTGCGTAAATTAATTGTTGCCATAATTAAACGCCTTATATACACCGCAGCCCAATTACTTAGCTTTCTGCACCTTTCCATATCCCTTTGTCTTCCAATCCTTATCGTAAATCGTAATACGATCATATTTGATAATCACATGCTCTTTTACGTTTCCCTGACTATCGTATATGTCGATTACCTGGCGTTCTTTCTGATTATCTTCAACGGATGGTAAGGATGCACAACCAGCAATTATGATGCATAAGATTGATACAACTACACTCTTTATTGACATTTTATACTTTCCTAACCAATCATCAATTCATTTGGACTGCATGGAATTCCATTAATAGCAAATAATTTCAATATTCTAACTCAGTATGAAAAGTCTGAAGAATATACTGCAAAAATTGCTATATTATGATTTATCCTTCTTTTAATATGTATCGAAGTATAGGTTATATAGAAAATTATTTCAATAATATTTTAAGTAAGATAATAGCGTGCTGAGCGGAGCAATTGCCCTGCGTGAGCATAACGAAGCACGGTACGATAAGCACGATTATTTAATGAGTAGACGATTGTTTATCATCTCCCTATTTGACTTCGATAAAAATAATTGCTAGAATCCCATACCATAAAAAAGAAGGTTGGAGGTTAAGAGGCAAGAGGCAAGAGGTGAGAGGTGGAAGAAAGTAAATTCATATTCCTATTTGAGAAACTAGATGTTTGGCAGATGTCGGTTAACTTAACAGGTTATGTCTTGGAATTACTTGAGAAAATTCCTTTCAATAAACATGTACGTCTAGTTTCTCAATTGGAAGGTGCTGTGGCATCAATCGCCCAAAATATTGCTGAAGGAAAAGGACGTCAATACAAGAAAGAATTTCTTCAATACCTCAGTATTGCGCAAGGATCCCTTTACGAAACTATTACGCTTAACGAAATCTTTCGCCGGAAAAAGATATTTTCAGAGGATGAATCAAAAGAAATAAGGATACGGGGAGAAGATATAGAGAGAAAGCTAAATGGACTTATGAATTCAATCCGAGGAAAGAAGAGAGATGGAAGCCTCTAGCCTCCAACCTCTGACCTCCAAACATTCAGTGTTCTTATGGCAAAAAAGTTATGGAAAACTGTTATTAAATTTTAAATATCGGTAAATTACTTATGACTACATCTGAAGATAAATCAACTTCGCTATTTCACGATTTGGTTGAACTGATGCAGAAGTTACGCAGTAAGGACGGGTGCCCATGGGACAAGGAGCAGAGCCATGCATCCTTAAAACCGCATCTCGTAGAAGAGGCTTACGAGGTCATAGACGCCATAGACTCAAGAAATCCCGATAAACTCAAGGAAGAGCTGGCAGACCTTTTCTTCCATATTATTTTTCACTGTCAAATTGCAAAGGAGAAGGGGGAGTTCGATATCGGAGGTGTGATGGCTCTCTGTCTTGATAAGATGACGCGCCGCCATCCACACGTTTTTGGAGATGCCACAGCAGCTACCCCTGAAGAGGTAATCCATCAATGGGAGCAGATCAAGAAGCAGGAAAAAGGCTATGAGGAAAGGAAGTTCATTGTGGACGGCTTGCCCAAACATCTCCCGGCCCTCCAGAAGGCGCAGAAACTACAGAAGAAGGTAGCCAAAGTTGGTTTTGACTGGCCGGATATTACTGGCGTGATTGCCAAGGTCGATGAAGAGCTGGCGGAGGTCAAAGAGGCAATCCAGGAAAATAAACCTGAAAATATTGAAGAGGAGGTTGGCGACCTTTTGTTTTCCATCGTCAACCTCTCCCGCTTTTTGAAGCTGGATACGGAGAACGTACTCCACAAGACCATCTATAAATTTGTCGATCGCTTTAAAAAGGTTGAGATGGAACTTGCGGCTATGGGAAAGGATATTGAAAAGTGTACCTTAGAAGAAATGGATGCCGTCTGGAATAAGGTGAAAATAAATCAGAAGCAAGAAGTTAGAATTCAGAAGCCAGAATAAAAATATGAACAATTTATCCGTATTCTGACTCCCAACCCCGAACGCCGATAGCTGACTGATTACAATCCATTAAAAGCTCATGATACTTGAAAAAATCTTTAAACTTAGAGAAAACAACACTCGCATTACCACAGAAGCAGTGGCAGGCACAACCACCTTCCTGACGATGTCGTATATCATCTTTGTCCAGCCTGCCGTACTTTCCAGTTGCGGAATGGATTTTGGGTCGGTCATGGTTGCCACCTGTATCGCCAGTGCCGTAGCCACTCTATTAACGGCCTTTCTTTCCAATTATCCCATTGCTCAGGGGCCTGCTATGGGACACAATTTTTATTTTGCATTTACTGTGTGCGGTCCTGTCGTCGCAGGCGGCATGGGGTATCCGTGGCAGGTCGCTTTAGGCGCTAATCTCATATCGGGCGCGTTGTTTATTATCCTTTCATTCGTTGGCCTCCGCGAGTTGGTAACGTCCATCATACCTGATTCATTAAAAAATGCGATTGCAGTGGGAATTGGACTTCTCATTGCGCTGGTAGGGTTCGAATATGGCGGAATAATCATTGATACACCCGGCTCGCTTGTTGGTTTAGGAAACCCAAAATACCCTGAAGTCTGGCTTTCCCTGTTTGGTGTAATGGCCATCGGAGTAATGGTTGCCCTAAAAATTCGGGGCGCTATTTTATACGGGATTATTGCAACAACGCTAGTGGGCATCCCTTTAGGGCTGGTGAAATATCAAGGCATTATAAGCATGCCACCCTCGATTGACCCGACGTTCTTAAAATGCAATCCACTCAAAGCAGTTTTCGAAGCGGAATTTGTTTCCGTTTTATTTGTTTTGTTCTTTCTCGATCTTTTTGATGCAGTAGGTACGGTAGTAGGCGTCGCTGAACAAGGAGGGTTTTACAAAAACGGGAAAATCCCCCGCGTAAAGCAACTTCTATTGGCAGATGCGCTTGGCACCGTTGCAGGCGCACTTTTAGGCACCTCTACCGTCAGCAGCTATATCGAAAGCTCTGCAGGCATACAGGCTGGAGGCAGAACGGGACTCTCCAGTGTTTTTACCGCCTGTCTGCTCCTTTTATCCCTGCTGTTTTATCCCCTGATAAAAATGATCGGCGGCGGTTACCAAACTCCCCAAGGAAACTTCCTCTACCCCATCATTGCGCCCGCCCTCATTGTTGTGGGAAGCATGATGATGTTTAACGTAAAAAAAATAAACTGGGATGATCCAACCGAGGCGCTGCCCTCATTTCTAACCCTTGCTGTTATGCCCCTTTCTCTAAGTATTACCGAAGGTTTGGCATTTGGGTTCATTTCATATTCCATACTAAAGCTCGTTACTGGCAAGGCACGTCAGATACACTGGGCATTCCATCTGGTCTCCGGGGCATTTATTGCAAGATACATCTTCTTAAAAACATAAAAAATCATTAAAAGGATGTTCAATTGGTACGAATCCGCATCACCCTCCCTTAATCCCTCCCATCAAGGGAGGGAAAGTACCCTCGCCCCTTGTGGGAGAGGGTTTGGGTGAGGGGTGTTTTAGCGCCAATTAATGAATCCATGGTGTTTAAGCAATGGGACATATTCCTTGATTTTGACGTCAAATTCTGATATTTTCTAAAAAATCAATTTAAATCATGACATAGATTTTCATAGATACAGATATACACCGTAACTACCTGATTGAGTTTAGTATCAAGCGCTCATTACGTGAATGAATCGTTTGGTCTTATAAATTGATACAGTTTATAAGCTTTTTACCTAAGAAAGGATTAGAAATAGTGAAAATAGCTGTAAAAAAAGTATCTTATCCATACATAGAATTTACCTCCAAAATTGCCGGTGGGTCACCAAGAATCAAAGGAACTCGCATTACAGTCCGTACCATTGCAGGTTATTATCAAATGGGAATGAGTGTCGATGAAATTCTTACGAGTTTATCACACTTAACATCATCTCAAGTTCATTCTGCACTTGCTTACTATTTTGATCATCAAGAAGAAATCGACAAAGATATAGCCGAATCTTCTAATGAAGGATACTGGAAAAAACAAGTTCAGATTCATCCAAAACTGGGAATTACAAAATAAGTGAAAGTAAAATTGTTTCTAGATGAAGATATTCACTTTGCGTTAGCAATTGCATTACGTAAAAGAGGATATGACGTCATCCATGCACAGGAGTTGCAAGGTAAAGGTAAATCGGATGACGAACAATTATCCTACGCAATAAAAGAAAAAAGATGTTTATTCAGCTTTAATGTAAAAGATTTTGTACTACTCCACAATAAATACGCTCAGAATAGATGGGAACATTAGGGAGTTATACTCTCTAAGCAGCTTACAATTGGGGAAACAATGCGAAGACTTCTGAAAATATTACAGATTTTTTCACAAGAGTCTATAAAAAACAAGTTGGAGTTTTTATAGAAAGCCCATTCTTACTACCCATTTTTAAATCCTCACAATCTTTCCTATTATTTTTCTCATTGGCTTTCTCTATTTCTCCATTGTAATTTGAGCCAAGTACATATTCCTTGATTTTGACGTTAAATTCTGATATTTTCTAAAAATGGAAAATTTATTAAGAACATCATCCATATACGATATCCTGCAGAAGGCCTTGGATGGTCAACGGCTGAGCTTTGAAGACGGTGTACGACTCTTCAGGTCAAATGACATCCTTCATATTGGCCATATAGCAAATATCATCCGTGAACGAAAGAACGGCAACAGGGCATACTATATTACCAACCGTCATATCAACTACTCAAATATCTGCAAGAATCGTTGTAAGTTCTGCGCCTTTAGCAGAGACAAGGAGGAGTCCGGTTCATACGCTATGGAGATGGAGGAAATCATGGAAAAGGCCATAGCCGCCGTAGAAGAGGGCGCAACGGAACTCCACATCGTTGGCGGGCTGCATCCAGATCTTCCGTTTGGTTTTTATGTAAAGATGATTGGAGAAATTCACGAATGTTGCCCCGATGTGCATATCCAGGCATTTACCGCTGTCGAAATCGAGCACCTGTCACAAATAGCAAAACTTTCCGTACGTCAAACGTTAAAAACCCTTAAAGATGCCGGACTTGGTTCTTTGCCCGGCGGCGGCGCTGAGGTATTTGCGCCAAAAATCCGTGAACAACTGTGTCCGGAAAAACTCAGCGGCGAAGGATGGCTGCAGGTAATGCGTGAGGCACATAATCTGGGATTGCGCAGCAATGCAACGATGCTGTACGGTCATGTGGAAACTCCTGAAGACAGAATAAACCATCTCATCAAGTTGAGAGAGCTTCAGGATGAGACGGGCGGGTTTATGTCTTTCATCCCGCTGGCATTCCATCCCAAAAATACCGATTTATCAAACAGTTCCGGTACCACGGCAATGCTGGATTTGAAGGTTATCTCAATCAGCCGGTTGATGCTTGACAACTTTGACCATATCAAGGCATTCTGGATCATGCTGGGAATCAAGCTGTCTCAGATTTCTCTCAGCTTTGGCGTAGACGATATTGACGGCACGGTAAAAGAAGAAAAAATTACCCACGCCGCAGGCGCTGAAACACCGGAGGCACTATCTGTTCACGAAATTATCAGGCTCATCAAAGAGGCTGGACGTGAACCTGTAGAACGGGATACACTTTATAATCCCATAAAAAGGCATCAAAAGAACATCGTGCTTCAAAAAGTGTAGACACCAACATTAGCCTTGCTCCATAATCTTATTTTTTCTCAGTTTTAGCAAGAAATTGAAAATTACGATTTACGGATTACGATTTTAAATCTAAAATCGTTCGACTGAGCGCTTACGACGAAGTCCAAAATCGTAAATCTAAAATTTTATTCTGGTTTGCCCAGATTAGGGGGATTTTTAATAATCAAATGACTTCATTTACAAAACTTTTTAGCCCATTCAAGATTGGTTCTCTCGATATAAAAAACCGTATGGTGATGTCGCCTATGGAAACCCATTTGTGCGATAAAGAGGGTTTTGTCACAGACGAAATTATCGCCTATTATAAAGAACGCGCCCTGGGCGGTGTGGGCTATATCACCGTTGAAAATACCAGCGTTGATCCCGTTGGCAGGGTTAACGACGGTATGCTATGCATACATGATGATAAATTCATTCCCGGCTTTAAAAAGCTGACGGACGGTATTCATGCAGTGGGCGGAAAGATTGTCCTGCAATTGAGCCATGCAGGGAAGGAGGCGTTGCCTTATTTTACCGGAACAAAAACCGTATCCGCTTCTGCCATTCCAAGCCCTCTAACGAAAGAAATGCCCACAGAATTAACTGTCGAAGGAATCAAGGCCACAGTCAATAAATTTACCGAGGGTGCTAACCGTGCCGTAAAGGCTGGATTCGACGGTGTTGAAATTCACATGGCGCACGGTTATCTGGTCAATCAGTTCTTTTCACCGGAATCTAATGCACGAACAGATGACTATGGTGGCGATACAGTCCGACGCTCACGATTTGCCAGGGAAATTGTCGAAGGTATCAGAAAACTCGTTCCCGGAAATTATCCGGTAATCTGCCGTATCAGTGCGGACGAGTATACCGACACGGGACTCAAATTGGAGGAAAGCAAGGAGATCGCCAGGATACTTGAAAAGGCCGGCGCCAGCGCTATTCACGTTTCCGCATGCAACTATGCATCCGCATTTTTTAACATACCGTGCTATTATTTAGAAGAAGGCTGCTTCATTCACCTTGCTGCGGGCATCAAGTCTGTTGTAAAGGTGCCGGTATTGACGGTGGGCAGGATTATTAATCCTGTTATGGCTGAAAATGTGCTGCAAGAGAATAAGGCCGACCTTATTGTGCTGGGCCGTACTTTAATTGCCGATCCATATTTTCCGAACAAGATAAAAGAAGGCAAACTCGATGACATAAGAACCTGTTTAAGCTGTAACCGATGTATCGAGAGTATTTCTGATAAAAAGCTTGTGTGCACGGTCAATCCCTATATTGGAAAGGAAGGTATTTCCCACATACAAAAGACCAGTAAACCCAGGAAAATACTGCTGGTTGGGGGTGGGCCGGCAGGATTGTCAGCCGCCCACGTATTATCGAGCCATGGACACAACGTCACACTGTGGGAAAAGGAGTCACAGCTTGGAGGGAGTTTCCGCTACGCCTCTATGGCTCCCACGAAAGAGCCAATGAGGAAATTCCTTGACTATTTAATAAACCAGGTCAAAAAGACAAATACCTCGATTCATCTCAATAAAGAAGCAACGGCAGAATCAATCAAGCAGTTTGCGGCCGATGTGGTTATCCTTGCACATGGGGCAAAACACGTTCTTGTTGAAATCAACGGCGCACAAAAGAACAATGTACTCAACGTTAAGAATGCCTTTTCTTCTGCAGATTCCCTGGGAAATACTATAGCAATCGTTGGAGGAGGTCCTGAAGGTTGCGAACTTGCAGACTTCCTTGCCTCCAGGGGAAAGAAGATTACTCTAATAGAGATGCGGCGTGTTCTCGGGATAGGGCTGGTTGCTCACTCTCGTTATCACGTTCGGGAACGACTCAGAAAGATGGGCGCTCAATTACACATCAACACAAAGGTGACGGAAATTGGACGCCATTATATAGTCGTCAGCCGCCGCAGAGAGGCAGACCAAAAACTCGAAGGTTTTGACAATATCGTCATTCCCACGCTCCATCAATCTAATAATACACTTGCAGAATCCATTAAAGGCTTTGTTCCAGAAGTTTATACGGTTGGCGATGCGGTGGAAGGCCGCACAGCGCTTGAGGCAATCGCAGATGGGGCAGAAATGGGAATGAAATTATAAAAAATGGAACTAACGATTATTGGTTCTGGCACGGGAATTCCCTCGAAAACAAGGGCATATCCATGTACCCTGGTAAAAATAAAAGACAAATACCTCGTTTTCGATACAGGTCCAGGTTCACTGCGGCAACTATTCCTTGCCGGTGTTACCTATATGGATATCGACCACATATACTATTCCCATTTTCACCCAGACCACTCTCTTGACTTCGTTTCAACACTCTTTGCGATGAGATATAACGAACCGAAAAGAACCAAGCCGCTGTATATTACAGGGCCTATGGGTTTAAAGACATTTCACGAAGGTTTGTTATCTACATTTGGAGAAGTGATAAAGCCCAAGACCTTTGATTTACATTTCAAAGAAATCGACAGAGGGAAACTAACCTACGATGGTTGGGAAATTATTATAGAACCATTACAACATTCAATGCATAGTATTGGCTTTCGCATAGAATCTCACGACAAAACACTAGCGTATTCTGGCGATACGGACTATTGTGTCAGCATTATCCGCCTGGCCAGGAAGGTTAATACCTTGGTTCTTGAATGTTCTTTTCCGGACGACCAAAAGGTAGAAGGGCATCTGACTCCTCAACTGTGTGCCAGAATTGCCTATGAATCACAGTGTGAGAGATTAATCCTTTCACACTTTTATCCTGTATGCGATGACAGCATAAAGAAACATAATAAAGGCTTGTTAAAAAAGCTTAATAATATTTATAATGGCATCATTATATTTGCTGAGGATTTTGCCCGGTTTACCATTTAACAAGTTCGATTACATTTAAAATTATGAAAAAAACAAAAAAACCAGAAACCGAGGCATACGCCCTTCTCATTACAGACATGTTAAACGATTTTGTCAATAAAGGAGCCGCTCTTGAAGTACCCATGGCAAGAACAAGAATCCATAACATTAAAAAAGAAATAAATAGGGCAAGAAAGAGGCATATCCCTATCATTTATTGCTGTGATGCGCATAAAGATAATGACCCTGAATTTAAATCATGGCCCAGGCATGCGGTAAAAGG
>Ga0209417_1005508_pt1 | contig 13871 bp, 11 predicted proteins | sample RifGroF2_FD_184002 | JGI IMG/M metagenome (GOLD analysis project Ga0209417, IMG submission 184002) | Groundwater microbial communities from Rifle, Colorado, USA - Groundwater F2 (SPAdes) (version 2) | ecosystem: Environmental > Aquatic > Deep subsurface > Groundwater | place: Rifle, Colorado... | reverse complement strand
ATCAAAATGGTCAGGACTGCGATAATCATACAAATTTCCCGTACAAACAACTTTTATATCTAATCCTTGCTGTTTTAAAATATTAACTGCTTTAAAAACAATTTTGTGGTTTTTATGCTTCCAGAACTGGTTTGGAATATAAAAAAACTTTTCCGGTAATTCGTATTTTAGTAAAATTTGTTTTTTATATTCAGCGTCATTGATAAAAATTTGTGAGTTGGGAGCAGCAACAAAGTGTAAAATTCTGACTTTGTCTGTGTGTTCAGGGGCGAAATTTTTGAAATCATTAAAAGCGTCTTGACTGCTTAAAATTATAATAGCACTGTTTTCTACCATTTTTCGATTGTGATAATTTCTAACTTTAATCTCTTCTTCAGTAAACATTTCAGGTAAATGCAAGTACTGAAAATCAGGAATCCAATTGATTTTTTTAAGAATTGATTTTTCATCATAAAAATTTGAGTGCGAAATAATTTTTATATCATGTTTTTCAAAATATTTATCGTAAAACCAACTCCTTGAGAAAAATTTAACAGTTTTTCGGTTTAATTTGTTCAACACACTTTTTTCATTAAACAGAGTTTTGGTTTCAACTATAGTTGAAATATTTGTAAAATCTTTTATTAAATCTGAATTATTTTCATTTTTGTTTAAAAATACTACAGGTTCGATATTGGAGTATTCTTTTAGTGCGGTAAAAAGGTTTTTAAAATAATTTATTCCGCCTATCCATTCTTTAGAGCCTATTTTAGTAAACCCTACTTTAATTTTTGAACCATTTAACATACTTTGCTATTCCTGTTTCCAGATCAACATTTGGCGACCAGCCGATTTTTTTTGCCGTAGATATATCAGCAATATAGCATTTGGGGTCACCTTCTTTGACCTTATTATTGAAATACCAGATGTTTTGCTTATTCAAGTTTTTGGCGAGAATTTGAATTACATCTTTAATTTTTGTTCCCTGCCCGCTTCCTCCGTTTAAAATGCAAAATCCATCAGTATTTATCGCAATCTGATAAATTAATTCCACTGCATCAGTTATATAAAGCCAATCTCTAGTTTCTTCACCTGTCCCAAAAAATTCAGGATTATCAGAAACTTTAAATTTTTTACAGGCATCAAATAAAATCTGCTTTTGCAAGCCTTCTCCATAAATTGAAAAAAATCTGATTATATTAGAGTTTACATTAAAATTTTTATAATAACTTCTACAAAGCTCTTCAACTATGTATTTATAACTCCCATAAGGAGAATACGGTAGTATAACATCATCTTCTTTTATTGCTCTATCATAAGAATTTCCGTAAACAGCAGCACTCGAAGGATAAATAAGTTTGGTCTTAGGGCTATAAAGTCTTATATATTCTAAAATAGCCATTGTTGTTGAAACTGTTTTTTCATACTCTTCATAAGGAGATTTAATTGAAGCTCCAACTGTACTTCCTCCAGCGCAATGAATAATATAATCAAAAATTTTATCAAAAATTTTTAAATTTTCAAATGTTACTTCAGATTGTCTAAAATTTATTTCATTTTGATTTTTGGGTACAATAACGTCTACGCCTGAAACATCATATCCCTGTTCCAAAAATTTTTGAGCACAATGCCACCCTAAAAAACCACTTATTCCGGTTATGAGAACTTTTTTCATTTCAAGTCTCCGACTTTTATGAGGGAGTCTTTTTCAATATCGTATAATTTCATATTTTTCAAAAGTTCTTTTGCTTCCTTTATTCCTAAAAAAGTTAGATTTCCTTGTTCACCCCTGGATTCTCTGAATTTCGCACGAACAAAAGATTCTTTTGATGATAAAATTTTTAAATTTCCTATTAAATCATTTCTTACAAAAAAAGCATTATTTGCATTGGAATTTGAACCTACAAGGCTATACCCTTTTTGTTCAGCAAGATGAAACATAGCATTTAAAGATGCTCCATAATAAAGATTTGAATAATGTTTATTATTTCTCATAAATTTTTCGTCATAAGGCACTGTTACTTTTGCACTATCGCCCCATAGGCTGTTATATTCTATTATTAAAATTCTTGGATTAATTACATCAATCTTTTCTAAAACCCAATAATCATTTCCGTCAATATCAACTGATAAAATACCAATATCTCCAGATATTCCCGAATTTTTAATTATATCGTTAATATTGTCCCTATTAATAAAAGTACACTCTGCTTTTAAGTTATAACGCCAGTATAAATTTTCCTGCTTAATACTTTGTATGTTTTTTTCATCACCATCTATAACAAGTCCACTCCAGTTGTTATTTTCTAGTAAAAATCTGGTGTTGGATTCTTTGTAATTTTCTACTCCAAACTCAACGAAAATTTTATTTTCAATTGGAATTTGATTTATTAAATATTGAATAATACCGTCTTCTCCCCATTGAGAAAATATTTTAAATTCGTAATCATTTATATTATCAGAATTGATGTTTTTTAATTGATTAATTGCTATACGCCCAAGCGATTTTTGGATATTATCAAGTTTTTCATTTAATTTTGCGTCAATTATATCTGAAATAGTGTTTATTATCTTATCGCAAGCTTTATTAATCATTCTCTTAAACATTACTGACCTCGATTTTCTTTATAAATTTAGCAGGATTGCCTGCAACAAGAGTATAAGGATCAACATTTTTTGTAACAACGCTTCCTGCGCCTATAATCGCAGCTTCTCCTATAGTTACTCCAGGCAAAATAATACACTTTGCTCCTATCCATGCATCATCGCATATTTTTATAGGGCGTTCGTTAAGTCCTTCTATTTCTGTAGGAAAACCAGTTGTTGTAATAGCTTTAAATTGTTCATGCCTTGCTTTGGGGCAAAGAGGATGAGTGTTATTATCAAAAATATATACGTCATGAGCTATCAAAACTCTGTCGCCTATTTCTATTTTACCTGCTGACCATATTCTTGTGTGGTCGCCAATATAACAGTAATCTCCTACCGTAATTTCTCCGCCATGAGCAAAAACATGAAATTCACCTCGTACATGGGTGTATTCACCAATTCTAACAGCTTCTTTTTGTTGACGCAGATTTACAACTCTTGCTCCTTCATGAAAAACAACGGAATCGGGTTTAATACATTCTTCCCATAAAGAAATTTGCTGATTTTCTTCTTTTCTTTTTTTAAATTTTAATTTATAAAGAATTCTGTATATTTCTTTTTTTATTAAGTTTAATATCGATCCTATTTCTGCCTTTATCCCTCCAAATTGGGCTTTTAAAATTTTATTTTGCAATTTCTGATTTATTTCAATTTTTTCAGGATGTTTAAGTTCTTTTATTTCTGCTTGAGGCAAATTTGCCCATATTGAATTACTATCATGTGTATGAGTTGCCATTTCTCCAAACCCTATATTTGTTACAAGGTTTTTGGCTGATATTGCTGCTATACCATTATTATTAAATATCGTATAACACCAGATATAATCCCATGTATCAATTTTTTTCAGATGCATCTGATTTAATATTCCTAACCAGCCTTCCTGATGATGACGTTTTTTTAAAATTCTTTTTATTTTTTTTTCTCTGACAAAAACAGGATAATTTTTCATATCTATATCATATTTTTGCCAGGATCTTCGCCATGTTGCCCAACCCCAAATTGGGGCAATAGAAGAAAAATAATACCCTTCATTAATATTTACATCGCCCAAAATCGGATTTGCACCGCCTATGTGCATAATTTTTTCGTTATCACGATATTTTTCCAAAAGTTCCTGACAATAAGTAAAAAATGACTGATTCGGCAAAGTATCATCTTCTAAAATTATTCCCTGTTCAACATTTTCAAAAAACCAGCTTATTGCACGGTAAACAGCTTGCTGGCATCCTAAATTATATTCTCTGAAAAGTGTTTTTACTTCGCAATCCCAGTCAATATTATCAATTACAACTTTTCTTGTCTGCTCGCATAAACTTTTTTCATCTTTTGTGCGTGGACCATCGGCTGCAATAAATAACTTTTTCGGCTGAGCTTTTCGTATTTTCTCAAAAACCTTCTCTGTTACATCCGGTCTGTTAAATATTAAAAATAAAACAGGAGTTTCTAACATTTTTGGAATATTACCTTTTCTTCATTTTCTTCTATAATTTTAAAGCAACCATCATATTTTAAAAACAATTTTGCATTTTCCAGTATAGAATCGTTATAATTTTTGTCTGAAATAATAATTTCTGAAACTGTATTGGTCATAAACCATTTATACCAGCTTTTTTTGTCTGTGGGTTTTAATTCATCTATATAAAGATATTCCTGATTTTGAAGTTCTTTTGACAAAGCTATCTTAAATATATCCAAATCCGGATATGAGTGTTTAAACTTATCCTGAGCTTTTTTGTCTTGTTTTTTCTGTTTTTTTTGAAGCTCTGTATCTAAAATAAAATGATAAACCTTTTTTCCTAATATTTTTCGTATAAAATTAAGAACTTTGCAACTTAAAAACAGTTTTTTAACAGCATTTTTAAATGACAAATCATCTGGGATATAATATTTCCATGGGGTTTTTTTTAAATAATGCCAGTATTCATCCATATATAGACGCTGTCCCATAAATTCCCATGGTTTATTTGAACCTATAAAATGGGCAATAAGTGCATTATCATTTATGGCGTCTTTAATTTCTTCATCAGGAGTATTTCTAAGTGAGTATTCTTCTGGTTTGTAATTTTTATGAGGAACAATCGACATAAAATTAAACCTGTAAGGCAAACGCTTCCAGTTTTCATTTAAAACTCTGTTAATAACACATTGATCAACATGCCAGATAAAGTTTGAGTGTTTCTTTACAAATTCAAAACATTTTGATTCAAAATTAAACTCACGAAGTTTATCTAAATCCATAAGCATAACACCTGCATTAAAATATGCATTTTGTTCAGAATATTTTAATCTTTTTGGATAATTAAGAGAAAACGGATTTTCAACAGCACCAACAAGTTTTCCTTCCAGGTCATACTCCCAAAATTCTCTTAAACTTCCTCGAACTATTAAATCCGAATCTAATAACAAAACTTTTGACAAATGTGGTAAAAATGCAAGGATTTCAAACCTGTAATAAGTATTAATTACATAGCCTAAAGTTAGAGGACAAAATTCATAATCTTTATTTTTGCCAACAATATAATTAATATTAAAATCCTTTATTTCTTTGAGTTGATTTAATTTTTTTTTGCTTTTTTCTGAAATCCCACCATCCATAATATAAAAGTTAAAAGCTTCCTCTTCTTTTGAATTTATTAATATTGACACCATCATTACAGCTAAATGCTGAACGTAATTATCATCAGAAACCGATATTATTTCTATAATTGTTTTGTTTTGAGTCATATTATTCATCTTTTTTCAAAAAATTCATTGATAATTTTCTTTAAATAGTAACTTTGGTTTTCTAATAATTTCTTTTGTTCTTCTTAAAAATGGAAATATAATATCATTCTTTATATCTGGATTTTTGAAATAAGCCATATACAATACATATGTCATTTTAAGCCGACTAATTGTATTGGTTATACCAAGATCATCATATATCATTAACTGAAGTTCTTTAGATATTTCTATATTAGGGTACTTCATAATATAGAAATATTTTTTATATTTGGAATACTTAAATGCATCATATTCTCCAGGTGGTATATTTTCGTTAGATATATTTATATATTGACAATGTTCACCATATACAAAGGATGGGATTCCCATCTCAATTGAATAAGCACAACAGGAACTAACCGCATTTGAAGTTGAATATTTAAAATCTTTTAAAATATCATAAAATCTTTTAGTAAATCTGTAATCGAGACTATTACCTGCCGTGTACACAGGAATACCATGCTTCATATAAACTTCATGAAGTCCTTTTCTAATATCATGCATATGCAGACAAACACTAACAGGTTGAAACTCATCAGGGAGTTCCTTTAATTGTTTAATATATATTTCATGATCCAAGCAATCCTCAACCCAAGGCGTAGAATGAGCAGGAAAAGAAATTGTTCCTCTTGCATTTTCAGCTTGTTTTATTTTATATTTTCTTCGATAAAAAACAAAAGGAGAAATTATATTATAAACAGGTTTATTGACTTTCTGTTCCAAAATTTCTTTTTTAGCTTTTGGAAATACCATAAGTACAGGCGAATCATTATTTATTTCACATGCAAAAGGTTCATCAGTATCGAGGGGTGGACCATGGTCTGAATAAATATGTAATGGTAAAAATCGTGGATAAAAGCCATATTCTCGAAAATATTTACCAAACCCATATATTTCAGAAGACCAATATTTACAATTTGAAATCATATTGTTATTAACATTAATTTCTTCTGTCAGTCTTAGTAACTCTTCTTTGGTCATTCCCATTACACTAAACCCATAAATAACTTTATTTCATAAAAATTAAACCATAAAATCAAAAACATTTATAATTTTAAGAAATTTTTTATTAAATGTACAAATTTATTTTTTTGATAAGCACTTCCTCCCAAATTAATCCACTGTTGATAATTATTATTCCACTCAGGAAAATCCCAATAATTCCAGAATTTTTCCTGACAAAAAGTATGTAAAATAACTCTATCCTCAGTCGGTCCGCCAAATGCAGGATTGAAATTATAAGTCCAATGCAAAGAATGAACATCCAGACCAAATTCCCTTATCATCAAATTTATTATTCCCTGATCAGCACAATTTAGATATGGAGCAAATTCTATTGTTTTTTTATAACACCAATTTGTTAATTTATTATAGTTCGGTAAATTATCCTGTATATATAATACGCCTGCATTAAAATACGGCAAATTCCCCATATCTATTAAAAAGTCTTTATTGTTTTTGTCTCCACTAGCAAGTGATATTCCTGTTGAACATTCTTTCAGTAAATCGTCCAACGGTTTTTGTATAAGAATATCAATATCAAGCCATAATATTTTTTTATATTCATCAAGCATATTAAAGCACTCATATCGAGAAAATGTCATATTCGTAAATTTTTTAAAACAATCCTTATTTATATTTATTTTAGGCAATTCATATTTTATAAATGTTACAGGGAAAATTTTGTTAATTATTTTTTTGTCTTTTGAACTCATTTCTTGCTCGAATACTATTATATCTGTATTTAAATCAGGATTGTGGTTTTTTATGCCGAATAAAACATTTGCTAAAGCAAAAGCCATATTACCTGTTGTGCCTAAAACTATTGCTAAATTTTTTTTATTCATTTCTCAACCCGCTTGAAAATTTTAAAACAAACTTGAATTATAACATTTTAAAACAAAATTTGTTTTAAAATAAAATTTTTCGGGTAAAATATGTAACATATAGCATAATAAAAATAAGAGGCATTAATGAAATTAAATTCAGTAAGTTACGAAAAATCTTTTGATTATAAATATTTATATAAAAGGATGTGGCCTTATGTTAAACCATATTTATTCAGAGGAATAATTGGAATTTTAATTGCAATACCTGTCGGACTTTTAGATGGAGTACCTGCATTAGGTATTAAATATTTTATTGATATTGTAATGAAACACCCTGAACTTGTTAGACCAGTTTTTTTCTGGTGTGGTTTTGCAGTGATAGGCATTGGTGCGATGCAGGGATTATTAATGTACTTAAACAACTATTTGAATAATTGGACAGGTCAGAAAATAACAATAGGGCTTAAAAGAGATTTATTTAAAAAACTTCTGAAATCCGAACCGGCATTTTATGACAAAAATACTTCTGGTTTAGTTATGGCACGTTTTTTATCCGATCCTGATGGAGCATGTGCTGGTATAATAACAAACTTAAAAGATTTAATATCTACATTATGCTCTTCCATTGCACTTATTGGAGTATTAATTTATATGTCATGGCAACTTTCAATCGTTGCGATAATTATACTTCTTTGTTCGTTTTTACCTGTCAGCCTTATTAGAAAACTTGTTAGACGTGTTTCACATGAAAGTATGAAAATAGGCAGTAGCGTTAATACAAATTTTTATGAAACTTTTAATGGAAACAGAATAATAAATTCTTTTAATCTTCAAAAATATCAATTCGAAAAATTTATGGATCAACTCATTCAATCGTTTAATTTAAGCATGGGATATACTAAAAGGTCAGGCTGGCTTTCACCTGCTATTATGCTGATTGGATCTTTTGGTATCGCAACTACTTTATGGTTTGGCGGTTATTTGATATCAAGTAAAACTATTACACTTGGAAGTTTTGCGGCCTTTATATTGGCTTTAATACTTTTTTATAAACCTGTAAGAACTTTAGGAAACACTATGGCTGGTATGCAAGGCAGTTTTGTTGCTATGAACAGAGTTGTGGAACTTTTTGATCTGGAACCTTCAATTAAAAACCATGCTGATTCGGTTAAAATTCCTACTATAGAAAATTCTATAAAGTTTGAGAATGTATGGTTTGAGTATGAAGAAAATGAGCCTGTTTTAAAAGGAATAAATTTAGAAGTTAAAATAGGTGACTCTCTTGCCCTTGTTGGAAATTCAGGTGGCGGAAAAACTACAATAGCAAACCTCATTCCGCGTTTTTATGATGTAAAAGCAGGTTCGATAAAAATTGATAATATTGATATAAGAGATATTGAACTTGAAAGTTTAAGACAAAATATAGCCGTTGTTTTTCAGGATAATTTCCTTTTCATGGGAACAATAAAAGATAATATTCTTCTTGGAAAATTTAATGCAACTGATGATGAGATTCTTAAATCATTAAAGGATTCCTATCTGAATGAATTTATTGCTTCATTGCCTGAAGGGATAAATACAGAAATTGGAGAACGGGGCGTAAGGCTTTCTGGCGGGCAGAAACAACGCCTTGCTATAGCCAGAGCAATGATTAAAAATGCTCCTGTTGTAATCCTTGATGAGGCAACTTCTGCACTTGATAACAAATCTGAAGCTATAGTTCAAAAAGCTCTTGATAAACTTATGGAGAATAGAACTGTAATTGTAATAGCCCACAGGCTTTCAACTGTTCAAAATGCAACAAGGATTGCTGTAGTAAATCATGGAGAGATCGCTGAAATAGGTTCACATGATGAGCTTATGAAAAATCTTGACGGAGCATATAGTACTCTTTATAATGCACAATTTAAATTTAAAGAGGAATTGCAAGAAGATCTTGAACTACAGGAAGTTTAAATGAAAAACAAAGTAGGATCTGTAGATATAATACTTCCGTCCAGAATTGGAGATTGTATTTTAAGTTTACCTTCATTACTTTGTTTAAAACAATTAATTGAAAAATACCCTGAAAAAAACTTAAAAATAACAATATTTTCTACAAGCAAGTTGACTGAAATTCTTCAAAAGCTCGATTTATTTGAAGTTAAACAATTTTTAAATATTCAAAAATTAAAAACAATTTTTAATCCTTCGAATAAAGCCATTTTTTTACATACCTGTATGGACAATCATGGGTTTTTTGCCAAAAAAACATACGGAATAAATATAACCGGAAAAAAAATCTGCTATCAAAATGATATGCCTTATTTATATGTTGATCAAACGCAAAAATATCTTCCTGAAATTCTTTTTCAAAATTTAAAAGAAAAGTTTGATTTTTCTATAATTTCAATAAGTTTTTTTGGAATGCTTCTCGAGATTGGGTTTTCTACAGAAGAAATTATAGAAACTTTTAACTTTAATGAAAATTCGCTAAATTTTGAAAAAGAAATTACACACTGGAAACCGAAAATTCAAAGTTATATAGTCTTTTGCATGGAAGCGGCATATGGTAGCAAAGGAGATGCTGACAGAAGATATAAAGAAGAATTGTATTTTGAAATTGCAAATCATATTTATGAAAAATATGGTTTAAACTCCGCTTTTATTGGGATTGATAACAAAATAAAAATTCCTAGTGTTAATTATATTTATGATTTCAGAAAAAAAATAGATTTTCTTCAGCTTACACAACTCATAAAAGATTCAGAAGGTTATATAGGAAACGACACAGGACCTCTTCATCTTGCAAACTTGATGAAAAAACTATCTCTTGGAATTTATTCAAGAGAAACATCCATGAAAACTTATCATCCTGTATTTAATAATTTAAATACACAGGTTTTGGGATTTCCAACGATAAAGTTTGTAGATGATTTCTGCTCTAAACTGGGTAAAAAAGTTTAATTTTATATCCTTTTAAAAGTATTTATATCCAAAATGGTATACATTTCTGCCCAACCTCTGTTCACAAGCATTCCTCTGTAAGCATTTAAAGAAATTATGCCTTTAAAAAACCATAAATTTTTATTTTGAGATGAATAAAGTTGAATAAGTTCACGTTTTTTTCTTATAATCGGAGTGACATCAAGAAAATAATTTGGCATTGTCATTGCGGACCAAATTTCGTAAAAAACTATTCTTAAAGATTTCTTATGTTTTTTTTCTTTTAAAAGTTGTTTCAAAAGAGATGTTACAGCTTTATGGTCTTTGTGATTTTCAAAATAATTAGGAATAAAAATATAGTCATAAGCAGAAATTTCTATTTGTTTGAATTTTTCATAATTAAAGATAAGTTTTCCGTCTTGAATATCAAGAAATTTATAAGAAGTAATGTCAAGTTCTTCCATAACATTCTTAAATTCTTTTTTCCTGATATTTATAATTTCATCATTATTATCATGAACTGTTCCAAATTTACCATCTGTTAAACAAATAATATGAACATTTTGAGGATAACGGATAAGCAATCCTCCGCACCCGAAAGTTTCATCGTCAAAATGCGGAGCTAAGATAAGACATTTTTCATCAGATTGAATTATTAACTCTTCGGGATCAATTTTTTCAAAATGAAAAAAATTGACAAGTTTTAAATATTTCTTTCCAATGACAAAATCTTTGTATATTCTTTTAAAATTAATCATCTATTTATAAAACTCTTGAATTTTTATCAACCTCTCTAAATTATTATAAATAAAACAATGCTAAATTCAAAAAACTAAAATAAAAAAATTTTAATATTATTTAAAAAATAATTTATATTTGTGATGGGAAAACAAGACAGCTGGTAAAACAATTTTTAATTATACAAAATATTTCTGGTATAATAACTTCAAACTTTACAATTAAAATAAAAATAGGTACAAATCAATAATATTATGACAATTTATATCCACATAGGTTCACATAAAACTGGATCAAGTGCAATACAAGATTTTATTTTAAAAAATAAAATTAATTTTAATAAAAATGGATACTTTATACCAAATTATTCAGAAGACAAAAATGCATATAATTTTAGAGATAATTATGGAATAACTGATGGAATAAAAAATACAACACTCTGGCAAGACTTTATAAAAGAATTTGAATGCCACAAATATAAAAATGCCATTATTTCAACTGAATGTCTTTCCTTTTTAGCTCTAGAAGATGAGGAATATTTTTTAATTTTGAAAGGTTATCTTAAAGATCATGATACTAAAATTATTTATTATATAAGAAGACAAGATGAATATTTACAATCTTTTTATCAACTTTTAGTGAATAATCCGGGCTTTAATTGTAGTGATCCAATTGAAAAATATATGAATAGTGATGAAATAAAAAACTATTCAAATTATTATAAACTTATTTCACCCTGGGCTAAAACATTTGGAAAAAAAAATATAATTATAAAACCTTATGAAAAAGAACAATTACCTGATGGTTTAATTAAAAACTTTTCAGAAATCGTTGGCATAAATAATTTTAAAAATTTTGATTTTACAACTGAATCTGTAAATCCAAGCTTAGAAGTAATAGCAAATGAATTATTGCGTATTTTTAATAAGCTCTTTTTGCAATCCGTATCAAATAAAAAACATAAACCCGTATATTGTTATCAGTTAAAAAACAAAAGATTAATAAATAAAACGCATCTTTATAAGTCCAAAAAAAATATTTTAAAATTAGAAGAAGAATTATCTAAATATAATAAAAGGAATAAAAATAAGGGTTTATATAATTTTTTTATAATCCAAAAGCTTAGAGTTGGAGTAATTTTTAATAAAATTTTAAAGCGTATCTTAAATAAATTTAATAATCGAGAATGTCGACCTGAAGATGTTAAATTTTTATTAGATTTGAAAGGAAAAATTCTGAAGATTTTAATAGAAAATCAAGGCAAAAAATATTTTAAAAAACATTATTTACTCTCGAAAGAAGAGAAAATAAAATACCTCTTGCAGTTTGAAGAGGAGAATAAAAAACTTGCAAAAGAATACTTAAATAGAGAAAATGAAAAACTTTTTTATAATGAACAGCCTGAAAACTGCACAAAAGCTGTTATTACAAAACAAGACATTCTGACTTGCATTGATAATATTATTGATAATAATGTTTTCAAAAAAGAAGAATTAGCTATTTTAAATGAATTAAAGAAATGGACAAAAAATAACTATGCATGTTAAAGATTTGCATTCAAAAATGTCAAAAGCACATAGAATTATAGATAAATAAGGTGGAACAATTATAAACTACAGAACAATACAAAATTTTTGAGGTATGAAAGGATTATAAAATGACAATTCAAGGCGAAGTTAGTAAATTTATTAAGAAAATTTTAAAACCTTTTTCGTTTAAAAAAGAATTTATTTCGCCTTCTTATGATTATAAAAGAGCGGAAATTTTACGATATGCAAAAGAAAATAACATAAAAGTGTTTATTGAAACAGGAACATATAAAGGCGAAACTCCGGCTATGCTAATAAATGATTTTGAGGTCCTGCATACTATCGAGTTAAGTGATGAATTATATAGAGTGGCATCTGAAAAATTTGCGGGAACTAAAGTAAAAACACATTACGGTAATAGTATGAAAGTTTTGCCTGAAATAATCAAAGATATCAATGAACCTGTGTTATTTTGGCTTGATGGTCATTATTCAAATGCACCATTTTGTGCCAAAGGAGAAAGTGATACACCTATAATTCAAGAATTGACAGCCATATTTAAAGATAAGGCCCTTCCACATATTATTTTAATTGATGATGCAAGACTTTTTGGTACAGAAAAAGACTATCCAAATATAAAAAACTTGAAGAAATTTATTTTTTCACACAGACAAAACGCAAAAATTGAAATATTTGAAGATATAATAAGAATTGTACTTTAGTAGGGCAAATTTAAAAATGAAAAAATTATTTGAAAAATTTTTTAAAAAGAAGAAAAAATATACATCATTTGATAATGAAGACAAAGACACTTTATCTCATTATCAAATACTTAAATTAATTCATAATTGTTTTAATCCGAAAACCTATTTGGAAATAGGAGTACAGCAAGGGCGTTCAATAAACCTTACAAATATCAAAACCTTAGCAATAGGCATTGATCCTTTTAAAGACGATGATATTGTTTTTAATAAAAATATTAAAATGTTTCATATTGAAAGTGACGATTTTTTTAAAAATTATGATGTTTGTAAAAAATTTGAAAACAAAAAAATTGATGTTGCTTTAATTGACGGAATGCATTTATTTGATTTTGTTTTAAGGGATTTCATAAATGTAGAAAAAAACTGCCATAAAAATTCTATTATATTACTACATGACACAATACCTATTGATAAAATTTCATCTGAGCGCATCAATAGTAATGGTGCATGGACAGGAGATGTTTATAAAATCATTCCTATCTTAAAAAAATACAGACCCGATTTAAAAATTTACAATATAAGTATTCCTCCAATCGGAGTGTGCCTTGTATATAACTTGAATCCTGATTCAGATATATTAGAAAAGAATTACGATAATATTTATCAAGAATACATTAATATGACTTATGATGACATAAAAGATAATTTAGAAGAAAAATTATCAATTCTAAGTTTAAACTTAGAATTGATAATTT
>Ga0209417_1005504_pt1 | contig 13879 bp, 13 predicted proteins | sample RifGroF2_FD_184002 | JGI IMG/M metagenome (GOLD analysis project Ga0209417, IMG submission 184002) | Groundwater microbial communities from Rifle, Colorado, USA - Groundwater F2 (SPAdes) (version 2) | ecosystem: Environmental > Aquatic > Deep subsurface > Groundwater | place: Rifle, Colorado... | reverse complement strand
ATCACACCTATATCTATCTCGATGCAATTTACCACAGGTCAAAAAAGAAGATTCACCCTAGCAGCACAGCCCCTAAAACTCAAGGAAAAGCATTCGCAAAACAACAACCATTCTTGTTAAAAATTTGACAATTTGAAAATTATAATTACTCTAAAATTATCAATACAAAGAAAAAAGAGAAATTTTTATTACGCCCAGAATAGATTTTTTTCAAAAAATAAAGGTCTAACCATGAAATACATTAAAAGGCTTCTCATAGTCCATGCTCTCTGGAGCCCGTTAGTTTTATTATCAGGACAATTCTATACTCACAAGTTCCCCTCGATTATTACGCCCGAAACAGAAAAACGAATTATACTTCCCTTTCCCTACAAAGAACTAAGCGATCAAGACAAGAAAAATACTACGCTGCTCTTAGAATCACGATTTATAGTACTAGAAAAAGGATCAACAAGAAAAGCCCTCGTAGGTCCTCTCAGCCCATGCCACCTTATTGCTCTTACAACTGGCGAGAAAACAGTAATATTTCATTACAATATCGCTAATACAAAAAAACAACTTTGTGAAATTGCGAGAAATATTTTTAAAACAGAAGCTCCTTCTATGAGCAAAAAAGCAATATCCGGTCTCGTGTTTGCCAACACAACAATACCTCAAGAACAGGCCACGAATCTAAAAAAAGATCAAATAGTATCTATAAAAAAAATAAAGAACACCCTTGTTGAAAAACTACACATAAAAGACTCCAACCAGATACAAGAAATTGGATTTTCCTTTGGAGTAGAATGCAATGAAAACAACGTAGAAGAATACGCCAAATATATGGATCATTGTGAACTTGCCAACCGCTATATCCTCGTTGACGCAAATATGAATATCTATTGCACTTCACCGCGCAAAGAAAACTTTTTTAACACCAATGTTTCTAATGAACCTTTTTTTTCACCACAAAAAACCGCTCTTCACGCGTTCTGCAAAAAGATATTAAAAGCTACGGTTAAAAATCATATAGAGTTACAAAACGAAAACCCAAATATGATGACCCTCTTAGACATAGACAAATTCAAAAAAAAGCCTGAGGGAATTAATGTTCTCGGCCAAGAAGAAAACAGCTTTGAAAAACCCATTAATCTAAAAGAAATAAAATCCATCGCACAAAAAGAGAACACCCTCAAAGAATCGATCAACCGCCATGAAAGAAAAAACGATAGATTAAGTCACCTTAATTTTGACTTAAAGCAGGAAAATTTTTTCTCTATAATAAGCATCATTATAAGCATCAAAAAACACAAAAATTCAGAAGATCCCGCATCAATAAATTCTGAACATCAACACGCACAAAAAAACAGTGTATCGAAATAAAAATCATAAAAGAGGAAACCTTAGTCATGAAAAAATACCTTCTTACACTGCTCTTGATATACGGTCATACCATGATAGTTTTTTCCAACTCTACCACTATCATCCCCGCCGATAAAAACATGCATTTATTTCAATGCATTACACTTCACCAGAGTAGCGAAGCAAAAAACGCCTTATTTAATGACCCAACTATCTCAGATGAACGAATAGCTATTTATATAACTAGGTTATTTGCACGGCACCAAATTATCGTCGCAATAAAAGACAACCTTGTTGTAGGTATGACCGCATTTAACACCCCAATTCCACTAGAAGCTCATATCGAAACACTTTTTGTAAAAGATGATTACCGAAAGCAAGGCATTGGCTCTCAGCTCTTGAATTATACGCTCTCCTGCCTAGAAGACTCGTCGGTCAAGCTGAGCACGGACAAGATACACAACGCTAATGCATTAGCTCTCTACCAAAAGCATGGGTTTAAAGAGAAACAATGTTTTGGGACCATTTGCATACTAGGAAAACCTTCCGCTTCAAAACAATTGAAATGAGAATAAACATTATTTCCTTTGCTCAAAAATAAAAGGATCCAATAATGAAAATAAAAAATAAATCACTTTCCATTATATTAGTTGGCATTCTTTTCTGCACAACAACAAAAAGTGCTGTAACAAAAAAGAAAACTAATCCAAGTATCAACTTAAAGATCGCAACAGAAGAAGTTATCCAAATACCGCTTCCATTCGATTATAAAAGGTTATCCTTACAAGAAAAAGATAGGGTTGTTTATGTTCCTGAATACTACTACACAACACTAAAAAAAAACAGCAAAAAAATAGCGCTAATTGGCCCACTTCATCCCTGCAAACTTGTTATTATTCACAATAAAGAAACAGGGGCCTCGGTTCTTTTTCATAAGCATGATAGCAATAGCACCAACAGTCTCTGTTCCATAGCAAAACAAAAATTGGGCCAAGATACAAAACCAGAAGATATACAAGTCTTTATTTTTGGACTCATATCAAGGTCTATTTTCCAACAATACAAACATGATGCTCTGTTAAATAGACCTCCAAAACAGATAGATAAAATAAAAAACATTAGAAGCATCATTATGAGTTATTTCAAAATTAAAAAAGAACAAATAAAAATAAACATATTTCGTGATGAAGAAATAGCAACAAAGCATCATTTTTATGGACAAAAATTTATATTAATCGATAAAGACGTCAATATTAACTGCTGTTGTCCAATCGCAGATAATGTATTTAACATTCCAATAAAAAAACACGTTGATATCGCTCAATACTTTGAGGAAGTAGCCCAAAAGATACAAGCAAAAATAAATAAAACTGAACAAATATATCCCAATTATGGGGGAAGCTATGAAGTCGATGGCTTCTTAGCGACCTAAAAAACAATTTCGATTTCAATAAGCTGTTCATCATAACCATAGGTTGTTAAATGCCGATTATCAACCATTTCAAGAGCAAGCCTAACCGCATCCTCTGAAAAACACTTTGCTTTAAATGCTTCACAGAATACCGCTTTTGGTGTTTTTATCTCAAGTACCCAGCCATGGACCGCAAGATATTTCCCCAAATATTTCCACGTTAAATCAAATAAATATTCAAATCTTTGAACTAATGAATCAGGTAACTCCTTAAACAAAAAATACGCTAAGATATAAGAACTGAGCAGCAGAAAGTCCTAAAATCTGAGGTTGTTATGATTCAAGCAAATACATCATTATATGGGGATAAATACGCAGAACTTTACAAAAATTCGCCACACCGCCGAACTCTCGCAAATGCTAATATGACTGCCGAAGCCAAAAGCCCTGCCTGCGGGGACCAAGTTACATTCAGCGGTATCATCACTGACGGCATCATCACGCAACTCGCATTTACCGGTAGCGGTTCCATGCTTAGCCAGATATTTGCAGAGCTACTCTGCCAATACGCCGAAAAAAAGCCTGCATCAGAGATATTTAAACTTACAGAGCATGATGTCAAAACACTCCTGCCACTAGAAATGGGGCCAACACGATTTGCGTTACTTGTTTTTATCCTCAATGGGCTTAAAGAAGGTTTATCTTCTCATGCTTGATCGACTTCTCCTCGAACAAAAAATAGCCAAAGTTTTTCAAACTGAGAAGACTTGGGTTCAAGACACGTTTGATCAAATGCTCACGGCGTGGTACTCAATTCAGTCAGCCTGTTATGAAGATTTCAGAGATTCGCAGCACCCAATTGCACAATGGATCGGCTCCCTCAACAACTTTACACAATGCACCGATACAAATCCACCGTATACAATTTATGGAATCGACGGATCACAAATTTACCCCGATCGCCATTTTGGCCTTAATATCGCACTCATTAATATTGGCTACGCAGGCTTTGTGTATGGAAATACAAAAAGCACGGCCGATCTGGGCTCCGTCCCAACCCTTTATGCACGGCAAGATTTGCCCACTCCACTACAGGCAGAGCTGTTAAGCGAAGGGACCACGGATGCATTGCGAACCATGCACGAATTTGCCTATGCACTCGCAATTGCCGAACGAAATCCAGATTTGATCATTTTCGATGGCTCATTAATATTTTGGCACCTTGGCACACCCGATCATCCCGCTCCACATGCTGATTATTTTCTCAAGGCTTACCTCAGCACCCTCTCACAGCTAGCAGAACACAACACCCCATTTGCGAGCTACATAAGTTCACCAAAAAGTCGCGACTTGACAGGTCTTATCGCTGTTAAGCACCCGCAGCTTGCGTCAATCTGTTATGGCTACACCGATGCAGATATTTTACAGCACATACTTCCTAAAAATAACAGCACACCGGTATTTCGAAGCACAGCACCAATTACTGCCCAATACCCCGAACAGTTACGCCCGCACTTTCTTTATCTCAACATTGAGGGTGAAATCGGCCGTCTTGAATTTCCCGCCTTTGTCGCTCAGAACGATAAAACCTTACAAAAGCTGGTTACATACATCACTAATCAAATAACCAAAGGGAAAGGCTATCCCATTGCACTCGCAGAATCGCATGAGCAAGCCGTTATCCGAGAGCATGACCGCCAATTTGTTCTTCAAAGACTAGCTAAACAAAGCACGCAATTCCAATATTCTAAAAAACAACTGCATAAACAACATCCTATTATCTAAAAGGCGCATTTACCAAAGAACATAAAAACTTTATAATCAAAATCAACTTATTAATAAGAACCAATCATAGGATTTTCGATACTTTATGAAGACTTTTTGTAACAGCTTATTTTTGATCGCAACAATTATTTCCTCTTCGTCTTTTTTAACTGCAGGCAATGAACCACCACAAAAAAAACGGCGGATTGAAAACGTAAACCAAGAAGTCATAGAAACATTTGAAGAACTGGAAACAAAAACAACTCAATACCGCACAGCAAACCTCAATCAGCAAATTTTCTTTCTCAACCGCCTATTTATTAGAATCCAAAATCCCATCAAGCTTGCAGCAGCCCTAAGAGAACTCCTTCCATACACTAAAAACAATGCTATTTTTGCCTGGCTTGCACAACAACTGATACAAAAACCTTTAAAAGATCGTATTGCGATCATGTACATCTTAGAATATATACTTGAAGATTTTGGCTATCTAACAGAATGGAATGAACTTTACAAATCTCTTGTGCAACCAGATTCCTTCGTTCAATTTCCAGAAAAAATTTACCGTATCTGTGAAGCAAGGATGCGGTGCTCAACCCAGGTGAACCTACTCGAAATTAATAAACTCACCAATCTTGCAAACCGTCTTAATCAAATAACACAACCAGAAGAACTAACGCCTATTCTAGCCCAAATATCAACCTTGCAACCACGCAAACAGGCATTCTTTTTAAACGAAACATTTCATTTCATTTTTAGAAGCGAGCTCACAAAGAAACAAGAATACTGCCACAAGCTACTCCTCCATCTAAAAGCACTTGCACTTCAAACGGATGACCCTGCTACTAATCTTTATATTATGAAGATTGCAGGACGCATAACCTTTGAAGGCCTAGATCACACAAGTCGCAATGCAATCTGCTCGCTTGCCAATAATCAGTGTAAAATTTTTCAGAAATCCGGATTATCAACAGAGCAACGCGATGTCATTGTAGGGTACCTTAATCAACTGATAAAAACCCTTCAAGCCAATGCTTACTGGCAAGGAGAACTTCCTGCAACACTCCATCTAAACATACAAAAACAACATGAAGCTGAGCTTCTAAATTTTTTGCAATCCATCCATTTTGTAGATGACGCAACCTTTATCAAACTTCTTTCAAACCCAATCATCAAACCACTTATTCTTAAACAGGGAACACAACAACGGCTTGAAAGCGGCATCCCCAAACCATATTCCTATGCTGTTTTTTACTCTCAAGGGTCAAGGCTCTATCAAAAATTCACCCCCGAAGCACAAATTGCATTTTTGCAGGCACTTCAAAAACGAACAGATTTTGCAAAATATAGCCTTCTTGGAAAAACAGCATTATGGAACCATATCATCGATGATGCAGTCGCTATAGAATTTCTAAAAACAATTGCCACGATGCCAGAAGACGACCAGATGGAATATCTATTACAAGATGAAACTGATTGCAATAGCAATATTTTTGAGCCCTACTATACAGCCTCAAAGCTCAGTTCAAACTTTTGGCAAAAATTCGCTAAGCATACCAGCACATTCTCATTACAAAACCAGGCACGATTCTTTGCCAGCAAACTTTTTCAAGCCGTCATCCCGCACATCAGGCAAACTCAATCTGTTGAACCAAACCTTGCAAAAAACCTTCAGCAATTAACGCCACATATACAATGGCTCATTTTGCGCAACGATTCATTTCTAGGCAGGTACCTTCTTGACGCTCCTAGCACTTCGCATTTGCTCGAAACAATTAACCTCCTTCCTGAAAAAATCAAATGTAAAATTTTACAAAAAATCATTTCAATCTTCGTTGACCTGCCACGCTGTGCTGACCAATCAGAAATAGAAAGCATGCATTTAATGGGAAGCCTAAGCGCCGAGCACCGAAGCTTTTATTCAATTAGTAAACGCGATAACGACGCTTTCCCCACAATCAAAAATAAAACTGCTCTCCGCCAATCCCAAAACGCTATACCGGCTTATCAAATACATGAACACACCAAAACAAAAAGCCGCGGTTGAGCACTTACTAACATCACTCAAAAAAACAGCTCTAACCAAGCAACTCGCAGCAAAGCAAAAAAACCAACTTACCCAGATCTTCTACTCGCTTATCAGCCTTCTTTTGAAAAAGCCACAAATCGAACTTTCTGAAGAAGAATATTATTCTTATGCACAAATACCAGACAACCTTCCTATCGAAAAGCAATCAGTTATTGTGGAACAACTTCTCTGTGACAGCATCAGGCTCATTAGTGAAAAACATGTCCCTGATACGGATCAATGGATTCACCATCACTACATACTCAACGCTACATTCGACTTTCTAGAACAGAACAAAAAACAATATGAAATAAAAACTTTATTAATGAAACTAAAGCAAACAGCCCTGCTCAAACCAATCAATGAAGCTCTTACACTGTTCTACCATTCATCTTTTATCAAAGGAGGAGCAAAACAGGTCCTGGAAGAGACCGGGCTAACGGATACCTATGCTGACAACTCTAAAAAACTTAAAAAGTTTCAAGACTTAAAAAGTTTCAAGCCAAGGTCGAAAATACGCTCGTATTTTGTGGAAACAAATTCGCTAAATTACAACAAGAAATGAGTGATCAAACAGATCTGCGGACATACTTTCGTATCCAACAAACCCAAAAAGCTCGTCCATTTTGCGATATTGACATTCACTGCAAAAAAACCAAGTAAAAAGGTAGCTTCTATGAAAATGATCCATGCAACTATTTTGTCTTATATGCTATTTTTAAACACAGCAGTTTCTATCTTTGCGAGTCATGAGCAGGAAAAGCCGCCACGCAAAAAACGCCGCTTTAATATTTCTTGCCACCAGGGCTTTTCTAACATGTTTTTTTGGGAAAAAAACGGCACTCAAAATTTTTTGTCTGCCATCAAAGAAACACATAATGCTAACGAAAAAAAAGACGCACTCTTTTCGTTTTTTGACTATAAAAACCTCGAAGACCTTTCGCTAGCAAAGCTTGAAAACATTATTTTTTGCATCAAAACATTACCTTCTCAGGAGTTACGTGAACTTTTTTATTCCCTCGAAGAAGAAACAGGGGAACGCTTTCTATACAAGTTCGCAACGCAGTACACCGTCACCTCTGAATACCAAGAAAAAGAAATCATCCAAAAAGCAATTCTTGAAACGGCCCTTAAGGCTTGTTGCCCTGAGCCTAATGAAACAGGATTAATGACGCAACAGCGTCTCTACTTAATTAAATCTCTTCTTAAAGGATTTACAACAGTCCCACAATGTGTACTAGAAAAATCAGCACATAAACAATATTTTGAACTCATATCGCAACTCGAGCCTGAGGAACAGGCTAAACTGCTCCCTCAAATAATGGACCACGTAGGCAAATATATCAAAGATTTACCAGCAACCGACGACCAAACAGAAAGCCAACATTATAGCTTAGAAGTTATTTACCACTGTCTCACCGAACTTTCATTAAACAACTCAAATCTCATAGAAGACTGGGTTAGCCAAAAGTGGCTCAAAAAGTTTTTAACGCGCGTTAAAAACTTTTACTCTAAAGATACCTGTACTCATTTAGTCGAAATTCTTGGACCAGACTTTCCTGCTTCTCCAGCGGCATTTGCACAGTATCTTAAAGAATACAAATTAATTGAAACAAAAATCACACAGCAAACAAGTAGATTTACTCTTTTTTTTAAACCGTTCAAACAAAAGCTGAAAAACAGAAACCTTCAACAAAAAAATATATTTACCAACTTCAAAAATGAGGCTTTTGCCGACACTCAAATATGCTTTTGGCCTTACTAAAAAGTGAGATAAAAAGTTAGGAAACCGTTTTGCCCATCGGTAGCCTACGCACCTTTTTACAAGTCATAACCATTTGAGCAAGGGCTTCGTCAATATCATCAGTGATTGTAATAAAATCTGCATGTACTTGGGGCACAAAGCCCTCTTTTACCGATTTTTCGACCCAAGACAACAAGGGCTCCCAATAAGCTCTTCCAACAAGTACAATAGGCGCTTCAGGCCGCTTGTTGGTCTGCATTAAAACGAGGATCTCAAATAATTCATCAAGGGTTCCAAAGCCACCTGGAAAAATAATAAAACCACTTGAATAGAACGTCAAAAAATGCTTACGCACAGCAAAATAATCAGTTAGCTGATACTCTTGAACGCACTCATTAACCGGCTCATCTATGTTCAGGCCGTTCACGCCAATGCCCATAGATCGTATCGCACCATTGGAAGCAGCCGCTGCCCCACAATTGGCTGCGCGCATAACACCAGGCCCGCCGCCAGTGATAACCGATATATTCGCAGTTACCAGCTTTTGTCCCATTTCAAATGCAAGCTTTTCATACATGCTTGCATTTCCAAGCCGCTTGCCACCAAATACCGTTACAATTGGTCGCTTAAGGCGCATAAGCTTCCATGTTCCCACAATCCATTGTGGCAAAACACGTAATAACGACCACGAAGATCGAATAACACCCCAGATCCGCTCAAAAAACAACTTCATACCATTTTTCCTTTTTTTTTCTTTCTTTTTACTCCGCCCTTCTGCTTATACTACAAATAAGGGGAAATGGGGAGCAGGAGTCAAGCAATGAAGAAGAATGCTATTCTTCATATCGTCGGGTTATTGGCCATAGCACAAAGTGCCACAATTCATCACGAGGCCTTTTCACGCCTGCAAGCAAACCTACAAAGCCCTAAAAGCATAGCAGCTCTACCGCAAGAACCATGGGTAACCATTTTTATCCATGGAACCCTTGGCGTTGAAAAGCTTATGAATTTTGAGACAATACTTACTTTACTGAAAAGATCGATTGACGGAACGCGTTACCAACGGCTTATGGAATGCTTACGTGAGCATCCCTATTCGTATGCCGCCCAAGCAGCACAACTCCCCGGTCTTCGCCCCATAGAAATGAAGAACAAAGAACAAAACTCAGCAGAACTATTTGCCCGCCTATATGATATCATCCAAAAACGCTATTTTCCGGAACAAACAGCAGTAGAATGGCTAACTTTTGGCTGGTCCGGAGCCATAAACCACCTACAACGTGTACAAGATGCAAAAGAGCTCTTTGAAGAACTTTCTCAATATGTAAAACAAAAAAAAGAAACATTCCCAAATCTAAAAGTACGGCTCGTCACCTATAGTCATGGATCAAATATTGCCCTTAACCTCGAATACTGGCGTGATAAATCCTTAACCTCGAATACTGGCGTGATAAATCTAAAGAAGAACTTCCATTTCAAATCGACGAACTCATCATGTTAGGAACCCCAGTAATCGTCGAATCTGAAGACTATATTTACAGCCCGCTTTTTAAAAATATTTACAGCATCTACTCACGCCACGATATGGCGAGCATCCTGGATCTTTTCTCAACACGGGGCACTTTCCCCCGCCGTCGTTTTCACAAAAAACATCATGAGTCCTTTCCCCCAAACTTCAAGCAAGTTGAAATTGAACTTACCCTAACCGCCAAAAACAACCTACACCAACCAAATAACTCCAACCGAACCATTGAAAAGTCACCGGGACACCTCGAAATGTGGATTTTTGGCTGGCCCGATGTCACCATCTTTTGCCGCCGTCATTTTCCTCTTTCACCACTACCTGCAGCCCTACTTGCACCTGCTATCGTTGCTCATTATCGTGATTGCCCATCTTCTGAGCACGATGAAGTTTTTTGTTACAAAACAGACGAGGGCTTCGCTTACACCCGTAAACGCTTCTCTACCGAAAAAACATATTTTGATTTTATTGAACCAGAATTTATCACATCGCTTCAGTCATATGCCTGGAATTTCTGGCATAATCGCATGAGCCAAACAGAAAAGGATGCCATACAGGTTCGCTGTAATGGCATCCTCAAAGGTCTACTTTGCTAACCGATAGCGAGGGAGTTGTTCGCCACCCTAACGGCACTCCTTCGCGCCTAAGAAGTTAATTATAAAATCCTTTGGTCAAATAAGCGCGGCCAGAATCACCAAACACAATAACAACAAAATCATCTGGTGAAAGGTTTTTAGCATACTCATATGCAGCATAGGCAACAGCGCCGCTCGATGGCCCAACCAAAAAGCCATATTCTCGCGCTAAACGCTTCATGATAGGAAACACATCATCATCGTGTACACCAATAATCTCATCAATCGGCGCTTGCTCCAAGAGCGGCGAGTCTGAGTCAACGCCAATTCCTTCAAGCTTATAAGGCTTAGGATTGCCGCCGGTAGAACGATATGATGTAGCTGAATCAACACCAACTACTGCCACATTAGGATTACGCTCTTTAATGTAGCGACCAGCGCCACCAACGGTACCGCAACTACCTACGGCACCAATAAAATGCGTTAGCTGTCCACCCGTTTGATCCCAGATTTCGGGCCCAAGAGAATAGTAATGGCCCAAGGGATTATTTTGGTTAAAATACTGCGCCATAAATAGCGAATTGGGTGTCTGCTCATGAATACGGCGTGCAACTTCGTAATATCCCTCTGGATCATGAAGATCAAGTGTTGGCTTGCAAATAACCACCTCAGCACCGTATGCCGTCAGCGTATCCCACTTTTCTTTACTAACTTTTTCTGTCGTCGTAATAATAACCTTATAGCCTTTTGCTGCCCCAATCATAGCTGCGGCAATACCTTGATTGCCACCTTGATTGCCAGATGAAGCCTCAATAATAGTGCCGCCTGGCTGGAGTACCCCTTCTTTCTCAGCCTGCTGAACCATAAAATAGGCGGACCGATCTTTTATACTTCCCCCTGGAGAGATGTATTCAAGCTTTGCATAAATACGGGGTGGCACATCAAAAGGAACTCTAACCAATGGCGTGTGACCAATCGCGTGTAACAAACTTTCGTAACGCATTTTACTCCCTAGCGTTTTACTAGAGACCGCAGAAAAAAGAATTATATGGAATAGGGAACAAGCACAGAGAGAAAAGTATTGTTTAAAATAGTACCCTTATCTCGGCAACCTTGATATCTAGATCTTTGCATATCATACGCAATAACAACGCAATAACAGACGCATATCACGACAAACCGGTACGAAGAGCAACTTCTCAGTGATACATTGATCTTTACACATAGAATTCAATCTTTCGTACAGGCCCTAAAATACCGATGCTACGCATCTGAATCTAATACTAAAAAAAACAAAAAACAAGCAAGCAGCCTACTCTTCTTGCACCACCAATCCGGAAGCCAGTTGGCGATAGTGCGGTGAAAGCCGCTCTAACTCTTGACGTGTATGAAATACCAACTCTTTTGTTTCGTTAATCAAGCAAAAGTCTAAAATCTTGTTCGCGCCATCAAGCGTTTTAATGCGATGAGCAATAACCAACGTCAAACTATCGTGCGCAAGTTCTGAGATCATCTGCGTAATACGCTGCTCACTTACCTCATCCAAGCTACTAGTTGGCTCATCAATCAAAATAACAGAGGGCTTAAAATGCTTCGCGCGCAAAACAGAGGGCTTAAAATGCTTCGCGCGCAAATACAAGTTTACAAAGTTAAGACGTTGCCGTTGCCCGCCAGAAAGCGTTGTTCCGCCTTCACCCACAAACGTCTGCAACCCCTTTTCACTTTCAAACAAATGCCACAAACCTACAGTCTGCAACAACTCAATGAGATAAGCGTCTTCGATAGCAACAGAAGAAGGTAAACCAAACAAAAGATTGTAGCGCAGAGAACCCAGAAGGTTAATCGATGTTTGTCCTTGCAAAGCAACCAAATGCTGCCGCTGGGAATCATTAAGCTGATAAAGGTCACACCCGTTTACCAGCACGCGCCCACCCACAGGTCGCAGTTGCCCGCCAAGAACAGAAAGCAGTGTCGTCTTTCCGATCCCCGAGGGACCGATTACGCCAAACAACTTATTTGGTTCATGCCGTGCAATAGAAATATACGAGGAAATATCGTACAAAAGTGGCTCACCTTCAAGATACGCGACCGTTACATGGTCCAGCACGATTGAAATGTCCTCTGTTTGGCACGTCGCATTATTCTCAACCCCGGCATAGCGATCAGTTTTAAAAACCGGAAAGGTTTGCTTACCATATGTATGTGCATAGGCATAAAAATCAATAATCTTACGATACGCAGAAACAACTGACGCCACATAACCATCAAGCTTGAGAACAAACTTCGTACTGCGCAAAACAAGGACCAAAAGTGAAAGTGCATAAACCTTCGTAAAAACCCCATTATTAATTAGATAAATAAGCAGGGATGAAACTACTAAAATACAAAGAAGATAAAAGAAAACCAAGACTCCTCGCATCAAGCGATGCGACATAAAAAAGATTCCTTCTGCACCGATAAGCCCGAGTGAACGGCGCTCCAATTTACCACGCACCGTATCACTTGCAAAAACCGTGCGCATAAATGATGCCCGATTAATAATCTCGACTCCAATCTTGTTCAGCCGGTCATCTTCCTTATTGTATGTTTGCTCGAGTGCAAAGGTAACACGCGTCGTAATAAGCGCCACAATTAAGCCCAAAACAACAAAGATTACCCCAACAACCGCACCAAGCAAAGGGCTACTCAAAAAGAGCATTATCATGGTCGTAATCATAACAACAACAAATGGATAAAAATCGTCTAATGCTGTTTTAGTAAAATAAAAGAACGCATCCGAGGTCCTTCGGACCTTGCCAATGGTAATTCCGCTGGCGCGCCGCGCATGAAAAATCGGATCTACTGATAAAAAAAACTCATATGCCGAAAAACGAAAGCTTCCCTGAACCTGCGAATACAAGCGTGTAAAAAGCGGACGAGTAACAAACCAGCTAAAAATTTCTTCCGCAAAGTATGGCGTCATACATAAAATAAGAAATCCGATACTTTGTCGCTCAATTGCCCATCCCAAAATAATGGGAAACAACGAATCAAGTGATTGAAAAATAGTCATAGAAAGGCAAACAACCAGAATTTTGCCAATATGGGGGGCATAGACCATCCACCATGGTTTTGAAAAATCTATTGGGTAATGGCGTGCGTTATTTTTTGTCGCCCATCCTGCCCAACGATGAAATAAGGTACGCATGACTATTCCTTAGTTTTTGCTTGTATCGATGCAGCCTCAATCCGTAATATTTTTTTATCTATCTTTCCCGTTGACGTTACCGGCAACGTTCTTTTTATGATAAACCAACGAGGCGTTTTGTAAAAGGCAAGGTGTTGTTGACAGTATGAACTAAGATGTACAGAAGCGACCCCAGAAAGCAATGTTTCATCCTCACTCATAACAAAAGCGACCGGCACCTCTTCATCATCAACAACAACGCCTACAACAGCAACCTGTAAAACACCT
>Ga0209417_1005501_pt1 | contig 13884 bp, 8 predicted proteins | sample RifGroF2_FD_184002 | JGI IMG/M metagenome (GOLD analysis project Ga0209417, IMG submission 184002) | Groundwater microbial communities from Rifle, Colorado, USA - Groundwater F2 (SPAdes) (version 2) | ecosystem: Environmental > Aquatic > Deep subsurface > Groundwater | place: Rifle, Colorado... | reverse complement strand
CATACGGGCCGTATCAAAAAAATTGATCCCTGAATCAACCGTCGCTTTTAGTAGACTAATCGCGGCATCCTGCGGCATCAGCTCTTTATGAACGCCATAAGGCAGACCTATTTCAACCCCGCCAAAAGCAAGCTCTGAAACCATTATTCCTGTTCTTCCAAGTGAACGTCTATGCATTGCTTAAACCAACCTTTAAATTATAGCATGGCCACACATTGCTGTTTATTATTATCTGCGAACGCAAATCTGTAATGAATTTACTGGCATACATATTCTTAAAATATTGTCATGCCTCGAGTATTGGCCTGCCATTGGCACCTTTTCGACCATTTGTAACTTTTTGTCACTGTTCTGAATTATGGCAGATTCATTCTCATAGTAAGCCAAAACCATTCCTGAAGCCTTAAGAAACACATTCAAAACATTACCTTCAGTTTTAATTTTTTCAATAACTGCCGGCGCGGCATAATAATCTGTATTTCCTATAACGGCAAAACCATCTATTATCGGTGCAATTGAAATCAAATCCGAATCCAAGTTCTTTAAAGCAAAATGTACCGTAGCCCCAGCATCTGCTACAAATGGCTCAAATTGACTCGCATTTGAATAAACCAAACATTTGTCCGAAATTCCAAGTTCCTTTAAAGCTATTTCGCCAGCGCAGGCACAGCCGCTTTCCTGAACATTAAAAACACCACAAGTGACAATATTATGAACTGACGCAACAGCAATACATACACCTTTATTAATATATGGATTTTCAAAAAAACGCGATTCAATTGGTCTTGCCAAATTTTCATATCGAGGCACAGTTCCATCAGGCAAAACAAGTCTCCGAATTATTCCCATATCCACAAAGCCTGGTTTGTCAGTAATATATATCGGCGAACCGGAAATTGCCAGCATACGCGCAAACGTAGCTGAATAAGTGTCGCCACTTTGAAACATATCAAAATCCGGCCAAACGATTCTGCTAAGCCAAAAACTATTGTAGAAGTTATTGACAATATGTTTGCGAGCACTGAAGACATCATTCGGCTTGAAATCATTGCTTATTCTCAATAAATGGTCGAAACGACAATTTAAATATATTTCAGGATGCGTAGCCATACAATAAAGCATCATCATTCCATTTTCGTCAGCAGCCTTGTTTAATGTTGACTGAAGATTAGCCATATAGTCGGCAATATTGCACTGATAAGGCAAAAGTCGACGGTGGAAGCCCTGGTTATCAATCTTTACAAAGCTAATTCCCCATTGACGCATTTGTCTGTACCACTCAGTGTATAGACCAGATGTTTTGGAAGGAATAATCCTCCCCGCATTAGCTGTTGTAACTAATTCTTTACTATCATCTGCCAGTTGAGAGTTCCTCGCTATACCATCCCAATAGCCGTTCAGAGCATGCCATAGTCCCACGGCTTCGATACCATTTTTATTACAGTATTCAACAAGGTCTTTCATGCCAAATGGAAATTTGGACGTATCGGGTAGTAACGACTTCAATCCTGATGCAGATATTCCTTCTGAAGTTGCTTTTCCATCATCAATTGAAACATCAAGCCAACCGTCGTCAATGATAATGTATCGCACGGGAACATTGTTGTCATGGAAATTACCTATCGTTTTTCTGATTGCTTCGTCATTCACGTCGCGACCATAAGCATTCCAACTGCACCAACCAAGCTTATTAAAAGGCTCAGGCGGTGCACCACCCTTTCTGAATTTGAAATGAGGGTAGAGGGTATATTGACTGTCCCAAAGCGCATCTATAACCTCATCCATAGTACGACCAAATGAAAACAACGCCATCGGATACTCGCTGATATATTCCTCACTGCTGCCAGTACATGCTATCACCGAAAGTCCGCTGCTGCCACCCCGCAATCTTCCAAGGACGTTTTCAATGGTTACAGGGACAACACCTCCGATCAAACCATCAGAGTATTTCCAGCAGGCAAGCATCCCCCAGTCATGCTTCAACTCTGAAGCACAATCATTTACAAAGACCGCCTGTGACCACCAGAGTCCTTCACAATCAAAATTCTGAAATTCATTCGATCTATTATGAAAAAACACGCTTTTGTCTATTTCAGGTATTGATGTAACGGTAATGCTTGCGGCATTGTCCGGCGAAAATAAATTTTCACCGCAATCATTCAGATATGACAACAGAACACTATTGCCAACGTATGAAGCACGAATCCGTCCAGAAATCTCTGCCATTGGCAAAACTTTAATAGAACCCATACCACACAATCGCAACGGATATGTAATTGAGCCGGAATCAATCACAGCCAGCCCAGGCCTGATTCTGTCACTTTTGAGCGATAATCGCGTCATTCTGAAATTCAGGGATAAATCGCCAAATAAAATACGCCGCAGACCATCGGTGCTTAGCTGGAATTGTTTGGCTGACGGCTGAAAACTGAATTCAACATCATTTGAGTTAATAAGACTCATGTTGTAACAGATCCGAGCTGCCGTTCACCTATCAATTTGACCTCTACGTCACACGGTTTTTCCACAATCTCTATGTCATATTTTTTACCGTCACCATAGAACTCCAGCCAAAGCAATTGTCCCCTTAGTGGGAGTTTATATGTGAATCGTTTGAAATATCCTGGTACATTGGGATTGACCCTCACAATGTTAGCATGCATCATTGATAAATCGACGCCTAAAATATAATGCGGTATGGCATAAGCTGGTACACTGCCCCAGCCGTGACAAGTTGAAACGGGTATCCAGTCCTTCTCAAAAGTTGGCGTGTTGCCCAGAAATGGATGGGGATACACATACTTTGGGGTCACAGGATCGAACACTTCCCACCATGTTCTAGCGCCACGGTCCAGCATTCCTCCCCAATAAGTTTTTATGTGCTCGAGAATTTCTGCATACTTGCCTGCTTTGGCCAAAGCATCAAAAATTATTAAATAAAAAGCCGGGCCAAAGGGCACTTTATGATCAGCTAACGCGAGTGTTCTTGACAACAGCTCATTCATTTGTTCACGATTGACAAAACCTCCATAAATAGCAGCGTAATTACTTTGGATGGACACTTTTTTGGAAAGTTCATTTGCATAATATGTATCCCTATAAACCCCCTTCTGCTCATCGAAAAGCCATAAATTAATATTTGCTTTCAACCTTTTTCTTGCAGCCACAAATTTCGAGATATCCCTATTACAAACAGCATATATGCATATAAGGTCATCAAGGCATCGTGAGTAAAGCGAGTTTAGAATTATTGATTTCCCCTTTTTATCCAAATCACGGCACCAATCAAGAAATGGCTGCTTACCATGCGCACTATCAAGAAGCCCCTGATTATCAACATACGAATCAATATAGCTTACAAGTCGTTCGAGTTTGGGGGCAAGTTCACATAATAGCTCGACATCACCCGTATAGTCATAATATTCTCTCAACGTACTTATAAGATGCAGGCAAAAGTCTATAAAAAACATATTGTTATTCTTGGGGCCTGCCGGCGGAATTGACCCATCGGTACGTTGAAGAGCAAACATCTGTCGGATACATTTGCTCACAATCTCAGGATTGCCATAGATGTAATAATTCGTCAAGGCCATTATTCGCATATCAAATACCCAAAGAGCTCTCTCGCGCCATGGGCAATCCTCAAAATGGTGAGAAGTGCACAGTTTTTGTGTGTACTTGGATACTTCCATGATTTCATTTATTTGTTTATCTGAACTTTCCACAACGCCATTAGAATTATAAGCATAAAAGCTTTGCTCAAGACGCACATATCTGATCTGCACCGATGATTCTATAGCAATGAATTTAAGCTGGACAAATCTAAATGCGCGTCGTTGGTAGCTATGCCACACACTCTCACCTTGGAATCTTATTACATCAAGTCTGTATAGATCAAGGCTCTCACCATACCAGATTTCACAAACGAATGGGCCACCATTTATGGCAATTTCAGGATACCCAACGGCCATAATTCCAAAATCGAGAGTCACCGAAGGCATAGAGCCACACTCACCGGCTTCAATTAAAATATCGTTTTTAGTATACGGTATAGGCAGTGAATCCGCAGAGATACTAACATTGCCCAAATTGGCGGCAATATCAACAATTCGATTAGGATAAACCCAATTGCTATCCAAACCGTTAGTATCCAGTTCTATAAGATTTTGAACAAAGCTTTCGCTAACCGCATCAGCAATTTCAATTGCATTAGCCCAATCACTATGCACATATCCAGGCTCTGCCCAATTATCAGCTTTGTGTCCATTATAGAATTCTTTGTATCCTCCCCAGCGGCTTATTAGAGTATTACCACTTTCCATAGTTATTCCGGTATAGACTTCGGATCGCTTAACTTTCCATGAACTGTCACTTACGAATTTTAAATGTTTGCCTTTAACCATAACCAGTAATCCTGGCTCGCCATAGACATAACCCTGTTCACTGTGTGAATTAACTCCGTCATGAAAGAGTAGCACCGCAATAACATTATTGCCATTTCGAAGCAAATTATTATCGATCTGATATTGGTCATAATAATAATAGGACTGATCTGAAACAGCTGGTCCTCGGCCAATCATTTTGCCATTAATCATGAGTTCATAGTTCGACACGGCTGTAATATAAACTGTGATATCTTCCTTTTGCGAACATGAAAAACTATGAACAAACTGCAAGTAAAGATTATTTTGCCCAGACACATCTCTTTTGCTAATCCACTTTGCACCTGACGACAACCACTCTTGATTATTATTTCTCAATGAAATCATCCTCAACACTATTAGACAGACTTAACAATAACACTCAACACCCTTTCTGTCCAGATTAAACCAAATTAAAAAATGCAACTCAACCTTAGTTCGTTAGCAGATACAATCCGTCTGCCTGACGTTTACAAATTTACCTGTTACTGCCGATTCTTTAGCAGCTAAACAGGCATAGACACTCTGAATGCCACTGCCGATTTTGCTTAATGACCTGTTTTTCCCTTTCATTACATCAATAAAATTATGGGCCAATTCCCGATCACCACCAAAATGAGTTATACTGGTGTTCACTTTAAGTGTCTGAGTAACTGGCTGGTGATGTTTTATGATTTGCATTTCATTTTTGTACCAATCGAAATTAACTGTTCCATGATAACCACTAATAATTGCTCCGCGCCTTTTTGCACTTTGTCTTGAGAAAAATACCTGTGTGTAAACGCCATGTGCTCCTGATGCAAATTCGACAAGAATACTTGATGAATCCTCATTCATACCATTTTCAGCATTACCACAATCAACACTAAATAAACAGGCATGATCATTATAAATACCACCCGAACCATTACGCTTTCGGTTCTTTGGGCTTTCCAAGCAAATATCTGCATCTTCACAAACGGAACAACGCAATCCACTGGATTTAGTGCCACCAAACACTCTACCTATAGAGGACATAGCCGCTACACGGATGATAGGCGAACCCATTAAATAACTCATATAATCCAAATCATGCGTAGCTTTTTGCAAGAACAATCCTTGGGTTACATTATACTCCTGATATTGGTCTTCCCAGTATACCGTGCCATAGGGAACATAATTAAGAGCAGTTATGTGTTCACAATCACCAATTGCGCCTTCAGCAATATACTTTTTCGCCAGATTACATAAAGGTGTAAGCCTAAGTGGAAAACTGACAACAACCTCACATTTACTATGTAAAAAAGCATCATCTAAACTTGACGCTTGTTCCATAGATATAGCAACTGGCTTCTCAAGAAAAAGCGGAATGTCAAAACGAGAGGCAGATACCGCATAAGAAGCATGCAGATTGCAACGAGTGCCAATCATAAGACCATCTATTTTCTTACTCCGCAGCATTGTTTCTAAATCTGTGTAAAAAGTTACATCATTAACATCAGAACTTGCAAGACGCTGCCGCACTCCTGTTTCATCAGGATCTAAAACGGAAACAACTTTTATATCAGAATCGATTTCGCGTAATGTAAAATCAATAAAATGTTGAATGCGTTTGCCATATCCAATAACACCAAGCTTTAACATAATTTCTTTCTATATAAGTCTCTCAATTACACAACCAAGTAATTAGACTCTTAATAGTATTTTTATTTACATGAAAATTGTTTAATCGAAATTCGAGATTGCTTTTATGTCAACCAAATCACGCTCATTAATCTTTACATCTTTTGAAAGAGTCCACAATGTAAGATCGGTAAGATTTTTACGATTGGGCCGAAATATACATATTATCAATGGCAGTAATGCCGCAATCAAAAGGCCTGGCATTCCAATCCACATAAAACCTATTCGCTTGTCAACTGGAACAGAATAATAAAGCGCATAAGGCAAATACATACTAACAGCACCACCAACCAGCAGTCCCGCTATGATAGCCGTTGCAGAGACCCTCGGCACTAACACGCCGAACAAAAACGCAACTAATAAAATACCCCAGAGACTCGACCAAATTCCTGATATTTCAAGTACACTGCTTGTAATATTTTCACTCCCAATAGTCATTAGCACTGCTATGATTATGCTCAACATGCCAATGCAAGCACTTAAAATCCTACATACGGTCAGTTCATTTTTTGAATCAAGCTGAACAATATCTAGCCGAACCGCCCAATCTCGATGTACAACGTTAGCTATGCAATTCACAGTAGATGCCACCGTACTCATGAGCGCCGCCAATAATGCTGCTGTAATGATACCAGGTAATGGTGAGGGCAATTGCGTATTTATAAAATAACCCATGACATTATCACTGGTTACCTCTTTTGGCAAGATGCTGGAACTTTTACTATAATAATAAAATAGACCAATACCTATTATCCATAACATACCGATAATCGGCACACATATCAAAGCATTCCCAATAATCGACTTTTTCGCTTCCTTATAAGACTTTGATGACAAGAGCCTCTGAACAACTGACTGGTCAGCGCTAAGAGAAGCCAAAGGTGCTAAAACAGCGTTTATCAACAGTAGCCAGATACTAAAACGATCTGTAAGATTGAATCGATAGAATTCCGGTTTTACTAAATCACCATATCCTTTGCCATTTCCAGCAGCATGAGAATATATAGCGAATAAATCAAAATCAGCTAATTTCAAGATTTTGCACATGATCACCGCTATTCCGATAACAATCACCACACCCTGCAGTGCATCAGAAAACATTATGGCTCTTGAACCGCCTGCAACAGCATACGTAATTGTCACAATGCCAATTACAAGTATTGTTATAATCGGCGGCCAGCCAACTAAGGACTTAAATACCATTGCACCAGCATAGAATACTGTACCAAGATATAAAAGTCGAACTAGACAATACACTGCCGACCCCATTAACCTAGTCGTTAGGTTATACCGTTGTTCAAGATATTCATATGCTGTAAAGGTATGAGTTCTGAAAAAAAATCGCAAGAATAACCATATAGCAAGAGGATAGAAAAATATGCTGGAAACTAAAAGAAGTGACAGCATAAGTCCATGCTGATATGCCTCTCCTGGCACAGCAACAAAACTTACCGTACTAAACAAAGTTGCGAAAATTGACAATAATACGATTCCCCAATGCATTGAACGATCTGCAAGAAAAAAATCTTCACTATTGCGATGTGCCACTTTTGCTTTAATAGCAAGCCCAACAATGCCAGCGAAATAGAGTCCAACTGCAACCCAGTCAATAATAGATAACGATACAGCATCCATAAAATATTCCTGTTTTTTATTTTCTACTTTTTACTTTACATCTTGTATCAGACTAAATGCTTTGCCAAAACATGGCAGAGATTTTGTCAAAACTTCCTCGCCACCTCCTAATAACTTAGCTGAACCATTTTGTCCAGAATTATTAGGAAATCTCGGAGCATCACCTATAGTTAAATTATCAAAATGAAATAGGCATATCGTGTTAGGTTCACCATCTCGATACGGACTAGTGGGAGGTGAATTAAAGTCCAATGCATCTGCAGAAATTCGGAGCTCATCAATCATTCCATCAAACACATGAGAATTCTGCCCACCGTAACGACCGATATACAGGTCTTGACTGGAATTCACACGAGGACAAAAAGTTGGTATGATCTTTTCGTTATCCAGCTTACCATTTAAATATAAACGCATTCTCCTGTTAGGTAAATCATAAACGGTTGCTACATGTATCCATTCACCTAACGGTAAGGCCTGCCGAGACTCAAGAAGGATGTCACCATTTGAATTACTGTCCGGTGACATTATATTTACACGAAAAACGAAATGATCATTTGGATAAATGTTCCATTCCCACCCTCTGTGTCGGCCCTGCTCAATGTGATTGTATTTACTTAAAATGCGAAAATATCGGTCTGGTTCTATTCGCCTGTTGTTCAAATAGATAAATGCCTCGATAGTCATTCGCCCGTTTGGAAAGCACAAAACATCTTTGTGCTCAACAACAGCTCCAGTACCAGAAGGACAAAAAATCATTACACCTTTGCATAATGGCTCATGCGTAAGCCATTGGCGCTGTCCCAATCCGTAACATCCCGTGTTACAGAATAATTTCACATTATTACTTCTACAAAGATCTCCATATACACGGGACACAGCTTCCTCAAAACTAGCAGGTACACCGATATTATCATCCTCACTCGAAAGATAACCAATTGCACGATGCGAAATACTCATTTTTTTAGGATATAACCCTTTTCCGGTGAATACACCTATAACCAAACCATCGACAAGTTGCTCACGAACAATCGTCTCCCAATCCAAATATAAATTTCCATATGGCGCACCAATATATCGCCCACGTGGAATACCCGTATATATCACCCTATCGGGCACAGCTTCACGAAGTTCTTTATAAAATTGTACTAAATACTTACCTCGTAATATCCGCCATTTTTCAACCGCTTGATCAGTAGAATTAAAATCCGGACTCTTATAGTCAAATCGAAGGTCTTCTAATATATTAATTCCATATAATCGTTGATATTCTTCAACTATTGGCTTATTAAATCCAAACTGATCTGCATGTTCCGCAGGAAAAGAATGCGTACGAGTGCATACATATACACCATCCGCATCATACTTGCTAATAAAATATTTAATACGTTCAACCATAGCTTTTCGCGCTTCAGGATATGCCATTTCCAAAGGACCATACTGGTAATTACCATTTCGATCAATTGGCTGAAATTCGGGATGCTTGATCGTAAGCCTATCTTGCCACGGAAATGGTGTACCTGCTCCATAGAGTACATCAACAGGAGCACCATGATCAAATATTGTCATATACAAAAGAAACTGCTGTCCATTTTTTTTAGCGAATTCTCTAGCAACTTTTATGGGATCAAATTTCTTACTAATTTCAGCTACTTTGTTAAAATATGATTTCGTAAAATCATCAGATTGCCGTGATTCATAAAATTCTTTTATCACAGATGAAGAACATCGCCATAAAATCGCTTTACCTTCATATTCGTGCATCCACATCTTCATTGCGCGATTTATTTTTTCGGGCGTATCAAGTTGAGCATCACCTCTTACGGTCATTATTTGATCACCCCAACTCACATATATAAGATTTTCAATATTTATAACAGGAGGGAAAATCGATATTGGTTCAACTCCGTATGAATTTATACCTAAAGCAATTATTATGAATTGAAGTAGAACTACCTTCGAAGTAAATGTCTTCACATTATTATCCTCTAATGTTGCTTACCAGTTGCATGCTACTTTATACGCCAAATACGGTTTTTACTATCCTCCAATTGTTGCGTGGTTATATTGCCGACATGACCATCGACGAACATCGCATTATAGCCCCTCGGATGTCGCTTGGGTAAGTAGGAATCAAAATAGCCAGGCTGAGTTCGAAATACTGAACATGCCGCCGCGTAAACATATTCCCAATCCCGTGTATCACAAAAAAACATCATTTCTGCCGGTATTTTAATAGAGTTCAATTTACGAACTTCACCCCTATTCCAGTCCTGCAAACCATAGCCATCATAGTATGTAACCCCCGCTAAAGCACCACAACCCATATTAATGCCATACGTTCGTATTGCTATACCTTGAAATTCAGATTGGGCTACGCCAGAACGCTCAGAAGGACATCGAAGCTTAGTCCATACAGAATTGTATTTCCGAGCATCTGCACGGGTCATCAGATAAACCTTACGCGGTGATTCGCCACTACCTATATAAGGTGTAAGGTTAGAATACCAGGTGTTTACTGAAATCCAGTCTCCACCATTATTCCATCTTCCAGGAACGGCATAGTCTCGATTGTTTTGTGCATACATTTGCGAGGCGATGCCAATTTGACGCAATTGACTTTTGCACACAACCTGTCCTCCTTGAGATCTTGCACGGCCCAATGCAGGCATAAGAACGCTAAGCAAAAGAGCAATGATAGAAATTACCACTAAAAGCTCAACTAGCGTAAAGCCTTTTGTATGTTCTCTGTAATCTGTTTTATAATTTTTATTAGACTTTCTCATTACAAATCTCCATTTACAATCTTCTACATATAGTAAACAACAAAAAACTCAAACTATTAGTACTACAACGCTACTTAGTGTCGGATTATTCCGTGTTTAAAATCCTAAGCACGAAACCCTAAATCCGAAACAAATCTAAAATTCAAAACTCAAATGACCAAAACAATTACATCGCAACGCTGATAGAATAGTTTTTTATTTTGGATTTAGGTCATTTGTATTTGTTTAGAATTTAGATATTCGAATTTCTGATTTAACCGCTTATTTCAAAAGCTGTTACGTTCTCACTTATCAAACGATGTATCGTAGTAGTATTAGGAAGGCGAGAATAAGTTAACCACTTAATTCTCGTCTTCCCTGATATCTGAAAAAAACTCAAACTCCTATTAGAATACCCTATTTTTTTTTCGAAATCCCAGTAAAGCTCCTAAGCCTAAAAGCACAACACTCATTGGCTCAGGAACGATTTGGATATCATCAAAATATGTTTTTGTGCCAGTCGTACCCTGAGGATTAAGTTGCATCGCGTTGACTGTCGAAATCGTTTCAGACAGTGCCTTATCTGATAAAATCTTTATCTCTGTTCCGCCAGCTTCCATAAGGTATAAATCATATGCACCATAAGTACCTTTTGACAGGTCTACATCTTGGCGGATACGTGTCCACTTCTGTTTTGCCATATCATATCCAGTGTCTACCCAGGCGGTACCATTAAAATAAAATACGTTGCCTGCCCCTTGGATAAATATGCCAAGAGATAAACACGAGGTAAATGAACTTTCATCCAATGAAACACCTGGTGTGATTACGGTTGAACTGGGATAGTCATAACGAAACTGCCAATAACTAATTTCAAATCTTTGACCATCTGTGCCAGCCGCAACACGCCCAAATGGAGCTGCTTTGCCACGTTCCACAACAAGCGAATTGTTGCCGCTGTGAGCAAAAGTTGTGCTGATATTCGGCGAACCATCAAGAAGAAAATTCCCCCATCGACCTCCAGTATCAGAACTTGAACCTACAAAGCCACTGACATTGGCACTAAATGAATCAAAATCTTGCCCAATAATAGTGGTACCCATAACAACGCCATGAAACATACCAATGACTACAATACTGCACATAATAAAACGACTCATTTCCCTACCTCCTAAAAAAGTAATGACCATTCATGAGCACTCTTATAGTACCGAGCAACACACCCAACACCGAATACTCATCTCTGTTATAGTATCGGGCAACACACCCAACACTGAACATCCATCTCTTAATTTTTCAATTAACATCAGAACAGGTGTAAATCGGAATTATATTCAATTACAATCACCATCCAAGGGATTGTTACAGGTAAGCCATTCCTGCGCAAAAATTGTAAAATCTGAGAATTCAATTTTGCAATCTGAATTAAAATCGGCAGATAATCCCAAGCCCAACTTTATGAGATCAGAACAAGAATTTACTGTTGCATTAAGTTGAATGTCACCGATATACACATATCCTCCAGCAGGTGCTTGTGGTACTATGTACACGGAATTAACACCATCGTGTAATTTGCTGCTGGCAAACTGAATATTATTTTTAGCTAATATCCAGCCAGCACCGTAGCTTATGTATACATCGTACAATCCCACCCCTGTGCCGTTATCCCATGTTGTAACACTCAGTTTTATCGCATTCCATCGTCCAGCCCAAATACTCTTACCTGTATTAAACCATACTGAATTGTTGAAGACGTTCAACTTGTTATATTTGTCAACATAATAGCCAATTGCCAAATCAGTTTGAACATTGTTGTAATTATTTAAAAACATTGTCACAGCACCTTGCTCACCACCTGTGCCTGTGGCCACCGGGTAAAAATAAGCTATAAATTCAAAGGCCACATCTTGGGGAACTGAAGCAAATGTTGTCCAACCAATGCTAGGAACAGCCGTTCCCTCGGTTGATGTCCACCGAACAACTTTCAAGGCATTTGGACTGCTTGGAGCAAAATCATTGGGATCGTTGTTAGGCGAAACAACGACTGCCGGAAAATCGGCTGCAGACCCGATATCACGCCATCGGCCGTCAACAGTTGTCGTATCACCTACTCCAGATCCGCCGATTGCACCAAGAGGTAGAGTACTGAAATTCTGGTCTATTATTGAAATCTGGTCATCACTCAAATCATTAAAAGAAAGCCACTGTGAAGCATACTCATCTAAATCTTTTGAGTCTATATAACAATCCTGATTTAAATCGACGTTCTCTGTTTGATTTAATACTAAAACATCCTGGCAATCAAGTGGTTCTGAAGCTATAGCGATATTATCAAAGTTTGCCAGTATTTCTCCGAAAGGTGTACGAGGCCTGATGAGAATTGCATTAACACCTCCATGTAAATCAGTAAATCGAAATGCATTATTTCTATCAACAGCAGTCCAGCCCTGGCCCATATTGATCCATGTGTCATAACGTCCATATCCTATGCCATCATTCCAGGTAGTAACAACTATTTTCACGTCGACCCACTGATCTTTAGCCAGATACAAATTTACTGCATCCAAAGTACGATATACACTACTACTTCCATCATAAATTTTTAAATGACCTACCGTATCAGTTTGCCATGCAATGCCTAAAGTGGTTTCTGCTGACAGATAGGCTGAATTGTCAACATACATATAAAAGGATCCAATTTGAGTACCATCGCCAATGTCTCTGGGGCAGAAAGAAAATGATATAATAAACAAAGTATCCTGCGATATCGGATCAGCACTCGATGAGCCGATAATCTTACCCTCTCCTTCCTTCAGACATACCGATAGATTAGATGGATTTCCCGATGAAAGAGCATCAACACTTGGATAATCTAAGTCGGCATCTGATTGCCAAAGCCCGCCAATTGTGTCCACTGAACCTTTTCCACTTGTACCAAGTGGTCCGGTTGTAAACCCATCAAAATTCTGTCTTAATGCAATCGAAGCAACCGAAGTTTCAGCAAATACAATTCCCACAACACAGACCATCAAACACAGTACATTTTGTTTCATTTTAGAATACATTTTGATTCCTCCAATAAAAATTTTAATTACTCATATGACCCACCATAGGCCATATACAACAGCTACACAACTTTTAAAGATTAATTACATGTTTCATCCATAGGGTTATTACACAAGAGCCAATGATTAGCAAATTCCTCAACATCTATAAAATCAACACTGCAGTCATGATTAAAATCGGATAAACTTCCTTGACCAATTTGCCAAATATCACTGCATGTAAGATACCGTTTCAAAATAATATCATCAAAATATGTTTTTGTGCCAGTCGTACCCTGAGGATTAAGTTGCATCGCGTTGACTGTCGAAATCGTTTCAGACAGTGCCTTATCTGATAAA
>Ga0209417_1005497_pt1 | contig 13893 bp, 4 predicted proteins | sample RifGroF2_FD_184002 | JGI IMG/M metagenome (GOLD analysis project Ga0209417, IMG submission 184002) | Groundwater microbial communities from Rifle, Colorado, USA - Groundwater F2 (SPAdes) (version 2) | ecosystem: Environmental > Aquatic > Deep subsurface > Groundwater | place: Rifle, Colorado... | reverse complement strand
TTTCTCATCGGTTTAGAAAAAGTTTTTAACTTCATTTTATAAAGGGAATCTTCCATCCATTCCTCATCCATTTTTCCAAAAGTTATGGGGACGGGTTCTTTCTGAATTGCATAATCGGGACGTAGTCTCAGGAGCGAATCGAATGAGGCTCCTTTTCTAAGTTGGTTGTATATCTTATAACTTTCAATCGAATCAACCGAACTGATTATCAAAACCTTCAAGGTGGTTTTGGCTCTCGCTTTTCCACGGATCAAATCCAGATCAGTAATTTTAACTTTGCTCTCAACTTCCTGTTTGTATAAACCATCGCGGAGGAACATTTTTTCTATCGGTTTAATCAAGTTTTGATAAAGTTTTAATGTATCAAAACGCCTGTCAAGTGCTTCCAACGCCCATAGTTTTTCCGCGATAACCGAAGCAAGAAACTCTATTTTGAGCGAATCGGTATTTTTGTGCGTTACACTCGCATGCGGCAAAAGTTCGTACCGGGTTTTAAACTCGTCAACCGTAATAACGGATGAACCGATTTTTGCTATGGGGTCGTCCTTTTTTTGCGCTTCACTAAAATTGATTTGCAAAAGAAATGTGAATAAGAATAAGAGAATGTTTTTCCTCATTACCGGTGAATCCTAATTAAATTATGGGTAAAGAATATTTTTTTTATTGCAATATACAGGTCTGAACTAAATTAGCAGAGGCAAATTTCGGGAAACCATCTCTAAAAGTTGAACCATAATCTAGCAAAGCCCGCCAAAAAGCTGTCGGGTAAACCAGAACCAAATTGAATGAATGGATGCAAGATTGAATGACTGAATGAAAAACATTCAACCATTCACTTTCATTCAGCCATGCTGTTGTTCTTTTACCGCTAATATTTTTCATATCCTTTGGAATAACTTATTTTAACGGAGAAAGAAATCAACTTCCGAGTATTTCTCGGCAGTTCAATTGGAAAGTAAAAGAATTTAAAAAACAGAAATCAACTTAAATAGTATGTTAACACCACTTGAAGTTTTAAATAAACAATTCGGCTTTAACGAATTCCGTTTTCACCAGCAGCAAATTATTGATTCGGTTCTGGCGAAAAAAGATACTGCCGTTTTGATGCCTACCGGAGGCGGTAAATCGCTTTGTTATCAAATTCCTGCGCTGTTATTTGATGGACTGACTATTGTCATTTCACCATTGATCGCGCTGATGAAAGATCAGGTTGACGGATTACGGCTTAACGGAGTTGCTGCCGCTTTTCTTAATTCAACTCTTTCGGCAAATGAGCAAACGCAAGTGATGAACGATATCCGCAATCAGCAAATAAAAATTCTCTACATCGCGCCGGAAAAAATCTTCATCAACGAGCAGCAGTTCCTCAATTTCCTTAAACCGTTAAATATTTCTTTATTCGCTATAGATGAAGCACATTGCATCTCTCAATGGGGACACGATTTCCGCCCCGAATATTTGCAGTTAGCCGTTTTGAAAAAACATTTTCCCGATGTTCCCATCATCGCGTTAACCGCAACCGCGGATGAACTGACACGAAAAGATATTCTTGAAAAGCTGAAACTTCAGTCGCCTAAAACATTCATCTCAAGTTTTAACCGGGAGAATATTCACTACTACATCGAGCCGAAGCGGAACTGGCTGCCTTATTTGTTGAACTATTTAAAAGTGCATAAAGAAGATTCGGGAATTATTTACTGCCTCTCCCGCGCATCAACGGAATCGCTTGCGGATGATCTTGTGGAATACGGATTTTCCGCAAAACCGTATCACGCCGGATTAGAAAAACAAATCCGGGATCAGCATCAGGAATTATTCATAAAAGATAAAGTAAAAATTATTGTTGCAACAATTGCTTTTGGGTTGGGAATCGACAAGTCCAACGTCCGCTACGTCTTTCATGTTGATCTGCCGAAAAATATTGAGAGCTATTACCAGGAAACCGGCAGAGCGGGTCGAGATGGAATTAAAAGTGACGCCATTTTATTCTACGGAAGAGGCGATCTTGTTAAACTTAAAAAGTTCTGTGAGATAGAAAATAATCCGGCACAAAGTAAAATCATGCTGGAGAAGTTGAACAAGATGGCGCGGTTATGCGAAACACAAACGTGCCGGCGTAAATTTATGATGAATTATTTCGGAGAAGAATACCCAAATTATTGCGGAAGCTGCGATGTCTGTTTAAGTAAATATGAAAAATTTGACGGAACGATCATCGCGCAAAAAGCACTTTCTGCCGTTGCAAGATTAGACCAACGGTACGGAGTAAATTTCGTCATCGATTTTCTCCGCGGTTCAAAATCGGAAAAGATCATGGACTGGCAAATGCAATTGAAAACTTATGGAGTCGGCTCCGATACCGGCAAAGAAGAGTGGCGGCAATACCTTAACGACCTTATTGTTATGGGCTATTTGCATCAGGAAGAAGGACAATATCCCATTTTGAAGCTGACGGAAAAAAGTAAAGCGGTTCTTAAAGGTGAAGAAAAAGTAACCTTCGTTAAAACAATTGCGCGGAAAGAAGTTGAACAGAAGGAACTACCTTATGAAGTTGAGTTATTGTCTCAACTTAAAAACCTTCGCAACCGGTTAGCCGAAGCAGCGCGCGTTCCGGCTTATATTATTTTTTCCGATACAACACTTTTGGAGTTGGCAACCTATCTTCCGTTAGATTTTTCAGAGTTGAAAAAAATCTCCGGCTTCGGCGAAATAAAATTGCAGCGGTACGGAAAAGTATTTCTTGATGAAGTGAATGATTTTTGTAAGAAAAATAAATTGTCGTCACGGATAACGGATAAATTTCCAAAGAGGATAAGAAAAGCAGCATCTTCCCGCACTTCCGAAAGATCAGACACAAAATTAGAAAGCTTTGAATTATTCAAGAGCGGAAAATCAATACCGGAAATTGCGGTAGTCCGCAGTTTATCAACTTCAACCATTGAAAATCATTTGGCGCATTACATAGATACCGGTGAAATCGGTATAAATGAATTGGTGACCAAAGAGAAAATAGAGCTGATTGAAAAGGCAATTCAACTGCACGGTCATTTGCTGCTTAGTAATCTTAAAAACGCATTAGGAGAAACCATTAGTTACGGTGAGATCAGAGCGGTAATAAATCATTTAAAGTTAGATTTTCATTAAAGGAATATTTTTATAGGAAAAGGAAATTACCGGAGGGTATATGTAGTTCCCATTTGCTGGTTGCAGACTGCCAATTGCAAACGCCGACAAATCCGTGCGAATGATAAATAAACCGGATTTGTAAGCGCAGTCACAAATCATCAATTGACCATTTGTATTATTGACATTTATATCCTTTATCACTAATTATTATTGTGAAATCTGATATTTTTGGACAGTTCATTTAACGGACTTTATTCTAAGTATAATATTAGAAAGGTTTGTGTTTCTATCAGCCATGAAATTAAACTGTTTACTGTTAATATCTACTTATGAGAGATTTTTCTGAACGCTATTTTCAATCTCCATAAGAACTTTGAAAAGTATCAATCTATAATTAAGTTAAAGAATAACTTCAATTACTCCGAAAGGAACACTACAATGAAAAAACTTTTACTTTTTGTATTTGTTTTAATGTTCTCTCACAGTCTTTTCCCACAGGTCACCCTCCTTTCTCCCAACGGTGGAGAAATTTGGCTTGCAGGGTCAACACAAAATGTTTCATGGGCTGACGTAAATGCTTCTACCGGGTATGTAAATCTCGACTACTCAACCGACAATGGTGTAACGTGGAACCGATTTGCAAATAGCGCCAGTTCGATGTATCCAACCTATTCATGGTGGATTCCAACCCTCGTTGGTACAACTTATAAAGTGAGAGTTACAGACGCAAACAATTCCTTCTATTCTGATGAAAGCGATGCGCCCTTTACAATAACCGATCAACTTCCACCGACATTAACGCTTACTTATCCCAACGGCGGCGAAATTATTTATAGCGGTTCACAACAAAACATTACTTGGACCAGCAGTAATATCGGTTCCATAAATTTATATTTTTCTCCCGATAACGGTGTAACGTGGAATTCGATTGCTACCAACCTCCCTGCTTATATGGAAAGTTATTCAAGCATCGTCACTTCAGGTTCTACTAATAACGCAATAATTAGAATTAGTGATGCGTCTGACGCTGCGACTTTTGATGAGAGTGACGGAGTGTTTACAATACTTGATACAACCAAACATAAAATAACCGTTTCATTTCCTAACGGTGGAGAAAATTTGCAAGTCGGTTCAGAACAGTCCCTCGCATGGACAAACACAAACATGACAGGTACCGTCAATATCGATTACTCAACCGACAACGGAACAAATTGGTTTTCTGTTGCTTCAAACCTCCCTTCTATGTACCCCACTTACCTGTGGACAATTCCGAACACACCATCAACCAACTGCAAAATAAAAGTTTATGATGTTGCCGATCAATCTATCTTTGACGAAAGTGATGCCCCTTTTACAATAACCACTTCTCTAACGGGAGGAGTTGTTGCCCACTATAATTTTAACGGTGATGCCACTGACGGCACCGGTAATGGACACGACGGAACTGTGAACGGAGCGCTATTAGTTCCAGACCGTTTTTCAAATCCGAACAGCGCGTACTCATTCCCCAATCCTTCAAGAATTGCCGTGCCACATTCTCCTGAATTGAATTTTCCCGGAGGTAAATTTACTTTTACCGTTTGGATGAAACAGGAAGCGGGCAGCAACGCTTTCAATTGTATTCTTGGGAAAGATTACACACAAGAATTTGGATTCGGCACATGGGGAACCGACGGTACTGCTCCAACCTATCCACGTTTAACTATTGGCAATCAGCTTACACCATCAAACAATGCATCGCCAATCAATAGTAACACATGGTATCATATTGCCGTAACCTTCGATGATTCAAAAGACGAAGTGCAATTTTTTATAAACGGTCTTTTAACGGAAACAGAAACAAACACAGGTTCCATTACTCCAACAACGACAGAACTGGGAATTGGTTCGGACGGAAAATATTTTGACCAGTTTTCAGGAGTCCTTGATGACATAAGAATTTTTGACCATGTGCTTACATCTGCTGAAATTTTTTCAATTTATAATGATTCGGGAATTTTAGATCAAGTACTAGAATTAGAAACTCCCAACGGAGGAGAATATCTTGTTGCAGGAACAACCGACACCATTCATTGGTTCTCAAATTATTTAACACAAGTTAAATTAGATTACACAACAGATTACGGTGCAACATGGACAAATATCGTTGGCAGTATGCCTGCAGAATATCCAGACGGTTATGCATGGGTTGTCCCCAATACGCCATCAACATTCTGTAAAGTTAGAGTAACCGATAACAATAATCCGGATTCATTTGATGAGAGCGACAGCGTTTTTACTATTCAACTATTTAAGAGTGGTGAATATACTCCTGATGCCAACACGGTTCTGTTAGATCACTTTAACGCTACAACCGATGCAACTGTTTTAGCTTTTAAAGAAGCAGGGCTTCCATGTGGCAGTGAAAATCCATCTGCGGCTCCAAATTATTCTTTCAGCCCCGGAATGAATGAACTCAATTATGCGCTTAACATGGCTCCTCCTGTTGGAGAACCCCAAGGCTCATCAACTTATCTTAAATATCCCGGAGGTCAAGTTTTAAGCCAGGCGAACGGAACAATTGAATTTTGGATTTACCTTCCTTCTTATGAAAAAGGGTTGTCTTTGGTAGAACAAGGTCCGTTTTTCAAATCTTGCGCAGGCTGGACTTTTAATATGTTTATCGATTCAACGGGAACTTTGCAATCCTCTGCGTGGGCAGCGTTTGGTATGAATTCCGGCACGCATAAAGTTCCGCTTAACCGATGGACTCACCTTGCAGTTTCCTGGGGTAGCATGGGAGCTAAAATGTACATTGACGGAATGTGGGTAGGAAGTGATGTTAATACCGGTATGCCCGCTGATGGATATAGTGGTTCTTTACTTATTACACTTGGTACCGGTGCGGGAGTCAGTGTTTTAATTGATGAACTTCGAGTATCAAATATTCAGAGAAGAGAATTTAATATTATTCCGCAAGAGTTCGTTTCCGTTGCTTCACCTAATGGTGGAGAAAATTTAGTTGCCGGTGAAGTTGATACCATTCGATGGACGAGTAGTAATACAAGTATTTTAAATATTGAGTATTCAACGGATAACGGAGTGAACTGGATATCAATTTATCCCGCTATGCCTGCAAGTGTTGGAAGCGTTCCATGGTTAGTTCCAAACACTCCATCAACAAGTTGTAAAGTAAAAATAACGGACGCTGATAACGCGACTATTTTTGATGAAAGTGATAACGTCTTCACAATCGCTCCTCAGATGTTTACAGACCTCGTAGCATATTATCCGTTTATGGATGGGAGTCTGGGAGATTTTAGCGGAAATGGAAATACCGCTTCAAATTTTGGAGGGCAGTTAGTTGCAGACCGGTTTGGTAATCCCAACAATGCATATTACTTCAATGGTGATGCGTATATGTCCGTACCAAATTCTCCGAGTCTTCAATCCCCTACAAATATGGTTACTCTTTCCGGATGGGTTAAAAATGATGTTGGAGCAATTTACGCGGTAGCTGTAAAATCAGCCAGTTCGGGTTTAGGGCAATATCGATTATATCTTACAGATTATTCGGTCGTTTTTAGCAGCAGTATTGCAGCTGACGTAAGTATGCCGTTCACTTTTGAACATGGTAAATGGTATTTTGTTGCAGTAACCTGGGATGGAACTACTATCAATTATTTTGTCAATGGGAATTTCATCGGCAGCGCATCATCAGTAGGAACATTAACTCCTGATACCGAACCGTTAGTTTTCGGAATGGATACACCCGGCTTAACGGAATTTACCGTTGGAACGATTGACGATATACGTATTTACAACCGCGCATTACCATCTGCGGAAATCCGTGCACTTTACCATGAAGGCGGTTGGGATATTCGTATGGTTGACTCAGGATTGGTTGCCTATTATCCATTCAACAACAATACAGTTGATGAAAGCGGAAACGGAAATAACGGAACAAATAATGGAGCTACACCCAGTTTTGACAGATTCAATACTCCGAACAGTGCGTTGAGTTTTGATGGAAACACCAATTTTGTTTTGGTTCCAAGCAGTTCGTCGTTAAATGTTCAAAACAGCATCACGTTATCGGCATGGATAAAAACCGACAATCCACATATTATTCAAGACGTGAATCCCGGATCCATTCTCGCCAAACATGAAACCGTTCAAACGAGACAATATGATCTATTCTTTTACAGCACAACTTACGATTCACTTCATTTCGATCTAGTAGATGAACGTGATAATTTTTCTTCAGATGAATATTTTTTCGGAACTTCAACACCAAGCGCTTCATACCGAAATAATCAGTGGCATATGGTTGTTGGAACCTATGATTACAACACCGGTTTCTCTTCCATTTATATCGATGGAGTCTTGACCACATCAAACTATATCGGACAAATCAATTTAATGAAAACAACTGTTCCATTAACAATCGGCTGCTACTCAGAACAAAATTCAAATTTCAGAGGATTCTACCAAGGGATTATTGATGATATTCGTATTTATGATCGCTCATTGTCACAACAAGAGATCATGATGCTTTATTATGAAAAAGAATATGTTCCAACTTCACTCACGTTAACAGCTCCAACTGGTGGTGAAGTTTATCAGGCAAATTCACCCGTTGCGATTGAGTGGAGTGCAACCAATGTCTACAATTTCAGTTTAGAATATACTTCTGATAACGGTGCAAGCTGGGCGCTGATTTGTGATACACTTACAAGTGCTTCAACTGGGTTTCTCTGGTACACACCATACCTTGAAAGCGACATGGTGAGAGTTAGAATATTGGATAAAAATAATCCAACCCTATTTGATGAGAGCGATAGTAATTTCACGGTTACAAATAAAATCACTCAGTTTATTCCTCTGTACTATTCCGGGTGGAATATGACTTCATTTTATGTTCAACCTCTGTCAAGTTTACCGCGCGATGTATTCCCATCCCCTCCGGTGCTTCAAGTAAAAACCGAATTACAATCATTTGATCCATCGTTACCGGAATTTCTTAATACACTTAAAAATGTGAATGCGGCACAAGGATATCTCGTTAAAGTTGACGCCGCCGAAAGTTACTTCGAGGTAACCGGTTTGCCTTTTTATCCTTCAGGCGGACTAAGCTACCGCGCCGGTTGGAACTTGATGAGCTATTATTATTCTTATGGAGAATCTGTCTGGTATGCATTTGAGCCGATCATGACTTCCGTTGAAGAAATTAAAACGTTAACGAGTTACTACAATCCGCTTGGTTCCCCTGAGACAAACACTCTCTATACACTTGAACCGGGAGAGGCATACTGGCTGCGCTTGAAAAATAATATTGACGGGTATGTGCTTCCTTCCCCGCAGGCGATCATGCCAAAGAAACATCAAACCATTGGACAAAAACTTATGGCTGATCTTCCATGGAAGCTAAAGGGTTATCCGCAAAGTACGGTTGCTATCTTTACTGTAACTTCAAATGGAAAACCGGTAAACGCAGGAAGTGTTGTAGCGGCTTTCGTTAACAACGAATGCAGAGCGATAAGCGAAGTTAAACTAAACTCCGAAGGAACAGCATTTGCCACCTTGGTTATCAACGGAGATAAAGAAGAAGAAGTTTCGTTCAAAATTTTTGATGCTGTAAAAAAAGAAGCATTCGGTTCAAATCTGAAAATAAAAACAAAACCGGGCACAACTATTCCAGGAATACAAGAACTTCCGTTCACCTTTGTAACCGGAGTAGAAGACCCGATCTTGCCAACAACTACAACGTTAATGAACGCATACCCGAATCCGTTTAACCCGGAAACGAGAATACGTTATGAGCTAAACAAAGATCAACATGTAAGTCTAAAGATTTATGACGTTCTTGGAAAAGAAGTTATAACATTAGTAGACGACACCAAAAATGCCGGCTATTACGAAGTTTCATTTGATGCAAGCGGATTACCAAGCGGAATTTATTTCTACCGGATGCAGTCTGGAGAATATGTCTCGGTTAAAAAACTTTTATTGTTGAAATAAAAGTTTGAATCTTAGCGGCTTTGCGCAAAACAATTTTCTCGCAAATCCGCAAAGAAAAAGTTAATGTTGAATAAAATGAGTAAGTCATGTTACGTGGGATTATACTTTGCTTTGCCACGACCTTCAGGTCGTGGGATAAAAAGCAAAAAAAGCAAATGGCTTTAGCCAAATACGGGCTATCATTTGTGGCTAAAGCCGATTTTATGGTGTTCATAAATCCACGAGCTAAAGCTCGTGGCTATGCAATTGAATCTTTGCTTAAAGTAATTGAGTAAGTAAATATTTAGCAAAAAGAGAAAATTAAAATAGAGTACGAAATTATTTCTTTGCATCTTATCAATTTTAAGCATAAAGATGATGCAGAGAACGCAAAGTAAGTAAGTTTAAAACAGAAGGAAATAATTATGAAAAAGCTGATACAATCAATTAGCTTGTTATTGTTAACCACGGCAGTTCTTTCTGCACAACCAAAATGGAACCCGGTGATTTATACCAACAGTACTACGCTGTACGGTAAAGTATCAATCAACGGAGTACCGGCACAACTTGGTGATAAAGTTGGAGTCTTCGTAGGCGATGAATGCCGCGGAGTGGCGGATGTTGTAACTAATCTTGATGAAGGTTACGTCTCCATCCTTATCCAAGGAGAAGTTTCCGAAGAAGCTTCGTTTAAAATATGGAAACAGAGTAACGATGTTGTTTATAAAGTATTTCACAAAGTAATTACTTCCCCCGGCTCAACCATTGGAACTCCGCCTGATTATTTTTTAATCAACGGAAATGGTCCCGACTGGAAACCGGTAATCTATACAAACAGTACAACGCTGTACGGAATAGTAACAATAAATAATATTTCAGCACAACCCGGGGATATAGTCGGCGCTTTCGTTAACGGCGAATGCCGTGGTAGTGAAGAAGTTATAATGAACAACGATACCGCTTACGTTACCATGCTCATTCAAGGTGAATTAGTTGAGAACGTTTCCTTCCAGATTTGGCAAAGCAGCAGTAATAAAGGACTTCTCGTTCCAAAACAAATTTCTTCCGATCCGGGGGGAACAATTTCTTTTATCAACATCAACGCGGTCAACGGACTTGTAGCCTTTTTCCCGTTCAACAATAATCTGATTGACGAGACAAAAAACGGATTTGATATTTTTGGTGACGGTTTAAAATTTGTTCAAGATAGATTTAATGCTCCAAACACTTCCGTTGTTTTCGATGGTTCAACAAGTCAAGCGGAAGTTGCAAACTCAACTTCACTAAATTTTCCGCAGAACGGATTTACAATTTCAACATGGGTAAAATTCGCCAACAACACCAATGCTGTAATTTTCGGAAAACATGTTCACGGTTATTATAACGGATATTTTTTAGCTGCTGTAAATAATCAATTGCAATTTTATGTTTCGGGAATTCCTATAACAACATCGGAAACTTTTAATGATAATACATGGCATTTGGTTACCGGAGTTTATGATGGGGCGAATGCAACTTTATATGTTGATGGTGTTCAAAAACTTACTCAGAGAATTGCGTACACAACGTTTAGTCCTAATCCGGTACGATTGGCGTACATGCAAACAGCAGGTTATCCGGAAAGATATAACGGACTTATCGATGATGCAAGAATATATAATGTTCCTTTAACTCAAGCCGAAGTCTCCACCCTTTTTAGTGAGAACAACTGGACTGCGCAAACAATTAATGTTTTGAATCCGAACGGTGAAAATAGAATTAAAGCAAATTCGATTTATCAAATTGATTGGTCGGCTGGTGAATACATTGATTTGGTTAAGATTGAATTCACTCCGGACGATGGAAAAACCTGGGAAGTTATCGCTGCTTCGCTTCCGGGAATTAGCGGAAGCTTTAACTGGCGCGTTCCAAGAGTAAGTACAACACAAGCTAAGATCAGAATCTCTCATTTAACTTCAGGCGTTTTCGCAATCAGTTCCGCACCTTTTATTATCGAGCTTCCGGAGATTTCAGTTGCCGCCCCTAACGGCGGAGAATTTTGGCAAGCCGGCTCGCAGCAAAATATAAGTTGGAATGCTTTAAATATGAATAATGTGAAGATTGAGTATTCTTCAAATAACGGGACGAACTGGAATACAATTGCAACAACCATTCCCGCTACTCAAGGGAATTATAGTTGGGTAGTCCCGAACGACACAACTTCTAAAGCGCTTATTCGCGTCTCCGATGAAGCGGATTCATCATTTAACGATGTGAGTGATTCTCCCTTCACCGTCTTTCAGCCAAAACTTGATCTTACTTCTCCGCTTGGTGGAGAACGCTATCGCTTAGGAACAACACAAAATATTTCATGGACGAGCGAATACATTTACAAAGTAAAAATTGAGTTTTCTGAAGATAACGGATCAAGTTGGACGGTTCTTCCGGAAGCCGATTCTGTTCTTGCCTCTCTCTCTTCTTTTAGCTGGATGCCGAACGTAGAAACCAAACAGGCAAAGATCAGAATAAGTAATGCTAAAAATTCTGTTTTAATTAGCACGAGTAATGCGTTTGAAATTTTTGTGCCGAAAATATCACTCACCTCGCCAAACGGTAGTGAACAGTGGCGAACCGGGACATTACAAAAAATTAGCTGGACGAGCAGCGATGTTGCAAAAGTAAAAATTCAATACACAACTAACGACGGAACCAACTGGATTATCGTCGCTGATTCTGCTTTAGCTTCAATCGGAAGTTTTGATTGGACTATTCCTTCCCCTGAAACAAATCAGGCTAAAGTTAGAATTACTGATTACAAAGACGTAACCGTTTCATCACAAAGCGCCGCGCCGTTTACAATTTATTTCCCAACTGTTACACTCACTTCACCTAATGGCGGCGAGTTATGGCAAATAGGAACACAAAAAAATATTACATGGAATTCAACCTATTTAACAAAAGTAAAACTTGAATACACCACGAACGGCACAACTTGGAAACCAATTGCCGATCAACTTGACGCAAATTTAAATAGTTACTTATGGACGATCCCGAACGATCCATCGGCAAATGCAAAAGTGCGCATAAGCGACGCAACTGATAATTTAGTTAGTTATGCAAGTGAGCTACCGTTTACAATTTATCAACAAAAGTTAAGTTTAACCGCACCTCTTGGAGGAGAACGTTACCGTGAATTAACAGCGCAAAATATCACTTGGACGAGCGAGTTTGTTAATAAAGTTAAAATAGAATTTTCACAAGACAATGGCACTAACTGGGTAGTGCTTCCGGGAGCCGATTCGGTTCTCGCTTCACTTGGTACATTTGCATGGACACCAAATGCAGAAACCAAACAAGCAAAGATCAGAATAAGCGATTCTAAAAATATTACTCTACAAAGTGTCAGCAGTGTTTTTGAAATTTATAAACCGAAAATTTCTGTAACAACTCCAAATGGTGGAGAGCAATGGATTGTTGGAACGGTTCAAAGCATTAAATGGACAAGCTCGGATATGCTTAATGTTAAAATTGATTACACGACAAACAATGGAACGAATTGGGTGTCGGTTATTACCTCCGTTCCGGCTGGCGATGGAAGTTATGCTTGGACAATCCCAAATACTGCCTCTCCAAATTGCAAAGTTAGAATCTCCGATCTTACAAACGGTTCTTATGCCGATTCTAGTAACAACGTTTTCTCAATCATTCTTCCGCAGATCACGGTTCTTAAACCAAATGGCGGAGAGCAATGGATTGTTGGAACAACGCAAAATATTACATGGACGAGTTCAAACGTTGCTAATGTTAAACTTGAGTTTACTACCAACAACGGAACAAACTGGAATTCAATTCTAACTTCGATTCCAGCGAGTGCGGGAAGTTTTATCTGGACAATTCCAAACACACCTTCTACAAATTGCAAAGTTAGAATTTCAGATGTTACAAACAGCGCTTTTGCTGATGTAAGTGACAATCTTTTCTCGATCATTCTTCCAAAAGTTACGGTCACTGCTCCAAATGGTGGAGAACAATGGATTGTTGGAACAACGCAAAATATTACCTGGACAAGTTCAAATGTCGCTAATGTTAAACTTGAATATTCGACTAACAACGAGACGGATTGGATTTCTATTCTTGCATCCACTCCGGCAGCGGCTGGAAGTTTTGTCTGGACAATTCCAAACACACCTTCTGTTAATTGCAAAGTTAGAATTTCAGATGTTACAAACAGCGCTTTTGCTGATGTAAGTGATAATTTTTTCTCGATCATTCTTCCAAAAGTTACCGTCACTGCCCCAAATGGTGGAGAACAATGGATTGTTGGCACAACACAAAATATTACATGGTCAAGTTCAAACGTCGCAAATGTTAAACTTGAATACACAACGGATAATGGTTCAAACTGGATTTCTATTCTTGCATCCACTCCGGCAAGTGCAGCAAGTTTTGTCTGGACAGTTCCAAACACACCTTCTGTTAATTGCAAAGTTAGAATTTCAGATGTTACCAACAGCGCTTTTGCAGATGTAAGCGATAATCTTTTCTCAATTATTCTTCCAAAATTAACATTGCTTAAACCAAACGGCGGTGAGATTTTCCCCATCGCTAAAACCGATACTATTAAATGGACAAGTTCAAATATTGCTGACGTTAAACTTGAGTTTACAATCAACAACGGGAACAGTTGGATTTCAATTACTAATTCAACACCGGCAGCGACCGGAAGTTTTCTTTGGTCAGTTCCAAATTATTCTTCCATCAATGCCAAGGTAAGAATTTCGGATGTTACGAATAGTTTGGTTGCCGATA
>Ga0209417_1005496_pt1 | contig 13894 bp, 15 predicted proteins | sample RifGroF2_FD_184002 | JGI IMG/M metagenome (GOLD analysis project Ga0209417, IMG submission 184002) | Groundwater microbial communities from Rifle, Colorado, USA - Groundwater F2 (SPAdes) (version 2) | ecosystem: Environmental > Aquatic > Deep subsurface > Groundwater | place: Rifle, Colorado... | reverse complement strand
AGCTGAACCAGGCGATAATGTCGGTATCAACTTAAGAGGCATAGGTAAAGAAGATATGAGACGCGGTGATGTAATAGGTCCATTAGACAGCCCACCTCCAGTTGTAAAAGAATTTACAGCAAAGATGGTAGTATTAAACCACCCAACTGTAATCACAGCAGGTTACTGCCCAGTATTCCACGTACACACAGCACAAGTATCTTGTAAAATTAAAGAAATCAAAGCTAAATTAGACCCAAGAACAGGTCAGCCATTACCAGAAAAGCCAGACTTCCTAAAGACTGGTGATACTGCAGAAGTAGTTATTGAGCCATTACAACCGCTCGTAATTGAAAAGCAGTCAGACAATCCAAAATTGTCTAAGTTCGCTATTAGAGATATGGGCAGAACAGTAGCAGCTGGTATGTGCATAGATTACGTAAAGAGGCAGTAGACCTCGTGGAGTTACTATGGTAAGTTTTTATGGAATTATTTCATTTGGTTTGATGTTTGTTAAACAGCAAATTAGTAAAATTTTGAAATTGTAATTAATTATTTTACATCTGCAAATAATTTTCCAGATTTTAGTTTTAAACTTAGAGTTTTTAAATCTACAATAGCAGGACCACTAAGAGCTTTACCAGTTTTAATATCAAATTGTGATGCGTGCCACGGACAAGTTAGTTTAGTGCCTTCAATTGTTCCTTCCCAAAGCGGACCTTGATTATGGGTGCAGTCACCTTGTACACAATAGAATTTTCCTTTTAGTTTTACAACTGCATAGTTTTTGTTGTTTATGACAGCGAGTTTCAACCGCCCTTCTTTGAAAGAATCCAATTCTCCTATTTCAACTAACATAGAAATGCATATAGGCTATAGGATAAAATACTTTCTTAGAGACAATAGCGACACTTTCCGATGAAAGTCCGCTAAGGTATTTAGCGACAAGTTTTTAAACAGACTTTTGAATTGATTAATGTTGTTTATCGCGTTGCGGTAACCAATAACGGTTTTAACCGTGTAGGAAATCAGATGCCAAAAGCAAGGATTAAGTTATACAGCACAGACATAAAGAAATTGAATAAAATAGTTAGCCAGATAACAGATATTGCAAAGAAAGTAGGCATCACTTACGCGGGACCTATTAATTTACCAACTAAAAAGTTAGTCATAAGTACAAGAAAATCGCCCGACGGTGAAGGTACAGAAACTTATGATAGATGGGAAATGAGAATTCATAAACGACTTATTGATATAGCCGCCGATGAAAGAGCTCTTCATTTGGTAATGAGAGTACCAATACCTCAAGACGTAAATATAGAGATACGCGTTATAGACTAATTACATATTCTGTATGCTCTAGCATATACTTGCTGCATTTGTTTACTCTAGTATATAAATGTATTTTAAACTCGGACTAAATTTAATATTCTTAACTTTGGAGAGTGAGGCTATAGTAAGTATTTCAGAAAAGACAAAAGTATCTATGTTAGCAGATGTGGATGATGCGCATATAAATATAACAGAAAATCAAGAAAAAGTCATCCGTAGTAAATATATAAAAGACGATCCAAACGTTGAAATCTGGCTAAGAAGAGTTGTAAGAAATATCGCTCTCGCAGAATTAATTTATCATCCAAAATTTCACAAAAAAATATTTGAAGGTGTTAAACATACACTAGAAAAAATTGACACTGGCGATGGAAAATTCTCAAATCTTTGTTTAATTCATAAAGATATGAGCGAATATAATGAGCGCACACAAAACTTCAATAAATTTATGAGTAATTTATATGAACTTGTTGCCGAGGATGAAAAAGCACATTCGATTGTTAACGAAACAGAGAAAAAATTCTACGATATGCTTTCGAAATGGAAATTCCTGCCGAATTCTCCAACACTTATGAATGCAGGAAGACGATTGCAGCAATTATCTGCCTGTTACGTTTTGCCGATTGAAGATTCTATTGAAGGCTGGATGAAAGCTGCGACAGACGCAGCAATAATTCATAAAACTGGCGGCGGAACAGGATTTGCAGCATCAAGAGTAAGGTCAAGCGGCGCAATGGTCGGAAGTACAAGAGGAATTGCAACTGGACCAATGTCGCCGTTTATGATTATTAATGCAACAACAGAACAAATTAAACAAGGCGGACAGAGACGCGGTGCAAATATGGGCATTCTTTCAGTTTACCATCCAAATATTAGGGAATTTATAGAATTCAAAAAACCACAAGGGCAATTGGAAAACTTCAATATTTCTGTTGCTTTGGATGAAAACTTTATGAATAAAGTTGAGCAGGACGGAGAAATAGAATTAGTTGATCCGCATTCAAAAGAAATTATGGCAAGAGAAAAAGCAAAAGATATTTTTGATTTGATGGTAAAATGCGCTTGGGAAACAGGCGATCCAGGATTTGTTTTCATTGATAGGATTAATGCATCAGGTTCAAATCCAACTCCTGCGTTAGGAGAGATTGAATCTACTAATCCTTGCGTAGCAGAAGGAACTTTAGTAAACACTCCTTTTGGGTATAAGAAAGTAGAAGATTTGAAACAAGGAGATAAAATCAGCACTGTTTTCGGCAGTGAACCAATTAATGCAATTGAAGTTCATGAAACTATACCAGTATTCAATGTGAAATTTTCAGACGGCGGCGAACAAATAGTTACTGCCGCACATAGATATTTTGCAGTTAAAAAAGGAAGCCAAAGCAAAAAAGTTCAGGATGTAAGATTAGACGAATTAGAAGTTGGCGATTATGTGCGAGTTGAACCAACTCCTGTGATGATTTCCGAACCTGAAAAATATGCACAAGGTTTGAGAAAAGGAATTTTATTAGGGGATGGCTGCTATACGCAAGATTGTTATGATAAAAATATTGTTAAAATTGCGACAAGTATAGATGACGCAAAGTATAACGAAAATGTAAAAGAATTATTTAGAGATTGGAATTTTAGAAAAGATGATGTCAGTAATAATAGTAAATCTGTAAATATGCTAATAAGTAATGGTAGAGACTTGATGCAAACAGTAGGCTTGACGCAAGCATATTCGTATCAAAAAACATTTGACATTGAGCAGATTACTAGTGTGGAAGAAGCAGTAGGAATTTTGGACGGCTTATTGGCAACTGATGGCGATATTTTATTGAAATCAAACCATCCGCAAATAAGATTTACAACAAGCTCAAAAGAATTAGCACAAAATATTAGACGGCTTTTGCTTATGATTGGCTGCCACGGAAGAATTTTTTCTGAATTTAGAGATGATGGTGGAGTAATTAACGGCAGAAAAATAGTCAGAAAACACACAAAACATACTGTTGTTGTTTCTGGAGCAAGCGCCGATAAATTAGCAAAATTATCAAAACTTGAAAAAATAAATCCAATAAAAGGTAAGAAGTTGCGAGAGCTTACAAAAGAGTGGTTAACTACAGGCAACACTTGGAAAGCAAAAATAATTTCAATTGAGCCAGCAGGAACTGCAAAAGTTTTTGATTTATACTGCGAAAAGAGCGATACTTGGATAACCGATGGTTATGTACAGCGTGGCTGCGGCGAACAACCTTTATTGCCATACGAACCTTGCAACCTTGGCTCCATAAATTTGTCTAAATTTGTAAGGCCTGACGGCTCTGATATGGACTGGAATGCGCTGGCAGAAATTGTTGATCTGACAACTCACTTCTTAGATAATGTTATAGAAGTTAATAATTATCCGCTTCCAGAAATAGAGAGAATAGCGAAAGGCAATAGACGAATCGGATTAGGTGTAATGGGCTGGGCAGAAACATTAGTTATGCTTGGAATTCCATACGATTCTGAAGCAGCAATAAAGAAAGCAGAGCAAGTAATGGAATTCGTAAATAAAAACTGCTTAAAGGCTTCTGAAAAGTTAGCGGAAGCAAGAGGCGTTTTTCCAAACTTTAAAGACAGTATTTTTGATGAAAACGGAAAATATTTTAGAATTAGATCTTTCCCAAGAAACTGTGCAAGAACAACAATTGCACCAACTGGAACGATAGCAATCTGTGCAGCTTTGCAAGGTTCTGGAATTGAACCATTTTTCTCAATCGCATATATTCGATATAACGCCCAAGGAATTGACCAATTGAAAGAGGGAAAAACACCTTCTGACGAGCATACTTTTTTTGAGTATAATAAATTATTTGGTGAAGTTGCAAAGAAAAATAATTTCTTTGGATTAAAAGAAAAAGAATTATGGAAGAAAATATCAGAAAATCACGGCTCGGTTAGAGGAATAAAAGAAATCCCAGAACACATACAGAAAGTTTTCTGCTCATCTTATGACGTTACAACAGAATATCACATAATGCAACAAGCAGCTTTCCAAAGACATACAGATAATGCAGTTTCAAAAACAATTAATATGCCAAATTCCGCAACTATCGAAGATGTTTGGAACGCATATTTTTTTGCGTATAAGCAAGGAGTAAAAGGCGTTACTATCTATAGAGATGGAAGTAAAAGTTTCCAAGTTTTATCAAATACTAATCAAGTCAAGACCGAAACGAAAACAGCAGATGATAATTTAAAAAAGAAATTTATTGCTGCAACTGTAAGATCAAGACCTGAAGAAGTTTCTGGAACAACTTATAAAATTAAAACAGGCTATGGAAGTTTATTTGTAACTGTAAATAATGATGAAGATGGCGCACCATTTGAAATATTTGCCACAACTGGAAAAACTGGAGGAGTTCTTGCAGCAAAAGCAGAAGCGATATGCAGGTTAATATCTTTGAATTTGCGGGCAGGTATAAGTGCAGATGAAATAATAGAGCAGCTAAAAGGTATAAGAGGTCCAATGCCTACGTGGAGTAAATACGGCGTTGTATTTTCAATTCCAGATGCAATTGCAAAAATTCTGGCCGTACATATAAACCGCGGACAGACGAGTTTGGAGCAATTTGCTGGCGAAGAAAAGCAAACAGCACTCCCAATTTCAAAACAAGCAACTGAAAATACTAAAAAACAACCTTTAGCAATAGCAGATGTTGGAGAGATTCCTGAATGCCCAGACTGCAGGAATATATTACAATTTGGAGAAGGCTGCGCAGTATGCCACTTCTGCGGTTATAGTAAGTGCAGTTGAAATTTATGAATCGCAAAGAATATTTTTTAGCAATTTTTAAATTAGCCAGAAAGAAATATAATAAATTAGATAAGAGATTGGCAGCTGAAAATTGGGAGCGCGACTGGCAGACTTTAATCGCAACTTTAATGTCAGCTCAAAGCAGAGACGAGACAACAATTCCAATTGCAGAAAAGTTATTTAAAAAATATCCGACGCTAAATAAATTAGCCAAAGCAGATTATAAAGACGTTTTGAAGATATTCAAGAGTTTGAATTATAACAGAACTAAAGCAAAGCACGTAATTGAAGCAGCTAAATTTATTTTGAAGCATTACGATGGAAAAATTCCCGAAGATATTGAAAAGCTAATTAGAATTCCTGGAGTCGGCAGAAAAACAGCAAATGTAGTTAGAAGCGAAGTGCATAACTCTGCCGCTATTGGCGTAGATACTCACGTTCATAGAATCTCAAATGTCTTAGGTTTAGTAAAAACAAAAACACCGCATCAGACAGAAATAGAATTAGTTAAAATTATACCAAGTAAATATAGAAGTAAAGTTAATAGGATATTTGTATTGTGGGGCAAGCACGTTACAGGCAGAGATAAACAGAAATTCCTGAAAGATATTAATTTGGGTAAACTTTAAGAAACGTAATTTATATTCTAAACTATGACAAAAGTAATGCGATGCAAATACTGCAGCTTTGAATTGATACCAGAAGACTTTGAAAAAAAAGAAGCTAGCTGGAAATGCGGCTGCGGCACCGGCAAATCAGATTTTAAAGAAGCAGAAGATTTCTTGGATGAAGCAATAAGTATACTTAATAAATATAAAGAAGGCACAGTTGCTCCAGCTGTTATAGAGCATTCGTGCAGCTGCGCAGATCCTGAGCAGTAACCGACTAATTTATTAAATTTGTCAATTGTGTTTTATTAGAGGTAATTATATGTTTCAAATTAAATCAAAAGATAATGTAAAGCCAAAAGGACTAAAAGGAATTTCTGATGCTCAGATAGAACCGCACTTTGAAAAGCACTACAAAGGCTACGTTGCTAAATTGAACGAAGGCTGGCAAAAGTGGGAAACTATTGACAGAACCAAAGCAAATCAAAATCTTTCTGATGTACGAACATTAAAAGTTGAGGAATCTTGGAATTGGATGGGAACAGTTTTGCACGAATTGTATTTCGAAAACTTAAAAGCGAACACCGGCCAAATTAACACAGCTTTGAACGGCGAAATAGAAGAGATATTCGGCTCTTGGGCTAAATTCAAACAGGATTTTGTTGCAACTGGAACTGCTTTGAAAGGATGGGCTGTATTGGTATTAGACTTGACAACTGGAAGACTAATGATTAACGGTTTGGATGCACATAATGTCGGCGGTTTCCTAAATACAATCCCAATATTAGTTTTGGATGTATACGAACACGCTTATTATATAGATCAAGGACCTGCAAGAGCTAAATACATAGATGCTTTTTTCGAAAATATCAACTGGGATATCGTGAATAAGAGATATGAAAAAGCCAAAAAAGCGCATGCAGCAGTGAAATAAATATGACAGCAAATTTAACTTTGCTTTATGCATCCAAGAAAGCAGATATTAGAAAGAGACTTGAAGACTACAAAAAAGTTTGGTATGAAGACGATAAAAGAATATTTTCTGAATTAGCTTTTTGTCTTTGTACGCCGCAGACAAAAGCAAGTGCAGGCGATTTGGCAGTAAAACGCATGGTTGCAGATAACAGTTTGTTTACTGGCAAAGCGGAACAATTGCGGCCGCATTTAACAAAAGCAGGAGTTAGATTTTCTAATAATAAATCTAAATATATCGTAGAAGCCCGCGAGTTTTTTTCGCGAAATGACGAGATGAATGTTAAATCAAAACTAAATACAAGCGATATAGTTGGTCTGCGAAACTGGCTTGCAGATAATGTGAAAGGATTAGGAATGAAAGAAGCAAGTCATTTTTTGAGAAATATCGGCTTCGGAAAAGATTTAGCAATTCTTGACAGGCATATTTTGCGAAATATGGTAAAATACGAAATAATTCCTGAAACGCCAAAAACTATTTCCAAAAAAACTTATTTAGAGATGGAAGAAGTTCTAAGAAAATTTGCAAAATCCTCTAGTATCGGAATGGACGAAATAGATTTGTTATTTTGGTCTGAGTACGGTAGTTTGCCCATATCAGAAATGAAATAATGAGCCGAGGAGGATTTGAACCTCCGGCCTCCACCTGTCTTCGCGAAGACCCAGCTAAACTGCTAGGTTTCAGCGCGTGTAAGGGTGACGTCATACCGGGCTAGACTATCGGCTCAATAGATTAGTCTTGGCAAAGCGATTTAAAAACTTACTCTCTGAAGACTAGTCTCCAAAAATAGAGCCCATACCAGCAATGCTGTCTTCTTCAGCAGCTTCGAATTTCTTCTGCACATCTGCTTTTTCGGTGCCTTCTAATTTCTTAGCGCCTGCATTCAAAAGTTCTTTTTCATTCTTCTCAAAAAACTCGTCTGAAGCTTTGATGTAAAGATAATTAACTTGTTTATTAATTCCGAGAGTGCCGGCTTCCTGAATTCTGTAACCTTGTACTATAAACGGATTTTTAATCCAATTACCTTGAGCATCTTTCGTGTCTGAAGCCTCTAGGATTTTTTTTACTTCTCCTAGATTTGCTAGTTCGTATATGTTAACTGCCATTTTGTATTAAGTTAACATTAGCTAAACTTATTTAGCTTTATGTTAACTGCCATAACTGAAAATCTATTTTGAGCGTTAATAAACCTTAGTGCTGTTCCATCCTGTGCCAGCCTGTTTTTTTGTTCAAATGCATCCAAAAAGCTATCAGAAATAATATAAGTGCAATAACTGCAAGCAAGTAATTCTTAGTAAGCAGTTCTAAGATGAACCAACCTAATGCTATTAAGACTAAACTCAGACTTTTATGAGACGCTTTCATTGAATAACTATTTGAATAAGTCGTTAATATCTTTAATTATTTTATCATAACACTTTTTAGTAATTTTTGCTAATGTCTTTTCTACTCTAGATTTTAAAATAGTTTGTATCTGCCAATATTTAGCAGAACTTTTGAAAGGCAAATCTCCTTCTTCAAACTCTAGTAATGAGCCCTTGGTGTCAGGATTACTTGTTATTGCGCATACAATAAAATCATTCAGTTTTTCACCGAGTATTAGAACTGGTCTTCTTTTGCTCCCGTCTAAATCAGAATAGGGAAAATTTATTACAACAATATCTCTTTTATATAACATCGTCCCATCTTGCATCGTATGGATTATCCCAAGTTTTCTTCAAAGTTTCTTCTCCAGTTAACATCCAGAGATAATCTTCATCGAGCTTAATTTTTTTGATAATAAGTTTACCTTTATCTTCAGAAATAGCGAGTTTTGCACCTTTTTCTATGAGTAAATTATCTCTTAGAGTCTTAGGAATGACTATTTGGCCTTTTTTCGCCAACTCTTATAATCTCGGTTTTAGTCATACTAGTAGGAATATCATACCGCTATAAAAGTGTTACGTATACTTTTAAGAGAATGCCCCCAACAGGATTTGAACCTGTGACCTACAGTTCATTTGGTCACAAATGTCCGCGAATGGAACATTCGTGCTATACAAAACTGCCGCTCTGCCGGACTGAGCTATGGAGGCGTAACTTTAAGTTTAGAATTGAGTTTATAAGAATTATTCCTTCTTTTTGCCGCTTTCTACTTTAATATCTTTGCTGCATTTATCACACTTAAAAGTAAATACTTTTTTGGCGTTCCTTTTGAATGGAGCCTGCTGTTCTCCTGATGCCTTGCAGTGAGGGCAAGTATATTCTATATTTACAGTAGGAATTGCGTCTATAATTTCTTTCTTTAATTCTTGAAATCCGCATTTAGCACATTCAAAATTTTTAGCTCTTGATTTGTATCTGCCAGTTTCGTCGTCATAAGGAGTGCTCAATCTGCCTTCATTACATTTTGGACATTTTGGTGCAAATACCCATAAAGTTACTTTAGCTCCGTTTCCTAAATTCTTGCGAGTAAAGTATCGCAAGTCACTCGCACTCTTTGGTTTTTCTAATATCATAGTTCAGCAATAAAATTTGGATTTATCATTTTTAAAGTTTGCACTATAATGATTAGTGAAAATTCAACTGAATTTGGATTCAAAAAAGTATGCAGGGGACAGGATTTGAACCTGCGAAGACACTAAGTCATAGGATGTCTCAGCCGAGACTCCGCTAAGAGCCTTAGCGACACTTAAGTCCTACCCCTTTGACCAGGCTTGGGTACCCCTGCATGAACGAAGTGAATGCAGACCAGCTAACCGAAGTTAAGCGCTGCCTGCATGAACGAAGTGAATGCAGACCAGCTAACCGAAGTTAAGCGCTGCCTGCATGAGTGAAACGAATGCAGACCAGATAAAACCTTTATGGTTTTGGACACTGCCTGCATAAGCGAAATTAATGCGTAGCGTCTTTTAAAGATTAGCGTTAGAGAATAGTTTAAATGACTTAGTACGGGCTTGAATGTATGAAGATGGAGTACGTAAACTGCAACTTATGCGGCAAGAACGATACTGTATTTGTAACTAAAACAGAGCAGCATGGACAGGAATTTAAACTCGTCAAATGCAACTCTTGCGGACTTATTTATTTAAATCCAAGGCTTACTTGGGAAACTATAAAGAGCGTTTACTCGGAAAACAAATTAGATAATTTTCAATATTATTTGCATACAAAAGATTTAGATGAGCAAACTTTTACAGATAGATTAAATTTGATAAGCAAATATACTGCGCCCGGAAAAGTCCTAGATATTGGAAGCAGCGTAGGAATATTTCTACACGCTGCTAAAAAGCAAGGATGGAATATATTTGGAGTGGAATTAAACAAAGAAGAGGCTAAATATTCAGAAGAAAATTTTGGAGTGAAATTATTATCTTCTTATGGAACAAAACAAGAGTTTGGTTTAATTAATATGAGTGATGTAATAGAGCATTTCACTCATCCTAAAGAAGAACTGCAAAAAATCAGCAAAGCTCTGAAGCAAAATGGTTTGCTTTTAATTTCAACTCCTGATTTTGATAACATTTTAACGAGAAGAGTGGCAATAAAACCTCACGAGCATTTGTATTACTTTGACAAACGAACCTTGACCAAACTTTTGGAAGCAACAGGTTTCAAAGTTTTATATATAAAACCAACAACAAGAAAGCTTTCCCTAAAAACACTAAGATACAGCTCAAGTTTTAACACGTCAAAAGTCAAGAAATGTATATTAAATGCGTTAACGTATTCTGGAGCATATAGAATTTGTGATTTTTTTGTGAACAAAACTAATCCAGATTTGTTAGTTATAGCACAGAAGATATGATTTAAAAGACTTTGGAAATTGGTTTCTGCATGCCGAAAATCATAGTAACTATACCAACTTGGAATGAAGGTCTTAACATAAAATTACTCATAGATGAAATTTTAGCTTTGAAAATTAAAGATTTGAAAATAGTTGTAGCAGATGACAATAGTCCCGATGGAACTTGGAAAATTGTGGAAGAATTGTCAAAGAAAAATAAGAAAGTCCATTTGTTACACAGACTAACAAACAAAGGTAGAGGTCTTGCAGGTATTGATGGCTTTAAGAAAGCACTGGAACTTGGTGCAGATATAATTGTAGAAATGGATGCCGATTTCTCACATCATCCAAAACATATTCCGGAACTTCTAAGTGCTTTGGACAATGCAGATGTTTCAATCGGCTCAAGATTTAAGCTCGGCGGTTATGATAAACGAGGATTAAAGCGAAGAATTTTGACAAAATTCTCTAATTCTTTTGCAAATATTGTTTTGGGAGTAAGACTAACCGATCCAAATTCCGGCTATAGATGTTACAAGAGAGAAGCTATGAGTAAAATTATTAATAACTTAAAAGCGCCGGGACCGGATATAGTGCAAGATGTAATTAATAGTTGTAAAACAAATAATTTAAAGTTAGTAGAAGTGCCTATAGATTTTCAAGATAGGGAACGCGGCGAAACTACAAAAACATTCAAGGATTTCATTAACGGCGCAGTTACAACGCTAAAATTGAGACTCTCGCGATGAACATTAATTTCAAACATTTAGTTTTACTTATACTTATCTTAGTTGCAGCTTTTTCAGTAAGATTTTACGATTTGGAAACGTCATCTTTTGAGGGACATATTTTGAGAGATATAGAGATTGCTGAAAATATAGCTTATGAACATGAAATTAGATTAGTTGGCGCAACTCATAAAGTCTCTGAAGATTCCGGCCAGCAGTCTCTAGGACCACTTTACTATTATATGCTTGCAGCACCACTATTATTTGCAAAAGATTCTATAAATAATCCTATAATAATTATTTCAATCATAGCGCTGCTAAACGTTTTCGCAGTTTTTTTGCTTTATAAATTGGGCAAGGACTTTTTTTCAGAGAAAGTTGGTCTCATCGCCGCTGTTTTATTAGCGCTTAGCCCTTGGGATATTCTTTATTCTAGATTTATAACTACTCCAAATTTCCTGCTGTTTTTTATCATCATATTAATGTATTCTCTTTTGAAAATAATTCTGAATAAGGATTACAAATATTTTATTCCATTGGCGGTTGCCGGCGCACTGTCATTGCATTTTCATTTGTCAGTTTTGTTTTTAGTACCTGTTGTTGGGGCTATTTTAATATTATCTAACGTTGAATTTAAGCCTAAATATATTTTGGCGTGCATAGTAATTTTTGCATTGGCATTGACGCCTATGCTATATTATAACATTACAAATGATTCTCTTAGTTCTTTGAACTTTTTATCTGAAAGGTTTAGCGAAGATTTTTCCCGCTCTGAAGCGGCATTGGAATCGTTTGGCATTCCCGTTTTAATTAGCACTAATTACCTCGGAAAATATTGGTTTGGCAATACGAATATTTTCTCTGATTTTGGCAATTGGTTTTATTTAGGCTCTTCTGTTTTGATAGCGGGGCTATTTATTTTTGGAATGCTATACCTAGCTAGAAATTTTGCTATTAAAAAAACTTATGGTGTTCTGCTGGACTGGATTTTAATTCCAGTAATTATAATAGCTTTGCTCGGTAAAAATGTAAGTCCGCACTTTTTTGTAATAATTATGCCAGCAATATTAATAGTTATAGCTTTAGCATTAGAGCATTTGACAAAGAAAACAGCTTGGGCGTATTTACTTTTAGCTTTGATAATCATATCAAATATTTTTACATTTAGTACGGCTTTTAATTTTCTGCAGGAAAATGGCGGAACATCGGCAGCTTTTGGTATTGGTTATAAGGCTAAAATGGAAGTTGTTAATTACATAACAATTAGTTCACCCGATAAAGATACGCCTATATACTTTTTAGATTATAGTAAGAGAGATTTCCTTTACTTATTTAATAAGCTTGGTTATACGAATCTGAATGGTATAACTTTAGAAGAATTTGAGAAGCAAACAGAGGGCTTCTTGATTGTTGATAGGTATAGTATGTTTGGATATGCGGAACAAAAGCTAACAAAAGAACAAAATGAATTCTTGGATAAATCTGATAAAGTTACTATAAAAAATATAGAAATTGTAAGTGCTCCCGGCGAGATTTGAACTCGCGTCCCAAGCTGATTCTAGCAAGAAACCCAGCTGAAACTAGGTTTCGGCGCTGTGAGAAGCTCGTATCCTTGGCCGGGCTAGACTACGGGAGCAATGAGCGTTGAAGGATTTGAACCTCCGATCTCTCGGTCCGAAGCCGAGCGCACTATCCAGGCTATGCTAAACGCCCATAAGTGATTATCTAAAAAGAGATTTAAAAGCTTGAGTATTATTATTGATTTATGATTTGGATAGGTACGGGCGGAGTTCCGATTTGTTCTAAAGAGCGTTCTACAATAGGTGGAATAAAAGAATTAGCTAAACTTGGATTAAATGCAATGGAAGTGGAATTTGTACGAGGCGTAAAAATGTCCGAGTATGTAGCAAAAGATGTCGGACAAATTGCAGAGGAGCACAAAATAAGGTTGAGTGTCCACGCTCCGTATTATATTAATTTACTTTCTCCAGAAAAAGATTTGGTTAGAAAATCAATTGAGAGAATAATAGAATCTATGGACAGAGCTGAAGTTATGAAAGCAGATGCCGTTGCAGTTCATATGGGTTTCTTAGGAAAACTTTCGCAGCAAGAGAGTAATGAATTAATGAAAGAACGAGTTGCAGATGTAATTGAAAAGATGCATAAACAAGGAATACATAAAGTAAAACTAGGTCCAGAGACGATGGTAAAAAAAGGTCAGTGGGGCTCATTTGAAGAAGTTGTGCAGATGTATAAACACTATAAGAAAAATTTGACTCCTTATTTAGATTGGGGACATATGTTTGCTTATTATGGCGGTATGATTAATTACAAATATATTCTTGATGAATTAGAAAAATTAAATCTAAATCACATAAACTCTCACTTTAATTGTGTCAAATATAGCACTGCAAGTAAAAGCTATGTTGATATTCATCAGCCAATAGCTGCAAAAACCCCAGATTTCAAGCCTCTAGCTGATGAATTAAAAAAGCGCAAATTAAATATTACTTTAATTTGTGAAACTCCAGCGTTAGAGAAAGATGCGTTGGAAATGAAAAGAATTTTAGGGCTCTAATTCATAATATTCACTAACGACAGAAATTATTTCGGAATGAAATTCTTTAGTAAGTATGCCTAATTTTTTGTTAATGATATTTTCATTCACAGTAAACAGTCTATAAGGTTTAATCCAGCTTTTGAACGGCAGTTCGCCAGATTCAA
>Ga0209417_1005495_pt1 | contig 13896 bp, 12 predicted proteins | sample RifGroF2_FD_184002 | JGI IMG/M metagenome (GOLD analysis project Ga0209417, IMG submission 184002) | Groundwater microbial communities from Rifle, Colorado, USA - Groundwater F2 (SPAdes) (version 2) | ecosystem: Environmental > Aquatic > Deep subsurface > Groundwater | place: Rifle, Colorado... | reverse complement strand
TTTTTCTTTTACCGTACTTGCATTGCTCGAAAGATTACAATTAATAAAAAATCATTTCATTGCAGGACTTTATGAAAGCGCGCACCCTCATACTTTAACCTTTGATGTACTGTTCATAATTATTTTTACATTAATGCTGATTATCTCTGTTTACATTGCAAACAGAATAGCTCATCAACTTTACAGAAGGGAACAGCAATTACGAATATCGCTTGAAAAACTTAACGAAGCGGAGATTACAAAACAGAAATACACAATTGGAGTTGTACATGAGATTAAAACTCCGGTCGCGGCAGTACATTCTATCCTGGAGTTAATTCACAAAGGATTTGTGGGACCAATTAGTGATGAGGTTGATCAAAAAATAAAAAGGGCTGAACTAAGGACTGAAGAAGCGCTTGAACTTATCAACGACATATTAAGAATTTCTAAATTAAAATTACTCGAAATAAAATTGACGGATGATATAGATGTATCTTCATTTATTGATAGAGTAATAGACAGTTTTTCGGAATCAGCAAAAGAAAAATCCGTTAAAATATATTCCACTAATAAGAGCGGAAAACAATTAGTGGTTAAGTCGGATAAAATGTTATTCGAACTGGTAATTTCCAATCTTATTGCTAACTCAATTAAATATGTAAATGAAGGCGGAACAGTTGAAATAAGTTTTAATGATTTAGGCGATAAATATTCTATTGAAGTATCGGATAACGGAATTGGTATCCCTCAAATTGAATCAAAAAAAATATTCGAACAATTTTACCGAGCATCGAACATTGATAAAAAAATTCACGAGGGCACGGGAATGGGATTGGCTATTGTAAAAGAGATTGTTGAAAAGTTGGGAGGCGAGATTAAAGTTACAAGTCCCTCCCGCTTAAGTGAAGAAGGGAAACCGGGCACAAGTTTTGAGATATTGCTTCCTTATAAATATAAACAGTCGGCTTATGATATTTTTGAAGTTAACAATGAGGATTACTTAAAAGACAAAAATGATTTTTATGATAATGTTGTTTAGCAGTTTCTGCTGAATTCAAATCTGGGAATATCCCATAAACCGAAGAACCGCTTCCCGACATCAAAGCAAATAACGCCCCGTCCTGATATAACTTCAATTTGATATTTTCAATTTCCGGATATTTACTAAAAACAAACTCCTCAAAATCATTTTTTACTTCCGATCTAACTAAACTATAGTTTAATTTCTCACTTTTTATTAATGAATGAAAATCAATACGAGAATATTTCGGAACAATATTTTGGAACGCTTCCTTTGTAGAAATATTTATTCCGGGATTAATAATTAGTATCGGCTCGGTTATATCCAGATCAACAAACTCTAAAATCTCTCCGCGGGAAGTTCCGATTGCCGGTTTTGATTTAATAAAGAACGGAACATCCGACCCGAGTTGCAAAGCCAATTCATTTAGCTTCTTATGATCTAATTTCAGTTGGAACATTTCATTTAGAGAAATTAACGTTGCTGCAGCATCAGAGCTTCCGCCGCCAAGTCCCGCTTGAGACGGAATATTTTTTTCTAAACTTATTTTAACATTTATTTTTCTACCAGATATTTTTTCTAAAAGATTTATTGCTTTTACAACAAGATTAGAATCATCGTTTGGGACTGTATTTGTATTACATTTAAAATCGAATTTATCAGCTAGCTCAAATGTTAGTAAATCATAAAGATCAACAATAGGGTAGAAGAGTGTGGAAAGATTATGAAAGCCATCTTTTCTTTTCTCTAGAATATTCAAGCCAATATTTATTTTCGCCGGCGCTTTAATTTCTATATACTTCATTGAAATATTCCTTAATGGCTTTAGTATGGTTCGGATTAGAACCACAGCAAGATCCGACAAACAAAGGATTCGATTTTAAGACCGGTTTAATTAAATCAACATACTCTTTAGGTTCAATGCCGCATATAATGTTTGCATCATCAACACTTCCCGCACCGCAATTCAAATAGAATCCCCAAGATTTGGGCAGTACATTCCTTTCAGAATATTTTGAGAATAGATCAGGTTTTATGCAATTAAACCCAATACACAAAGGCGAATAATCTTCTACCATTTTGACAGCTTCCGTTAACGGCTCACCGCTCAATAACTTAAATTCAGAAGTAAAGAAAAAATTCAATACAAAGGGTATAGAATTGGATGAACAAAATTTTGAGATAATCTCAATTTCATCCCAATGACTTTGTGTTTCATTCCAAATAACATCAACTCCACTTTCCCACAAAAGCTCGATATGTTTTTTATGGTTATAGTCTAAATCATACTTTGGAATAGTCCGTTCTAGTTGATAACAATCTTCGGCGGGCGCATTTGAACCGGCAATAATAATTTCTTTCTCATTGCGCGCTTCTATTGCGAGTTGAACACTTTGCCGGACAAATTCTTCGTTCGATAAATTAATATTCGATTGTTTATAAACAGTTAGATTAGTTCTAAAAGTGTTTGTTGTTATAATATCCGCACCGGAATCAATGTACTCTTTGTGTAGAGCAACTACTTTTTGCGGTTCAGTAATGTTTACAATTGATGACCAAAGAATATTATCTTCAAATTTTGTGACTTGTTTTAGCAAACTTCCAATTGCACCGTCTAAAATAAGAGGGCGGTTAACGGATTTCTGTTTTTTAATGATGTCAATTCTGGATTTATCCACTTTTCTTGCTGTCAAAATATTTAATTGTTTCATTTACAATTTTTTCAAGATCAATCATTTGGACGCACTCAAGATTATAAGGGCAGACTTTCTTCCAGCACGGCGCACAGAAAAGTCCGTCAGGATATAATTTTACACCGCGGTCATACAGATCAATTTCACTCCAGCAGCTTAATCCAAACCACGCAATAACGTACTTCTTCATTGCTATTGCCAGATGCATTCCAAATGAATCACCTGTAATAATTAACTGGGGAACGCTTTCATAACAAGCGCCTTTACGAACGCCGTCTTTTGTGGACGTGTTAATAATTTTCCCGAGAAAGTTTGCTTCAATTTCTTTATTGCGTTCTTCATCTTCTGGTCCGCCGAGGAGCATTATCTTAAATCGTTTTAGCGATAAAAATTTTTCAATCAGAGTTACGTGCTGTTCAATTGTCATTTTTTTATTAGGATAAAGATTAGAACACCCGGTATTGAAGCCAATAACTTCATCTTTATCACGAATATTGATTTGTTTCTTGTACTCGTTGATGAATTCTATTTCGGAATTACTGAAGTTGAAAACGTAATCATTGCGTTTGTAATCCAGATTAAAAGTTTCTGCCAGATAATCCTGCCCTAACCGCTTGTTCATTTTAAACTTTAAATTATCATTCATACCAAGTTCATAATTATAAGCTGCACCTTTATTTAGAGGAATTATCTGTCCAACATTATTGATTCCGAATCCCAACCGCTCTTTTGCTTTTACCTGTGTTGCAATTGAGCCCGAACGCATAGATTTATCTACGTTCATTACAATATCAAACTCCAATGATTGAAGAATAGAAAGCGTTTCAAATGAGTAGGGCATTACACGGTCAATGAATTTGTTATTCTCAAGCAAACCGACAGCATTATTTAATGTGATCCAATAAATAGTCGATTCCGGATATTTTCTTTTTATCGCAGGCAACTGGGCTGTTGTCATTAACACATCACCCATCGCATCAAGATTAATTATAAGAATTCTTGGTCCCATAGGATTGTATTCCTTGCAACCGTCCTTCCAGCAGTCATGATCGGGGAAGCAAGGTTTATATCCGCTAAAATTTTTACAAGTTTTTATTTGTGTATTCATAGTAAAACTTCTCTAAAAATGGAATGAATTTTTTCTTAACCGATTCAACGGTAATATTATGAAGAGTTGGTTCTTCCGTTACAACATAATCAAATTGAGATTTATATGGAGACCAAATTTTATCCTTCGTATTATATTTTACGTACAATCCAAATACAGGAGTTTTAAACGCAGAAGCTACATGAACAATAGATGTATCGGGAGTAAAAAGTAAGTCTAATTTTGGTATCACGGCACAGAATTCATCAAAGTTTGGCCTGTAATATATCGGAATCTTATTCTCTGAAATTGCAAATGCTTGTTGCAGATCGGTTTCAGCACACATTAAAAGTATATTGAATTTGTAAGGAATTAACATATCAATAAGACTGCGGTAATTATATACGCCCCAGAATCTGGCATCACTGCCCGCAGAAATATTGATACCCAGTAAAAACATTTTAGGATTAAAATGATTCTCAATAAAACTATCGGCTAGCAAAACTGATTCTTGCTTAGGTACATAGAATATATTAACTGATTGAGAATCTGCCTTTAGTTGAAATAGTTTACCGAATTCCATTACCCGTTCTATTACATGATATTTTGATGGATCCAACTTATTAACTATATGTGTAAATAATTTATCGTTACTTTTTTGAAGACCGAATTTGTATTTACTTTTCGTAAATGCCATAATATAACTGACCGTTGACGATACGTCATCGTGAAGATCAACTATTACATCAAAGTTATACGAATTTATTAATTTGATTAGAGATGGAATGCTTCTTAAGTTCTTATTGAAGACAATTATTTTGTCAATCAGATCCGGACTTTCAAAAACAAAATGATTGTTTTTACTTGCAAGGATATAAACCTCGCAGCCGATCTGCTCCTTTATTAGTTTTAGAAGTGGGGTAGAAACCAGCGCATCGCCAATCCTGTTCAATCTTATAAAAAGCACTTTAGAACTGCCGGTAATAGTTGGCGAATCATATCTTTGTTCTCTCTTTCTAAATAAAAGAAACAGAGATAATAATAAACGCCGGAAAAAGATCTCTAAGCTTTTCACAGTTTTACTTCTAATATATTTTGTTGAATTAAGTTAGAAATTTTAGCTACCACTGAACTACTTGACATATTCTTGAAGCATTCATGGTTCCTCGGGCATTCCAATAAATTGCATTCGATACATTTCAGCTCATCCAAACGGATCCAATCATTTTTATCACCGAATGGTCCATGCATATAAGGACTGGTAGGGCCAAACAATCCCAATACCGGCGTTCCGACTGCGGATGCAATGTGCATTGGTCCGCTGTCGTTGGCAATTAAAATTTTACAATGCGATATCATTGCAGCTAATTCTTGGATTGTTGTTTCCGGAGCAATAACTGATTTCTCTCCTAGTAGTGAATGAATCTTAAACGCATCTTCTTCATCGGACTTTCCCCAAATGATAAAGATCTTTGCATTGAATTTATTTATAAGTGCATTAGCAATCTCGGCAAACTTTTCCGGATCGCATTTCTTAGAAGCCCATCCGCCGGTTGGACAAATTCCAATAATAAAATCATTTTCTGAGAAATTATCTCTAAAGTATTTTTCCGCCTTTGTTAAGACAGATGAGTTGATCGAATAATGAAGTTCTTTATAAGAATAATTTAAGCCGAGTAATTTCAAAGTTTCAAGGTGAAGCTGTGCCGAATGATACTTACCCCGTTCTTCCGGTCCGTATAAATTATATGCGTACTTTCTTCCGCGGTAGGGATAGCCAACACGGTATTCTGCTCCGCTTAGAAAAGTTATTATAGCTGTGGATGGGTTGGTAAAGAAATCAAAGATTAAATCGTACTTAGTTTTTCTAATTTGAAAGATCAGCGAAACCTTTTTCCGGAAATCATTGCGTTCAAAGAGAAGAACATGGTTAATTCCGTCCAAGCCAAGCAAACCCGGTTCGGAGGGCTTCTCAACAAGATAATCAATCCGGGCATTCGGGAAATCCTTTCTGAGATTATCCAGCACAATAGTGGAAAGTACAACATCGCCGATTCCGCGCAGCTTGATGATCAGTATTTTATTGATCTTTTCTTTGTTGAGTTTTGTCAATCTATAACCGAATTTAAATTTAGAATTCTGGCTAATTGAAAATGATGACGATAAGATGAAAACATTTTCTCAAATCTTGTTTTCAATTTACGAAGTTTCGATTACTCCATCAATGAACCACTTACAATGATTTCATTAAGCGCAATGGACTTGTAAGAATCGTCTGCTATCGTAGTAGCGAGGAAGATAAGAACTGGTTTGGTGCCTTAATACAAATAATATTTTTTAATTGCGTCTACTGATTTCGAGTTTTCAATTTTTCTCATTGCTCTTTCACTTAATGCAAGAATAGTAAGAGCCGGATTAACACCTGGATTTGCAGAAATCATTGAACCATCGCACACATATAAATTCTGATAACCAAATACGTGATTATCTTTATCAATTACACCTTCATATCTATCTTTTCCCATAGTTGCACCGCCGAGAATATGTGCGGTTGTCGGAATACCTAAAACAATTTCAGATAGCAAAGCGCCTGGCATACCGTTAACGATCTCAGCATATTTTTTTGCAAGCTTATTCGCCTCAGGCAGAAATGCAGTTGGCAACGTTCCCTCACCTAATGTTGTTTTCATTCTAAACCAACCCTTTGTGATTCTAAGAGTTCCGCTGATTGTACGCATATACAAAAGTATTTGAGTTTTTTTCGCCCAATCCCATACAAAATAAAATTTGAAATAACGGAAAGGATGTTTAAAAATCTCCAAAACTGCTTTTACTAATCGAATAAATACATTACTCCCGATTACAAGCGGTGCAATCTGCAATCTCCAAAAACCGGAACCTGAAGGATAACGGACGGGTTCAAGATGACTATGTTCATCGGTATGAAGAATAGATCCTATAGCAATGCCATCTGAAAAAATAGTTTCCTTTTTAGGCGATACAACACCCATTAAACTTTCTGAATTTGTACGAACATTAAAACCGATCCTATCAGATAAATTTGGTAGGGTAGTGTCTTTCAGTTTAAGCAAGAGTGGAATCGTTCCTAAAACGCCACCGGCAAAAACAATTCCTTTGGATCTAAACTTACCTTTTGATTTGAAAAATTTTGTAGATCTTTTCCATTCAACTTCATAACCATCAACGCCATTTTTATTCTCTAAGGTAATTATATTGTAAACTTCAGACTCGGCTCCTTTTTTTTGAGCCAGGTAAAGATAATTTTTATCAAGCGTGTTTTTTGCATTATGCCGGCATCCTATCATACATGCACCGCAAAATGTACAGCCTGAGCGATCCGGACCTTCACCATTAAAGTAGGGGTCACTTACGGTTTTTTCCGGTTCTCCAAAAAATACTGCTACATCAGTCGGTTCAAACTGATCTTCTTTTCCAATTTCTTTTGCCAAATTCCTTAAAGCTTTATCGCCGTTTTCCAATCTCGGATTTATTGTAACACCCATCATTATTTTACTTAGTTCATAAAAATCTTTCAATTCATTTTCCCAATCGGCAAGATGAAACCACGAACCGGTTTTGAAAAATTCTTTTTTGGGAATTGGTAATGTGTTTGCATAAACTAGAGAACCGCCGCCAACTCCAACACCGGATAAAATTCCTACATGACGATAGAATGTTATTTTGAATATACCGTGAAATTTTACAAGCGGAATCCAGAGCCAGCGTTTCAAATTCCAATTTGTTTTGGCAAAATCATTTGATGAAAACCATTTGCCTTTTTCGATCACTAAAACTTTATAACCTTTTTCAGAAAGACGAAGAGCAGAAACCGATCCGCCAAATCCGCTGCCAATTATAATGTAATCAAAATCATATTTTTGTTGATCAGTTGCCATGAGATAAAATTTTTATTGAACTAATAACTTTGTCGTTAATTCTAATTAATCTTAATTTAATATAAAGAAAAGGTTGCAAAAAACGCTGGTAATGAGAATAAATTTTAGGCACAAAGATTTATGATCCTTCTCAGCGTACATAAAAGTATGGAGAGTTGGAAGGGAAGAGTATAAGAACAAGCTGTTTTAGTTTCTTACATATTCAATCTCATGCAAATAAAAACATTTTGTTATAGTTACATATTTTTAACAAAGTATAATTAAGCAGATAATATTATTTCTCGATATTCTTTGTTCTTATAAATGAACGATATTACTTTTAATTTATTCTTAGCGTCTCTGAAATCTAAATATAAATTTATTACTTCAACCTCATGATTATTTTCATCAAAAATTTTTACGTCAGTATTTGAAGGTAAGTAAGCTCTCCAATTATCATAACCAAAAAAAGTAATATCAGATAACAATGCATGTCCCGAATTCTCAAAACGAATTCGGTGAAAACCGTATCTAGTGTCATTAGTACGCAGATTACATTCATTTATTAAAAAATTTCTGAGTGGTTTAGCATACCGTGCGTTATCACGTAAACTCCAATAATCTATAAGGCTTCCTGTTATTTGTAATGGAAGAAAATAATGAATAGCACTAAATAGTATTTTAGAAATAAGAGGTGTAATATCTGGAATTCTTTCATTATCATATTCTAGCTTATGAGTTTGTTTTCTTTTTAGTCCAATACCTAATGTTTTTGAATATACAGTATCACCAATGTTTGAACTGAAATATGCACTCTTTAGCTTGTCAATTTCAATTTTGAATTCATTTGGTGATAGATTTGAATTATGATTTTCTTTAATCCATTTAACTCCAAGAGTTTCAATATCATTCTCTGAACATTCAAATGATTTATCATCTTTTACAATTGTCTTCGTTTTATATTTTCCTTCTCTTCTAATCATTTTCACTTTTTCATTTGTTAACTTATCTAAAGCTATATAGGGCATATTATTATAATATTTATCAACCTTAGGTAATTTTAATAGCTCCATTGATTTTAAAAGAAGTGGGTTTTTTATTCCAAATGAATCTATGGAATTACCAAAATATAACATGCATTCAGAACAAACATCATAGATACGCCAAAAACCACCAATACTTTCTGGTATTATATGCTCGCCAACTCCTTTAGCTCCATTTGAAATATCTTTATCACAAAAAATACATTTAGTAAAAAAGTTAAACATTGCTAACCATTTAGAAGGATCATAAATAAAATTAATGAATTTTTATCAAGATTATTTTTATTAAACTTATAACTAAGTGAATGATTTGAAACTGTCTTTTATCTCCGTTTATTTCATCAATAAAATCATACGATATAGGAAATGTGCTACAACTCATTCTATCACCATCTCACATCCATTCGGTATTTCTGGTTTGACAGAAGAAGAAATAAAAATTGTAGAGGGTAACTGACCTCACCCGTTCCCGATAAATCGGGACCACCCTCTCCTTACAAAGGAGAGGGGTAGGGGTGAGGTCAAATTTAAGGAAAGTGAAAAGATGAAATTATTATATTATTCCAATCCTTTTAGAAAAGGACCCATATTTTTTATCTGTCTTCAAAATATGGTTTTTTACCCAATCAGCTAAAAAATCTGTTACTTCTCTTGCTTGAATCACTTTCTTACCGGAATTTAAGTCTTGCTGGTATGCAAGAACTTTCTTTCTCAATTTATCGTGTTCGCTAATATGCAAACTAAGTTCCGGAAATGAATACTTCTTCATGTAGGTTTCTTCATCAGTAAAATGAATAAAAGTATAAACTATTAGATCGTTCAGTGTTTTTGACACAATCTCTTGATTATTTTTCTGATTGTCTAAAGATTCATACAAGTCATTTAAATAACTGAACAATTTTTTATGTTGTTCATCAAATTGTGTTATTCCTACGCTGTAATCTTTTGTCCATTTTAATTTTTCCATAGCCTTTCTCTTTAAAAAATTTTCTGAAGAAAACTACTGGAATAAAGTACATTTATTTTGTTCTAAATGAAATATTAATCTTTCACTAGGCAGTCAAGCCTGTCCGCCGCACTTTGGTGGAAACCATTTCTTGACTTATTAAGAACAATAGAAAACAAATATGTAAAGACACACCTCACCCCGGCACAAAGATACCGGGCAAGCCCAAATCCCTCTCCTTAATAAGGAGAGGGTGTCCCGAAGGGACGGGTGAGGTCAAATTTAAGCTAATAGAAGAAAAGAAAATTAATCTGTAACCATCTCACAGCCATTCGGGATTTCCGGTTTAACTAATAAAACTTTTTCTTTTGTTACTGTAACTTGTCCGGGTTCGTGCCTTGCATTTTTAACTACATATTTTTTTAGCGTATAAGTTACCGGAACAAGTTTGGAAGTTTTTGCTTTACTGTAAAATGCAGCAACGGAAGCCGTCTTATGCAGAATATTCTTCGGTACAGTTTCTTTTGTGTTTTCAACTCTTAGAACAACATGCGAACCGGAAACAGAACGCGCATGAAACCAGAAATCGTTCTGCTTTGCAAATTTAGTTGTAAGCATATCGTTGTTCTTGCTGTCCTTGCCCACATAAATGTTGTACTTGCTGTCAATTAAAAAATGTCTATATAACATTTTATCTTTTTTATCGTCTGTCTGCGCTGACTGCTGTTTCATCTTCAATTCTTTTTTTATTTGTAGAAGTTCTTCTTGATCTTCCGTGCGCTCAAATTTATCTCTAATTTTAATTAACCGTTCATATTCTTTTGCATTTAATTCCAGCAGTTCGCTCGATCTCTGAAATTCAATCTTCTCAGCACGTGATTTATCATAATAGCGGTCAACATTTTGATGTGGAGAGAGTTTCAGTTCAATGTCTTTCATTCCTTTCCGCAGAAGATTAATATTGGCAAGCAACAGATCGCCAAACTGATGATAAATTTTTTCTTTCGTGCCGGCATCAACTCGACCTTTTAAGTTATTCAGCTTACCGGTTAGTGATTCAATTGTTTTAGTAAGAAACTTCTCAATCTCTTTTCTCACATCCTTTACCTTCGATTCCGAGAAGGAGAGAGTGAAATACATGTTGAGCGCATAGAAGTAATTATCAAATACGAAGTGCCCTATAGGAATAGGATGCGACTTGAACGAAGCCGGATGAAAACTTGGCTTACCAAGATTCTCATCATAATAAACTGCAATTTTTTCGTTAACAATTTCATCAACAACTGCGGCAAGGTTATTTCTAAAATCATTTTTACGTGAATCCGCTTCTTTTAAAATATCTTTACCGACGAATGGTAATTTCCGGATTAAAAGCCCATCCCAACCCTTCCCAAAGGGAAGGACTTTTTCAATTAAAGATTCATTTGTTGCGCTCTCTATGAAGGAGGCAATTAATGGAAACAAATCTGTGAAATTCAAAGACGGCAATTCTTGAAGAAATCTTTCTCTCTCTTCTTTATCCACTTTTTTAAAAGGATGTAAATTATTCTCAGAGTCTAAAAGATAAATATTACTTTGTCCGCCGCGGAATACAACATTTAATTTTGAATTGGAGAGAGTAAACTCAATTATACGGTCACCCAAAGCAATTTTTAACGAACTAACTTCATCCGGTAAAAACTTTTCAAAAAAGTTAATTGTGTTTTTCTTCGCTTTGTGATGTTCGTCTTTAATCGTTATATAATGTTGTTGAGGATTTGTTGAAATGATCACATGAAAAAGAGGTTTATCTTTTAACGGGATATGAAGAAATAATTTGTCTTTCTCTTGAGTGTAAGCTTCAAGGATTTGCTTTCCGTTAATTACAGCGGATAATTCCTTGATACATCTGAAAAGAAAAAAATAGTTTTTATACATAAAAGCCCATCCCAACCCTTCCCGAAGGGAAGGGCTTTTTAAAACTCAGTCTTCGTTATATAATTAATCACGTCTTTCGTGCGCAGTTGATTCAAAAACTTCTTTGAGCAAATTTATCTCAGCTTCAGAAAGATTTACGTTTCTTCTTTTTGTAACGATGTTGGCTATTTCAATTGATTTATTAATATCATTAGTTCTTAAGAATGCCGAACCGCCCCAACTGAAAGACGGAATATTGCGAGCAGGGAATCCGGCGCCAAAAATATTTGATGAAATACCAACAATCGTCCCTGTGTTAAACAAAGTACCGATTGCAGTTTTAGAATGATCGCCCATGATCAAACCGACAAACTGAGAACCTGTCACAACATTTTTTCCGTTGAGCAGAACAGTAATGTTCTCATAATTATTTTTGAGATCGCTGTTATTTGTTCCCGCACCTAAATTAACCCAGCTTCCCAAATAAGAATGCCCGAGAAATCCATCATGCTGTTTATTGGAATTCTATTTCGCCGCCGACTTTGCAAACTTCACTGATTGATGTGTTGTGATAAATTGATGCTCGTGATTTTACAATTGTATTATCGCCAATAAAAACGGGTCCTTGTATATTAACGTGAGGCATGATATTGACATTTTTGCCGATGTAGATCGGTCCATCCGAAGCATCTAAAAAAACAAAAGGTTGAATCTCAACACCTTTAGAAATAAAAATATTGTTCTTATTAAGAAATTCTACGGAACGATATTTTTTCGAATCAATTTTTGGAATTTTATTTACCAGTAGATTGAAATCATTTACAATCTCATTACCGTTGGCATTTACCAGATCCCAGGCATAGTTAACTAATTGGCAATCAACTTCTGATTTTTTAATGGAATTCAAAAGGTGAAAGGGTAAAAACTCTTCTTTGCTTGCAAGCAACGTTCTTAAATTATCAACGGAAAGATTTGCAGCAACGACAAATCCGTCTTTAACAAGTGCAGAGTTCTGATCTAACTTTTTTATCTCCTTAGCAATTTTCTTATTGATTAATAATCTGCCGTTTATAAAAAGAATATTATCCGCATCATATTTGTTTATTGGAATGCCGGGGTATCTTTCCGTAAGAACTTTTTGTAAAGATGTTCTGACTTGGAGAATTACATCTTTTGAAGTTAATTGTTTAGTAATTTTTTCTCTTAACGTTAGCATTCCGCATTTCAAATCATAAACCGGGCGCAAATAAGTTAACGGAAGGAGATTACGGAATCCTTCGTCTTCGAAGATGCAAATGGCTGTTTTCATAAATAAGCAGATTGTTATAAAATGTTTTGATTGCCTTAATAAATTAATCAAAAAGTAGAACTATAAGCAAAGGGCTGAACAGTATTAGTTCATCATTGGTCTAGATTAATAATTGGCATTTTTATTTAATGAGTTAGAGACTCTTAGGAATGTTTCCTTGCTTAGCGTGAGTCACTTTAACTATATTTCAGATATGAAAAAGCCGTCAAAAATATTTTGGAAAAAATTACTGCTTGTACTCGGTGCTCTTTTAGTTTTCCTTTTTGTAATTGATTATATCCTTTTACCTCTTTATGTAAGCGGAAGCGAGCGCCAGATACCAAATGTTGTAGGTAAACAAAAAGATGAAGCGATAAGGATTCTTGAGGATGCAGGACTTAGTCCCATTGTTCAAACATCACGTTTTGATCAAAAGTATGAAAAAGATCATGTAATTTTTCAAAATCCGCTTCCTTATAAAACAGTTAAAACCGATCGAAGAATATATTTAACAATCAGCGGAGGAGATCCGCAAATCAAGATGCCTTCGTTGATAGGGAAGACAATTAGAGACGCAACAATAACTCTTGAACGGGTTGGTCTTACTATCGGAAAAATTGATTCGGTAGAATCCGAATTTCCTTCCGGTACAATAGTAGAGCAGGAGATTCTTCAAGGAAGAGAAATTACAAAAGGATCGCCCGTTAATTTTAAACTTAGTGTTGGACCGCAGGTTGGAATGATACGTGTACCAAATCTCTTGGGAAAATCTTTATTCGAAGCAGAAAGCATGTTGAAAAATAATTCGCTGAGACTTGGTTCAAGAACTTATATTCATTCGCCTTCTTTACTTCCGAATACAGTAGTTGACCAGCAGCCAAGCGAAAGCACTCTTATAAAAGTTGGTGATAGTGTGAACGTGGTTCTAACTCAAAGTAATATAGGTGATAATAAATGAGCTCAAAAAAAATTATTGCCTCATCAATTTTAACTGCGGATTTTTCAAATCTTTCTCAGCAGATTCGTTCTACAGAACTCGGCGG
>Ga0209417_1005494_pt1 | contig 13903 bp, 11 predicted proteins | sample RifGroF2_FD_184002 | JGI IMG/M metagenome (GOLD analysis project Ga0209417, IMG submission 184002) | Groundwater microbial communities from Rifle, Colorado, USA - Groundwater F2 (SPAdes) (version 2) | ecosystem: Environmental > Aquatic > Deep subsurface > Groundwater | place: Rifle, Colorado... | reverse complement strand
GAAACGATGAAAGGCAAGTTAGTCGGGAGGGCCGCCGATAACGGTATGCTTTATTTCAATAATTGTCGTGTTCCTCTCGAAAATCAGTTGGGAGATCGAGGCTATGGCTTTAAAATTATGCTGAAAACGCTGGATTCCGGTCGTTTGTCGATTGCTGCCATTGGACTTGGATTGGCGCAGGGTGCATACGAAATGGCCAAAGCTTACGCTAAACAGCGTAAGCAGTTTGGCAAATCGCTCAGTGAATTTCAGGTGATTGCATTTAAACTGGCCGATATGGCGCTCAAGATTGAAAATGCACGAAACACCTTATACAACGCTTGCTGGCTGAAAGACAATTATCATCCGTTTGCCCAACAAGCGGCCATGGCAAAATTGTATTGTGCCGAAATTGCCCGCGAAGTGGCCGACGAAGCGGTACAAATTCTCGGTGGCGCCGGGTTGTTCAAAAACCGCGAATGGCCCATCGAACGCTTTTACCGCGATCAGCGATTGCTGCAAATCGGTGAAGGAACTTCCGAGATTCTTCGGATGGTAATCTCAAGGAATATATTAAAGGAATAAACTGTTTTGGTATTCATAGGACTCCATTGCATTTCGTCCTATGCTGATACATTGCGGGGCTTTGCCCCTTTTTTAGTCCTGAAGGGACGATTTGTATTAGCACAGGGTGAAACGAAGTGTAACCCTGTGAGGTAATCATCAGAAAAAAAGTGTAATTTCCCAGAAGAATTAAACACAAAGAACTAAGGCACAAATTATATGAATAATTCATTGTGACTTAGTGCCTTCGTGTTGAAAAATTTCGCAATGAATACAGATCGCAAACTCGAACACATCCAGCTCGCACTCGATTCACAGACCAAACTGGACGAACAGGATCTTCGGTTCAACTACGAGCCTTTGCTGGCTGCTCATCCTGAAAATGCAGATTTAAGTATTCCGTTTTTGGGCAAAACCATGCGAACACCCATCTGGGTTTCGAGCATGACCGGCGGAACCGGAGTGGCAAGGACTATAAATGCCAGCATTGCACGTGCATGTCGTGAATTTGGAATGGGTATGGGATTGGGATCATGCCGCAAAATTTTGTTCGACAAAACTCAATGGGTTGATTTTAACTTTCGAGATGAAATTGGTGACCAGCCATTTTGGGCGAATCTGGGAGTTGCCCAAGTCGAAGAATTACTTGCTACTAAAAATATTCAGGCCATTATTGATTTGGTTGGCGAATTACGTGCCGATGGATTGATTGTTCATGTTAATCCTTTACAGGAGTGGTTTCAGCCCGAAGGAAACCAATTGAAACAATCGCCTTTACTAACGATTCAGCACTTGTTGGATCAGGTTTCGCTAAAAGTGATGGTAAAAGAAGTCGGGCAGGGGTTTGGTCCCGAAAGTTTGCGTCAATTGCTTGCCCTTCCCATAGAAGCCATTGAGTTTGGAGCTTACGGAGGAACCAATTTTTCGAAACTGGAAATGCTGCGTGACGATCAACAAAAATTGGATACCAGTCTGCCATTTGCCTTTGTTGGGCACTCGGCCGGGCAAATGGTCGATTCGGTGAATCAAATTCTGAAGGAAAATGCAAATCCCGCTTGCCGACAATTAATCATTTCAGGCGGGATACAAAATGCGCTTGATGGCTACTATCTCACTTCGAAAAGTGAGCTTCCTTCCATATTTGGTATTGCATCGGCCGTTCTGAAGCATGCTTCGGAAAGCTACGAATCGCTGGCTGGATTCCTCGAAAATCAGATTCAGATGCTGAGTCTGGCAAAAGCATATTTGAAAATTAATCCCGATTATCATGGATGATTCCATTATACAAGGGTTTTCGAAATATACCAAACAAGAGCGTATCGACTCCTTGATCAAAAAATACGGCTTTGATGCGGATTTGGCTGATCGGCTGAGTTCGTATGAAGCCAGCGACAAATCCATACAAAAGATCATTGATGATTTAAGCGAAAATCCAATTTCCTCTTTCCTTTTTCCTTTTTCCATAGCTCCAAACTTTTTGGTAAACGGTAGAAATTTGTTTTTCCCTTTGGTTTCCGAAGAAAGCTCGGTGGTTGCTGCGTTAGGCAATGCTGCTGGTTTTTGGGCGAAACGTGGCGGTTTTCATGCCGTAGTTTTGGGTACCGAAAAAAAAGGACAGGTTCACTTCTGTTGGAACGGAAACCGGGAATACTTACAATCGCTGTTTCCTGAAATACGCTCAAAGTTGCTGGGTGAATGTGCTTTCCTGATTAAAAGAATGGAGGAACGTGGCGGTGGAATTACTCACATTGAACTAAAATCACTGCCCCATATTTTACCCAACTATTATCAGTTGGATGCTGCTTTTGAAACTTGCGATGCCATGGGCGCCAACTTTATCAATTCGTGCCTGGAGCAATTCGGGAAAAGCCTTCAGGAGTATTTCCTGACCAGCGAAAAGATTTCAACAGGACAGCGCGAATGCGAAATCATCATGGCTATTTTATCCAATTATACTCCTGAAAGTCGTGTTCGTGCCTGGGTGGAATGTCCGGTTGCTGATTTGCTTGATGGAAAATCGGAAACTGATTGTATTCAGTTCGCCCAAAAATTTGAGCAGGCCATTCGAATTTCGCAGACCGATGTTTCACGGGCAGTAACCCACAATAAAGGTATTTTCAATGGCATTGATGCGCTGGCCGTTGCAACTGGAAATGATTTTCGGGCGATAGAAGCATGTGGACATGCTTTTGCTGCGCGAAAGGGACAATATTCGGGATTAACTGATGTGCAGTTTCAGGATGGAAAATTTCGTTTTAGTATTGAGTTGGCTTTGGCAGTTGGTGTGGTTGGCGGTGTAACGGCTGTTCATCCATTGGCTAAACTGGCTATGCAAATTTTGGATAATCCTTCAGCTTCAGAATTAATGATGTATCTGGCAGTTGCCGGACTGGCCTCCAATTTTGGTGCTGTTAAGGTGTTGGTTTCGGTGGGGATTCAGCAAGGACACATGAAAATGCATTTGAGCAACATCATGAACCAGTTGCAAATTCCGGAAGAAAAGCGGGCTGAAATACAGGCCTGGTTTCAGGATAAAACCGTGTCATTTTCGGCCGTCGAAGAATATTGGAGAAGTTCCAAATTTCAAGTTCCAAATTCCAGATGATGGTATTTCATGGAAATTGGATATTGGTTATTCAATATTGGACATTTGCCTAAAATTAAAATCTATTGACTTCTCAAACTACATATCGTGCCAATGGCAAATTGCTTCTGACCGGAGAATATTTGGTTCTTCACGGGGCTAAAGCGATAGCAGTTCCGTTAAATGTAGGGCAGCAAATGGTTGTTTCCAATACAAATTCATCCGATACGTTGCTTTGGCAGGCTTTTTATAAGAATCAGGTTTGGTTTTCGTGCGAGTTGAATCCTGAAGATTTTTCTGTACAAAATACAAGCCATTCGGAAAAATCAGAGGCGCTAAGTCAGATATTTAAAACCATTAAAAGCCTGAATCCTGAATTCGTACCAGAAGCTGGATCGAAATTCGAAACGACGCTGGAATCAAGTCCCGAGTGGGGTTTGGGAAGTAGCAGTACCTTAATTAGTTTACTTGCGCAATGGGCTGGAACTGATCCGTTTATGCTGAATGAACTGGTTTTTAATGGCTCAGGTTTCGATATTGCCTGTGCTACCGCTGATGGCCCAATTCTCTATGTCAGGAATAATCCTGTTTTACCCGTTGCTTTGGATTATCCGTTTTCCGATCAATTGTTCCTGGTTTATTCGGGCAGAAAGAAAAGGACAGCGACTGAAGTCAGTACTTTTTTGAAAGAAAAACGGGTTTCTGATCAACTGATTGATGAGGTTTCGTTATTAACTGATGAATTTTCGGGTTGTCGGGATCAAAATGAATTTAACCTGTTGATTCGTCTGCATGAAGAGATTATCAGTAAAGTGATTGGACGGATATCGTTAAAGCCGGAATATTTTGGCGATTTTAAAGGCGAAGTCAAATCGCTGGGCGCCTGGGGTGGCGATTTTTTTCTGGTATCGACAAATAAACTGACATTTAATGAAGTCAGGAAATATTTTGAAAACAAAGGATTGATGACCGTGTTTAAATGGGACGATTTGATTTTGAAACGATGACCGGAACAGCAAAACATACCCATTGGAGCAAATGGAAATGCCCGTCAAACATTGCTTTGGTGAAATATTGGGGCAAAAGCGATTTCCAAAAACCCGTGAATCCGTCGTTGAGTTTTGTCCTTCAAAATGCTTTTACAGAAACATCGGTGGAATTGCATAAAGATGGTGACCAGAAGGTGGAGTATTATTTTGAAGGAGTTGTGAGTTCGTTTGGCGATCGCATTGAGAAATACCTTAATCATGTTTCCGGTCAGCTTCCCTGGGTAAATAAATACAATTTCAGGATTTACAGTCATAACAGCTTTCCGCATTCGGCCGGAATTGCTTCGTCAGCTTCGTCGTTTGGTGCATTGGCTTTGTGCTTAACCGAGTTGGACTTTGTTCATTCAGGAAAGGTAATGGATAGTCCTGAATTTTGGCAAAAGGCTTCGGAACTGGCGCGCATGGGTAGCGGAAGCGCTTGCCGGTCGGTTTACCCGGGTTTTTCTATCTGGGGAAATACTCAACTGTTTGAATCTTGCAGCGACAATTATGCAATACCACTTTCAAATGGAATTCATCCGGTATTTTCAGGGCTCCGTGATGCGATTCTGATGGTTGATTCGGGAACGAAAGAAGTATCAAGTTCAGTTGGTCATGGGCTGATGGATGAGCACCACTATCAGCGTTCGCGCATTGCACAGGCACACGAAAACATCAATGAACTTTACCTGGCTTTAATTACCGGCGATCAGGAAAAATTCATGGCCGTAGTTGAAAATGAGGCGTTGAGTTTACATGCTATGATGATGACTTCGAATCCTTCATTTTTGCTGTTGAAGCCAAATAGCCTGGAACTGATCAACCTGATTCGCCGTTTTCGTAAAGAGTCACATGTACCGGTTTGTTTTACTATTGATGCCGGACCAAATATCCACATGCTGTATTTTCATGAGAACGAACCAGATGTGAAAGCTTTTATTAAACGTGAATTATTGGCTTTCTGCGAAAACGGGAAATGGATTGACGATCAAATTGGAGCGGGACCGGAAGCCTCCCCCAAACCCCCTCCGAAAGAGGGGGCTTAAAGAATCGGTAATCGTTGATTATTCAAATTTAAACTATTCTTAAATGAGAAATATTTCAGAATCTTCAGTTCAAAAGCCTCTCCCTTTTGGGGAGAGGTTGGAGAGGGGTTTTTCTTTTAACTCGAAACTCCTATTATTTGGAGAATATGGACTGATGTATGACGCGATGGCATTGTCCATTCCGTTTCCAAAGTTTTCGGGGTTTCTGGATTTTGATACGGATAGCTCCCACTTGGAAAGTACTACCGAAATCCAGCAGTTTTTAGAGCATCTCGAATCGAATGATTCCACTCAGACACTTCATTTTTCGTTCGATTTGGAGAGGCTGAAAAACGATCTTGATCAGGGACTTTTCTTTAATTCTGACATTCCACAGCAATATGGTGTGGGCAGTTCGGGAGCACTGGTGGCTGCGCTTTTTGGCAAGTATGCATTTCCTTCCGATCTTGGGAATAATCTTTCTCCTGAAATTCTGAAAGCCAATTTTGCTGTACTCGAAAGCTTTTTCCATGGCCGTAGTTCGGGCCTCGACCCACTGATTTCGTACCTGAATAAGCCAATTTTAATCGATTCGAAAAAGCAAATTGTACCGGTTGAGTTTGACCTCAAACAAACAGGCATTGCTGTGGCTTTAATTGATACCCACACCTGTGGCCCAACGGCACCGTTGATCCGGCATTTTACCGATCTGTTTAACCTTCCGGAGTTTGAACAAGCTTTCGAAAAACAGTTTATTCCGTCGAATAACGGCTGCATCGAATCGTTGCTTAATGGCGACAAAGATAAATTCTTTATGCACCTGGGGCAATTGGTGCGGTTTGAATTGTATCATTTTCACCGGATGATTCCTGTTAATTACCATCGGATTATTTCTTTCGCTCATTGTAAAAAAATATATATAAAACTGCTTGGATCGGGTGGCGGTGGCTATTTGCTGGTTTTCGCCGATTCGGAAATGATTTTAGATGAGTGGGCAGAAAAAAGTGGAGTGAGTGTGGAAAAAATAATGTGATCATTCAACGATTAATCTTCAAACTGAGAACTTAAATATCAATTGTTCCCTTTATATGGTGGTCTGAATAACTGGTGATTATGTGAATGTTATTTCGTAACTTTAACTGGATTGTTATGTGTAAAGTTATGAAAGATAGGCATATTTTTCAGAAATCATTGGCATGGGTTGAACGATTAAACGACTATCCTGGATGTGACCGAAAAGAACTAACTGTCAGGGTCCAACTGTGGGTGGGTACGGCTTATGCGCTGCTTCATGTGCTGCTTTTGACAATCGCTTTCCTGATATTTGCACCTGAAGCGCTGAAAGTTCTTATTGGATACGGATATTTTCTTGCTATTGTCTTGACTATAAATCTGATGCCATTACGCATCAGTTACAAATTGGTAAATGCTATTAAACTAGCTGTTTTAATGGCAGGAACTTTTTATTTTATTTTATACTTAGGAGGTATTGCCACTTCGGGAGGATTAATTGTGGTATGCCTGGCCATGCTCCTAAGTTCTGTCCCGTTGCAGGATTCCAAAATTTCACTTCTGCTTTTTCTCTTTTTCACTTTTATAGTGATCATATCCGGACTTTTCAATCAATTCTTTTCTGCTCCGGCCTCACTAACGCCAAAGATTAATTCCGTCCTGTTCATGATAAACACCTTATCGATGTCTGGAGTTTCTCTCTTTCTGATACTTAGCTTTATTACACAGCAGCGCAAGCTTGAAGGATTGGAATCGGAAAAACTGAAAGAGCTGAACGAAGCCAAAAATAAACTATTCACCAACATTACCCACGAGTTTCGTACTCCTTTAACCATCATTCAGGGTATGACAAATCTGATTAAAACTAATCCGGAGGAATGGTTAGAAAAGGGTACCGAAAAGATTGAAAATCAGACTCGAAATTTGCTGGCTTTGGTGAATCAAATGCTTGATCTTTCGAAATTGGAGGCAGGAGCGATGCCGGTTCATAGTTATCAGGCAGATATCGTCAGTTATCTGAAATATCTGTCCGATTCATTTATCTCGCTGGCCCAGCGAAAGGACATCCGTTTAAATTTTTTGCCTGAAAACAGGCATTTCGTGATGGATTTTGATCAGGAAAAAATCATGTATATTGTTTCGAACCTGCTGTCAAATGCGATAAAATATACACCTGACCATGGAACGGTGGAATTGTATGCCGGTCAGATGAAAGAACAAAATGATTTTGTCATCAAAGTCAGCGATAACGGACCGGGGATTCCGCCGGAACAATTGCCGTTTGTTTTCGACCGTTTTTTTCGGGTTGAAGAGGATCAGGGAACTCAGGAAGGTGGTACAGGCCTTGGATTGGCGCTGGTAAAAGAATTGGTGAAACTCCTTGGTGGATCGGTTCATGTGAGCAGTTCTGAGGAATCAGGAACTACCTTTATCGTCAACTTGCCTGTGACAAATAATGCTCCTGAAAAGGAAATCGTTCCGAATGAAGCAGTGTTGCCGGCAGATTTCGTATCTGCTTCTTATCCGCAGGATGATCAACAGAGTTATACAGGAAGTGAAATTTTCACCGGCGACCTGCCCATTTTACTGGTTGTTGAAGACAGTCATGATCTGAAACTTTATCTGAAAGCATTGCTTGAAAAACAGTATCAACTTGAATTTGCATCCGATGGAAAAACCGGACTTCAAAAGGCATTTGATCATATTCCTGACATCATTGTAAGTGATGTAATGATGCCGTCGATGGATGGGATTTCGATGCTCGATATTTTAAAACATGATATTCGGACCAGTCATATTCCGGTGATCATGCTGACGGCTAAAGCTGATATTGATTCACGACTGATAGGTTTGGATAGAGGGGCAGATGATTATCTTGCAAAACCATTCAATGAAGATGAATTGCTCATCAGGTTAAGAAAACTGATCGAATTAAGGCATGTTTTACATCAGCGTTATGCCGCTGGGGAGCAGGTCATTCCAGTCAAAGACCCGCCGGAAAACCTTGAGGACTCATTTATACAAAAAATCAGGTTGGTCATGGAGGAAAATCTGGGTGACGACAACTTTGATGTTCATCAGCTTAGCCGGGCACTTGGTATGAGCCGTTCACAATTGTATCGCAAATTCAAATCACTCACCAATAAATCGGTTGTCGATTATTTCTGGACTTTGCGATTATACAAGGCCAAAGATCTGCTGCAAACAACAGTCATGAATGTTTCAGAAGTAGCCTGGGCGGTTGGATTTAAAAATCTCTCTCATTTTAGTCGGGCTTTTAAAGATCAGTTCGGAACGAACCCAAGCGCTGTCGGAAAATAAATACCACATTTTCAACTTTGAGACTTTCGACAAAATTTTGAGACAACGGGCACAAAAATCGTCAATAAACCCCTTTTTTAAGCTAAAATTTAGTACAAATTTTCAGGTGGCAACTTTGTAACTTCCTAAGATTGAGATTTTAGACAAATGTTTTGAGAAGCCGGGAAAAAGCATTTCAGGAGCATGACTTTAAATTTGTTCAGGTATTAACTAACAACAAAAACGATGAACAATTTAAAACCGAAAGTCATGAAAACATTTTTAAAAGTAACAATGGTGTTTGCCTTTGCAGCATTTGCGAACACTTTATTTGCTTCTGGAAACCTGAAGGTCAATATACTTCCAGCGTCAACGAAAAAAGCAGTAATTGCAGTCTCAACCTGCTGCAACAGTAATTTCAGTATTTCAGTTGAAAATGAAGAAGGTCGGATTGTTTATTCCAAAGAAAACCTTGAACCCATTGAAGATTACAGGACTGAATTTGATTTTTCAGTACTGGAAGATGGCAAATATAAACTTAAAGTTGTTAGTCAGGATATAACGACTGAACGTGCATTCCGAAAAACAGACGAAGGAATTATAGTTGGGAAGGAAAAAACGATCATAAAGCCTTTTTTCGGATATAATGACGGAATTTTAAGATGTACTTACCTGAACTTTCGAAAAGAAAACCTGACACTGTATTTTCTGAAAAAGAATCACTTGTTATACACCAAAGAACTCGGTAAAACTTTTAATGTGACTGAAGGAATGAACCTTTCCAGACTGGGAAGGGGAAATTATGAAGTTATTCTTTTAGCCGGTGACAGGCAATATTCATTCCGGGTGAATAAAGAATAAGCAGCTTTCATTCCATCAAAAATGGAATTGTAAAACCCAATTTGGAACGCTCAGCAAATAAATAGAAACTCCTGGCAAAACTGGAAATCTTGAAATGTCGGAAATTTGGATAAATATCTGAATTGTTCAATTCTAAATTTCTGACTATGAAAACACTGATTTCCTTTTTTGTTACCATGATGGTTATGCTTGTGGCCTGTAACAAAGACCAGTTTGTTCAGGATGAACCCCTTTTGCTGAAAAAAGCCAAGGTAGCAATTCCGATGAAAGCTGACTTCTGTTTTACACCGGATTTGACTCTGCCTCCTGTTCATATTAATGGACTTCCATGGACCGATCCTGCATACTTTCTGCCGGGAGGTGGCTGGATGAGTGGAAATGCCACCCACATGGGTGAATTGATCATGGAAGAAAGTGCGCTTACCGTTCTCAGCGCTTCTTTTGATCCGAATACAGGAATTGTAACCTGGCTGGCAACAGGGAAAGCGACTGCGGCTAATGGCGATTATTACTATTATGATGCCACAACATACGTGAATCCAGATAAATCTTTTACAGGTCCCGTAAAGATGCGTGATGGGGTTGGTAAATTTGAAGGTGCAACAGGTACAGTTCAGATGGTTGGGCAAGGTACATGCTGGCATGCAGAAGGTACAATGTCATTTGAACAATGAATTGGTTTTATTGTCTTTAAAGTATTTCAATGGATTTTGCGAATAATCCGGATTCCGGCTTTCAGTAATTATTTCTGAGGCCGGAATCTTTTTTTGTCATAGATTTGGATTAAAATTTATTCCGAATAATTGGTCCTTAAAATAAGTGTTTGATCTACATTTACCGTCTATTGTTTATATTTGTGCATTAACTGATCAAACCCAAACTATTGAACCATGAAAAACTTGTTGCTACTTTCCTTCTTGCTGATTTTTGCCGGAACAGTTTCGGCACAATCCCCCAAAATGGACAATGTGCTTTACGGAGCGGCTTACTACCAAGAATATATGCCAACCGACCGCCTTGCTGATGACCTGAAACTAATGAAGGAATCAGGTATGTCGGTGGTCCGTGTGGGCGAATCGACGTGGAGTTTATTCGAACCACGCGAGGGCGAATTCGATTTTGCATGGATGGACCGGATTATCGATGGCCTGCATGCCAACGGCATTAAAGTGATACTGGGTACGCCAACGTATTCGATGCCTGCCTGGTTGTGGCACAAACACCCTGAAGTGCTGGTTAACTACGAAAAAGGGAATAAAGCTTACTACGGAATTCGTCAGAACATGGACATCACCAATCCGACTTTTTTGTTTTATTCAGAACGGGTGATCAGAAAGATGATGGAGCATTACGCCAAACATCCGGCCATTATTGGTTACCAGGTTGATAACGAAACGACTTCTTATGGCGTGAATAACTTTGATTTCCACATCAGCTTTATCGATTATCTGAAAAAGAAATTCGGCACCACCGAAAATCTGAATAAAATATGGGGCCTGAATTACTGGGGTATGACCATGAACGGCTGGGACGAATTTCCAACGAAAGACGGTGTGACCAATACTGCATACAAACTGGAATGGGAACGCTTTAAACGTAAATCTGTTGCCGATTATCTGACCTGGCAAGCTGAAATCGTTGCCGAATACCGTCGTCCCGATCAGTTTGTTACCCATTGTTTTATGCCATCGGTTCAGGATATTGACCAGTTGGAGAGTGCTAAGAAGATGGATGTAATGGCTGTGAATGTATATCACGGTTCGCAGGATAACCTGACCGGTGATGAAATCGCTTTTTCCGGCGACTTTTTCCGCTCGGTGAAAATGAAAAATTACCTGATAACCGAAACCAACGCGCAAACCATCGGTTGGGACTCGAAATCGCAATTGCCTCCTTACGATGGTCAGCTTCGCCAAAATGTATATGCACACATGGGTTCGGGTGCCAACATGATCGAATACTGGCACTGGCACTCCATTCATTACGGACAGGAAACTTATTGGAAAGGCGTTTTATCACACGACCTGCAGCCCAACCGCGCCTATGCCGAATATTCGAAAACAGCACACGAGTTGCAGAAGTTTGGCAAAAAACTGGTTAACCTGAAGATAACGAATAAAGTAGCCATCCTCTTTAGTCACGATGCCAATGCCGCATTGAATATTATGCCTTTCAGAAACAGTAAACAGGATATGTGGGGCGGTAGCGGCAATATTTACCGGAACGAGTTGGTTGGCCAGTTTCATAAAGTTTTGTTCAGGAATAATGTGGGCGTCGATTTTATTTTTCCCGAAAATGCGAAATTTGAGAATTACAATCTGGTCATTATCCCGGCTTTATACATTGCCAGCGACGATTTATTGAATAAAATCAGCAAGTATGTCGAGAATGGCGGCCATGTAATTATGCAGTTCAAGAGTGGTTTTTGCGATGAGAATTCGATGGTTCGTCCGATTCTGGCTCCCGGACCGCTACGCAAAGCCTGCGGATTCTATTATCAGGAATTCACCAATTTCAAAGAATTAAGCCTGAAAGACAATCCATTCAAGGTTGATGAAGCGTTGAACAAAGTTTACGACTGGGGCGAATACCTCATTCCTGAAACTGCCAAACCATTGGCTTATTACGATCATCAGTACTTCGGGAAATATCCTGCAATTACCATCAATAACTTCGGAAAAGGAACTTTGCTTTATGAAGGAACCGGTGTTTCTGACGGTATTCAGGAAAAACTGATCCTTCAGGAAATGGAACGCGCCGGAATAAAAACGGTTGACCAGAATTTGCATTGGCCGCTGGTTACCAAAAGTGGCGTAAACGAATCAGGTAAAAAAGTGCACTACTATTACAATTATAGCTCGCAAAAATCAAGTTTGATTTATCCGCACAAAACCGGAACCGAACTGATTGTTGGAAATGCTGTTGCTTCAGGAGCCTCGCTTGAAATTGGGCCTTGGGATGTGCTGATTGTGGAAGAGAATTGAGGAAATGGGAAAGAGGAAAAGAAAACGAGTCACGTTTCTTATTTTTTTCCTATTTTCTTTTTCCTAATTCGTTTTTATTAAAAAACTTAAGATATGAAACGGCGAAACTTTATTTCATTATCTGCCTCCGGATTGGCCGCGTTATCAGTCATGCCTTCAGGTCTGGCCGCGAACACCACTGCCCAATCTGAAGTCCGCCTGGGTGGACCGGTTTTTGGAAAATATAATTCTCCGGAAGAGTGGGTTGTTGCACTGAAAAAACTGGGTTATCGAGCCGCCTATTGTCCGGTTTCGTTGGGTGCTCCTTCTGATTTAATAAAAGCTTACAAAGATATTGCTGCAAAGAATGACATCATTATTGCTGAAGTAGGAGCCTGGAGCAACCCGATTGATCCGGAATCGGGAAAAGCAGAAACCGCACTGAAAAAGTGTATCGATTCATTGGCACTGGCCGATGAAATTGGCGCCAATTGTTGTGTGAACGTTAGTGGTTCGCGAAATCCAAAGCACTGGGCCGGGCCACACAAAGACAATCTGACCGAGGCCACTTTCGACCTGATTGTGGAAACCACGCGCAAAATAATTGATGCCGTTAAACCAACCCGCACTTTTTATACCTTGGAGGCCATGCCCTGGAGCTTTCCGGATTCAGTTGATTCCTATCTGAAGCTGATCAAAGCCATCGATCGGAAGCAATTTGGTGTTCATCTTGATCCTATGAACCTGGTTACCAGTCCGCAGATTTATTACCGGAATGGCGACATGATTCGCGACTGTTTCCGCAAACTGGGGCCTCAAATCCGCAGTTGCCACGCCAAAGACATTATACTTCGTGAAGACAATGCAGTCCCTCAGTTAGATGAAATCCTTGCCGGCAAAGGAAACCTCGATTATTCTGTTTTCCTTACCGAATTAGCCAAACTGAAAGATATTCCGCTGATGATGGAGCATTTGAATACTGCCGAAGAATATGTTCAGGCTACTGCTTACATCCGGTCGGTTGGTAAATCGGTGAATGTAGTACTATAGAAAAGTACAACCCATATAGGATTTGACGTTGATGTATGGGTTGAATAGTTAAACTATGACTTCAACAGATTAACTATCTTTTTTATTTTTTCAGTTACTTCAGCAGCGTGCGATTCCAAATCAGGATTCTGGATGGCCATCATCGAAGCAATTGGGTTGACGGCTGCAACAAGTATGGTTCCGTCTTCCTTTTCAGTCACGACAAAATTACAAGGCAGCATCACTCCGACCATTTCTTCAATTTGTATTGCCTTATATCCAAAGGAAGGATTACATGCGCCCAGTATTTTGTATTTTTTATAGTCGACTCCCAGTTTTTCCTTTAACTTGGCTTGCATATCAATTTCGGTCAATATGCCAAAGCCTTCTGTTTTTAAAGCTTCTGTAACCTTAACCACTGCATCATCGAAACTGGTGTGCAAAATGGCATCAAAATAGTATTCCATTATTTAATTTTTAGATATTAGTTATCAACTTGTTACAACAATGATTGTAACGAAATGTTGTGATATTTCACAAAGGCTGAATGCCATTTAT
>Ga0209417_1005489_pt1 | contig 13910 bp, 11 predicted proteins | sample RifGroF2_FD_184002 | JGI IMG/M metagenome (GOLD analysis project Ga0209417, IMG submission 184002) | Groundwater microbial communities from Rifle, Colorado, USA - Groundwater F2 (SPAdes) (version 2) | ecosystem: Environmental > Aquatic > Deep subsurface > Groundwater | place: Rifle, Colorado... | reverse complement strand
GAAATAGAAGATCTAATTAAAGAATTGGAAGAAGAAGAGGAAGAAGAGGAGAGAGAAAAAGATGGAAATGCCGTTTCCTTTGACAAAAAAGAAGGATAGCTTTACTCTTAAGCTTAGCAAAGAACTCTATAAACATGACACTGTTCAAAAAGCTCTATCCGAAGATAAGGATTGGGTTGAAGAAACCGAATCATCAGATGAGTATTACTGCTTACAGCTAAAGACAGCGGAAGTCGAAGATGTGCTTAATTGGATGAATTATTTAATTTATTTACAAAAAGGGTAAGAATGAATACGGTCAATGAAGTTAAAGATTGGGCGATTCTGCCCTACAATACAGAAAAAATTAACGATCATTATTTGATCAGCAATGTCCTAGGAAGCTGGGACTTATTAGATTTTGACGAGTTTAAATGTTTGGAGCAATTTTCATTAAATGAGAATGATGAACTATTTAACAAACTTTACGACAAAGGGCTAATAATAAAAGAAAAGAATCTTACAAAGCTGATCAATGAGTACCGCGAACTTAATTCACATCTTTTTACAGATGCGTCTTTGCATATTGCAGTTCTCACAACCCGCTGTAATATCGCCTGCAATTATTGCCAAACAAGAACAGAAGAACCTTCTGACATGAATCTTATTACAGCTGGCAAGATAATCGACTATTGTTACGGTATGCGCAACCAGAATATCAATTTGGAATTTCAGGGTGGGGAACCATTGCTTAATTGGGACGTTTTGAAGTATTTAGTTGTGAGTATCCGAGAATTTACACCCGTAAATAAGAATATTAAAATTAGCCTCGTAACCAACGGTGTGCTTTTAGATGACGAAAAAGTTGACTTTTTGGTTAGTCACGATGTAAGCATCTGTATATCTGTTGATGGTCCTGCAGAGGTGCATAACGCCAATAGAGTTTTTAGCGAAGGAAAAGGAACTTATGAGCATGCAAAAGCAGCCATCAATAGGCTGAAAGCGGCATACAAAAAAGACTCAACACATAGACGAATTGATTTACTGCCTACACTTAGCAAACAAAGCTTATCGCACGCAAGAGCCATTATAGATGAATATGTAGAGTGGGGCGTTACAACGATGTCCTTACGGCCAACAAATAAAATGGGAGGGGCTCAGTGTCAATGGGATAACATTGGGTTTTCTCCGGAAGAATTCAATTATTTTTGGTCTGATGCTATGGATTATATGTTGGAACTCAATAAAAAGGGAATTACTATAAGAGAGACAATGGCCGTTGTTATGCTAATAAAAATCCTAAAAAAGCAAAACCCCGGACATGTCGATCTGATGAGCCCTTGCGGGGCAGGACGTTCTGTAATAACTTACATGCCTACTGGTGATATATACCCATGTGATGAGGCAAGGATGGTTGGCGGCGACATTTTTAAATTAGGCAATGTGTTGGAGAACACATATGAACAAGCTATAAAGAACCCCAAGCTGTTTTCAATTTGTGAAAGCTCTATGATGGATTTATGGGATTATAATTCTGCCTTTTTTCCTTGGACAGGAACATGCCCAGTATTAAATTATGTGTCGCAAGAGAATCTCATACCAAAAATAACCCAAACACCTAAATATAAAATACATAATTTTCAGTTGAAATATTTGTTTACAAAAATCGTAGAAGACAAAAAGAATTTAGAGATATTCCAGCGCTGGACAAACTAATATTGGAGGGCACATGAAAAAGAAAAAAACATTCAAGAAAAAATTAGAAAATTTTATTAAAGATGAATCGGGAAATATTTCAAAAGATAAAGTCCTTAAAATAGGTCTGGGAACAATTTCTGCGCTTGGAATACTTTCCTCCTTCACTTCTGCTTCGGCTTCTCATTCAAGTACTTCAGCATCCGATCCGATTTCAGGCCATGACTGCGTTCATGCGTCCCACGCATCGCATTCTGTTCACGCTAGTCACAGCAGCTATTAACGGAATTTTTCTTTGTTTATTCTAGCATGGTTAGGATAAGCAAGCTATGCCATTCCGTCTATGCCTATCATTTTAATGTAAGATTTATTTATCTTCATTATTGTTCATTACAGGATCAATGCCAAAATAATTATTATTCGCTATTTTTGCCCAATGACGGCTACCACCTTTACACCATCTTAATGAAAAGCAGTCTTGGCACTTGCTCGGCAAATAATCCAATGAATGTATTTTTCTCACGAATGGTTTTTCCCATGCATCTTTGATACTATTACCTAGGTTTTCTCGAATAAAATAACTTGGTTTAAGAAATCCTTTTGTATCAACCACAAGACGGCTGTGTCCATCGTCAAATTCAGCCCCTGATAGAACATGATGGCTGAGATCCATATCCTCTGAAATACAAAAAGGAAGGGGGTTGGCGATCATAATATCATTCCCTTGCAATTTTTTAACATGAATATGCTTCATTATCCCCAGGATATCTTTGGAGTTAATATTGAATTCCCCAGAATCCATATCAAACATAGGGCGGAAGATCCCCCAGTGATTAATTCCCAATGATTCAATAAGATAAAAATATTTTGAAAAGTTATTGATCAAAGTGCGCGAAATAATCGTGCCTAAACGCACAGTATTGATTTGTGAATTTAAACGGACAATTGTATGCACTTTTTCTTTAAAATCTATCGTACTTTGAGTAAGTTTTTTCTCGGAGTCTGAATTGTATCCCTGAAAAGAAATCAAAATGTCATCAACGCACCTTTTAAGGATTAGCTCTGTTTCCTTATTCATAACGCTAGCATTAGTATTCAAAACAACATATAGATCTTTGCTTTTTGCGTAATTTAAAACCTCGTTAATGTCCTTATATAATAGCGGTTCTCCGCCGGTAAACCTGACTCTTTTGATTCCAAGCTCAACACACTCATCAATAAGGACTTTGACCCGCTCTAAAGGTAATTCATTTGAACCTTTAGCGCTAAAGCAAAGAGGACAGTTAAGATTACATCTATTGGTAAGTTCAAAAACGATTTCTTGAGGCAAATCAATTACCGCAACAGGACGCGCATTCTGCTTAATCTTTTCAATCCAACCAGGACAAATATTACAATATTTGCACTTTTCGCATTCACTATCTTTTTGATAACTAACTCCGTTTTTATTTTTATAAACAAGATGGTGTGACGCATCAGGCATAATGCAATAAGGAATGCCTTCTACGAATATAAGAAAATAATTCTCAAATTTATTGAGAATGAGGTATATAAGCGTAGAGATTTTCGAAAAATTAGTTGTCAACAGATCGACATCTATTTTAATATTAGACTTGCCTACACACACATTTACCTTATTGCTTTTGAGCTTATCGATAATTTTTATTAAAGATTTAGGCAGAGTCGTCATTTTCTTATGGCTTTTAATATATTAATTATCCAGTTTATAAAATCTGTATTTGTTAAAATTGTCCCAAAAAACATGAAGGGGGCGAAAGGTATTCTTTTAATTTCTTTATCCTCGGATTCTTTTAAATCAAAGACAGAGGATATCAGATAAAATAAAAAGGCATAAAAAGAGGTATTTTTAAGATAATAGAAAAAGCTTTCAATATTAAATTCTAGTGTGAAAACAAAAAAGCGCATTACAAACCCTAACGCCAAGATAGCAGGAACAACTCGGTTCCCTTTATAGTAATTAAGCGCACGCTTAATTACTATATAGAGAATAAACAGAATCAACATGGAGATGTAAAATATTGCCTGTGGAATGAAGAAATTAACAATACTTTCGATTATCCACTTAAGAGAAAATATAATCAAGAACGATCGTCCCAATACATTTAACATGTCCAGCGAAAAAATCCTCTTAACTATCCTAATTCTATCATTTATAATATCTTTAAAAGACAGAACCAAGATCCCGACAGTGCTCACCAAAAATATATTTGCAAAGATAGCAATGGAGGGAAAGAACAAAATCTTAGAATACTTTTCTGTTGGCATAAGAAGGCAATAAACAATAAACAGTTTAGCATCTCCGGCTCCCCATGTGTCCGAAAAATATAGGATCAATCCTATGGCTAGACCAATCAATAGATTCCATACCAAATTCATACTAAACAGGATTTGATTAGTCGCAATTAAATTTAAAAAGACTATGCCACCGAAGAATATCGCAAGTATAAGGTGGTTGTTTTTTATTATCCTAAGCCGTATATCCGTATAGCTTGTCATAAAGCCAAGCGTTAATATAATAACATAGAGAATAAACATTTTATTGTGAAACCCTCCAGATATGGTTTAATTTTAATTTCTCATTCAAATTATACAACAGATATATAAATTAATATTAAATAAGATTAAAAACTAACAATCTCAGCCCTGATCAAAAGCCACTTGAATATTTTTCAAATTATAAAATCAATTGGAAACAATATTATAAAAAATACGAAATACATGTTTTCTAGAAAGGACGATGTTTCTGAGCTTAACGAAACCACGATCATATTGATAGATATTTTCATCTTGCATGCAGGCTTGTCTTTTGAGCACATTTGGTCACAAATCTGTATATTTTGATAAACAGAGTTATCTATTTAGTCACATTTTTCTGTTTATTATAATACATCTTAGTCTCAAGAGGGTGTCCAAAAGACACTATTTGAAAAACTTTTCCACACTTAATTCTGATAAACTGATAATACACACTAAAACAATCAGTTTAACTCTCCGAATAGGAAGTATACAGGTATGCTAGTTTCTAAATAGTACATTGTTTTAATCAATTATTTTATTTATAAATTCACTTTTCCTGCTTAATAATTCATGTAAAGTATTTATATGGTATATAATTAAGAAAAGTAGTGAAATGATGAACTTTACATTAATAAAAATTATTGATAAATATTTTGGAAGTTTAGTATGCGTTTTTTTATCGGCTAACAAAACTAAGGAAAAAATAAAGGTCCCAAAAAAGATTCTGTTAATAAAATTTTTCGGTATTGGTAACATTGTTCTGACATTGCCAAGTGTTGATATTATTAGAAAAAAGTACCCAAACGCGCATATACATTACTTGACGGTCAGCAACAATAAAGGATTACTGGAAAGAACTAATCTTGTGAATAATGTCTTTTATATCAATATTAAAAACATCTTTTCTACAATACAGTCTTTATATAGGTTTATAAAACTAGCCAAGAAAATGAGCTTTGATATCATTGTAGACTTTGAGCAGTTCAGTAAACTTTCTGCAATTATTACTTCATTCTATAATGGTCATGTTTATGGCTTTCGTAAAGGAAACTCTAGAAAACTCTACTCGTCTACAATTGTTTTCAATAACAACCAGCATGTTGCAAAAACATTTTCTGATCTACTGAAACTGTTTGGAATAGAATCCAAAATTGATTCATTAATCCCAATAAATACAGAAATTATCAAAAAGAATAATCGTTTGATAGGTATGCATCCAGGGAGCAGTTTAAACAACGTCATAAGAAGATATCCAAAAACAATGTTTGCAAGACTTGCTGATTTACTGATAGAAAAAACCCAGCATAACGTAATATTTACAGGTTTAGAGAATGAGAAAGGGCTCATTATTGATATAATAAAATTAATGAATAACAAAAACAAAGCCACTAACATGGCAGGTAAAACCGATATTCCCGAATTAATATCTATTATTAGCTCATGTGCTTTATTTATTTCAAATGATACCGGGCCAATGCATATAGCTGCTGCACAAGGAATCAATTGTATCGGTATTTTTGGACCCAACACACCAATAAAATACGGTCCATATTCTAAAAACAGTAATTTCACGTATAAAGGATTAAGCTGCAGTCCGTGCATCGGTATTAAAAATAATTGTTTCTTTTATTGCAGAAAACAAGAATGCGTCAAAACAATAGACGTTGATGATATTATTCAAAAAACAGTCTCTTTATTAAATTTGTAAATAAGTTGTCATATATGAAAATTCAGATATTTTTAAAAAGGATCTTTCTGTCAAACTTCAAAAGATTGGATTTTCCTTACAAGCTAACATTCTCTGTAACAAACAAATGCAATTCCGAGTGTAAGTTCTGCAATATCTGGAAAAAAGATAATATTGAGTTAACATTGGGAGAGATAAACAATTTCTTTGAAAAATCTAATAAATTCTCTTGGATTGACTTAACCGGAGGAGAACCATTTCTCAGGGATGATTTGTATGATATAGTAAAGATTATAGAGAAAAAATGCAAGAACCTCTACATTCTTCATATACCAACCAATGGCATAGAAACAAGAAGAATTATTGAAACACTAAAGAAAATATCCTGCTCGGAGATACCAAAGATAATAATTTCTGTGAGCATCGATGGACCGGAAACTTTACATAACAAAAACAGAAAAGCAGACTCGTGGTCAAAAGCTGTGAGAACTTTCAACGCTATCAGGGAAATAAAAAATGTTAGCGTATATTTTGGTTTTACCATAAATTCTGATAATTATAATAAATTTGATGAAACGTATTCAGAGTTGAAGATACACGTGAAGAATCTGGATCATAATGATATTCACGTAAATCTTGTCCACAAATCATTCTACTATTCAAATTATCACATACAAATGCCAAGAAGTTCTGATATCATCAGAAACGTAAGAGATATCATGAGAAAGAGAAAGTTATTTTTCACACCCTTTTTGTACTTAGAACATCAGTATTTGAAATTGATTAAAGAATATCTAGAGAATAGAAAGGAACCACTAACATGCAAAGCTTTCCATAGTTCCTGTTTTGTCAATGCAAACGGTGATGTATACCCATGTAATAGTTATGACAAACTTATTGGGAATATAAAAGAATCTGATTACGATCTTGGGAATATATGGAAAACGAATATTAGTCTAAAAGAATGTCCTTCTTGCTGGACGCCATGTGAAGCCTATATATCCATATTGGGCTCCATTCTAAAGAAATGATTTCTGTTTAAAACACATCTTATAATAATCATTAAGAACACTAACTTGTCTAATCATGGGCTGGAATGAGTCCCGGAAACAGTGAGAGTGCTGGTAAAAATAAAGTGGACGGACGACCCATGGAAACAAATGTTTAAAAGCGACACTGACAGAAAGTGCGTGGGCAGCATCAAGAACAAAGGGAACGTATTTAAAAGCAAAATATCATGGTCTTGTAGGCCGTATAGGAAAAAGGAGGGCGCTAGTCACCGTTGGTCACAAGATATTGATAATGAGCTATTAAACACTAAAGAACAAAGTTCCATATAAAGAGCTTGGAGAGACATATTTGTATAGCCGCAGGAAAAAGAATATGGTGAAGAGTTATACGCACAGACTAAACAAATTGGGATATGAAGTTGCGTTAAAAGAGATGGCGGCAAGTTAAAGGGATCAATAACAAATAGAGAATATCGATTAAACAGGTCGATTTTTATTGGTGGCGATAAAAGACCCCGAGTATGAAACTGACTGAGCCACTTTTAAGAACAAACTAATGTTACCAAGAGCACGCATATTTAGGGATTGAATATATATATCTTCTTGTTTAAAGGAAGCCGGGCATAGTGTTGCTCTATTTTTTGATCCAATGTTGTATGATAATTATTTAATAAACAATGAAATGCTTGATAAAATATTTAGTCATAAGAAGGGGTTGATTGGCTCTGTTGTTAAATGCAAGCCGGATATTGTGGATTTTTCTGTGGCATCAGATACAAGAATACTATAAAGTAACACTAAAAGTTTAAACATTAGGCAGTTTAAAAACGATTATTATGAGAATATTATTATTGCGTGAACATAGTATTGAAGCACTTAAAAGTGTGCCGTTGGGTATTACTGCTTTATCTGCTTTTATAAAACAGAAGAGAAAAGATTATAATGTTAAGGTTATTGATAATCATATTGAACAATATTCCAACAATATATTAATGAGGATGATTAATGAATATAAGCCGGATGTCGTTGGAATAACATCAATGTCTATAGAGGCTCAAAGTACTCATAAGTTGGCAGAAAGAATAAAAGATAATCTACCATCTTGTTTTCTTGTCATTGGAGGAGCATATGCTTCATCCTCTCCAGATTGGTGTTTGCAATCACCAGGCATTGATTGTGTGGTTAAGGGAGAAGGAGAAGTCTCTTTCTTGGAATTAATTGAACACCTAGAGAAAAATGAAGATATTAGTTCAGTAAAGGGAATATCCTATAAAAAAGATGAAGCTATTATTACTACTCCATCGCGAGAATTTATTTGTAATCTTGATGAGTTGCCTTTTCCCGATTTGGACTCGATAAATATAGAAAAATATTTTCAGGCAATTTATGGATTTTCACAAAATGTTGTCCAGAAGTTTAAGCGTGCAATTCCTGTTTTTACTACACGGGGATGTCCCTATAGATGTACTTTCTGCCACGAAGTATTTGGGAAAATCTATCGTAAACATTCACCAGAATATGTTATAAACTATCTGAAATTTTTGGTTACTAAATATGGTGTTCAAGAAATTCAGATAGTTGATGATTGTTTTAATTTTGATATGGATCGCGCCAAACAAATTTGTCGGTTAATTATTAAACATAAGGTGAAAATCGTCGTTAGCTTTCCTAACGGAATAAGGGCTGATTACATCGATGAAGAAATGCTTGATTTATTTAAAGAAATTGGTGTTTTTAGAATTGCTTTTGGCATTGAGTCTGGAAATAAGGCTGTTCAAAAAAGAATAAAAAAGGAACTGGATCTGGCTAAAGCTGAAGAAAATATTAAGAAAGCTGCTATAAGAGGATTTCATTTATCCGCATACTTTATTATTGGTTTACCAGGTGAAACAGAAGAAAACATTTGGGATACTATAAATTATGCATGTAGGCTGCCTATACATGTAGCAAGTTTTTTCTATTTCTGTCTATACCCTAGAATTGCTATTGAGAAGCAGATACCTTCTGAACTGAATTCTGAGAAAAAATATTATTTTCAGGTTGGAGAATTTAATAATTATCCTGTTAATACTTGTTCCATTTCTGTTCAAAGGCTGGTTTGGTTGAAAAAAGCTGCGATGATGAAGTTTTATTTTAATTGGTTCAGGGTAACAAGTAATATTAGACTTGTTTCAAACAAATATGTTTTGTTTAAGAATCTGTTAACGGTTATAAAATGTTGTTTTACCGGTAGGTATTAATTCCATGCGAATCACTTTTGTACATTGCTTATATGAAAATTTAGGGATTGAATATATATCTTCCTGCTTAAAGGAAACCAGGCATAGTGTTGCTCTATTTTTTGATCCAATGTTGTATGATAATTATTTAATAAACAATAAAATACTTGATAAAATATTTAGTCATAAGAAGGGGTTGATTGGCTCTATTGTTAAATGCAAGCCGGATATTGTGGATTTTTCTGTGGCGAGATATAATCAAATGTTGTGGTTTGGAGGCTTGAGTAAAGAATAAAAAAGAAGTATCCTTTCAAAAGAAACCAACAAAACCTGCGTGTAACAGCACGCAAAATGAAAGACATCCCATAAGGAGTAAAGTAATAAAACAGGTTATCAAAGAGCAAATTGATCTTTCTCAAACAGGCATAAAAACACTAGCTGGATTATAAGATTCACCAGATTTAAGCATGCTCAAGCAAAGATGAGAAAGTTTTTTGGCGACATAAATAAGAGATTGTTTTCCAGATTTACCTTGAGATATTTTTTTAGAATAAAGAGATTTGAAGTCTTTATTATGTTTGATGCAAGCAACAGCTGCAATGTAAAGAGTTGAGCGCAAATATTTAGGTCCACGCTTGGATAATTTGTTGTCGCGTCTTGTTTCACCAAAGTCATAGATCTTGGGAAAGAATCCTATGATACCAATAAGTTGTTTGCCGGAAGCAAAAGATTGACCATCAGAGCCGATAGCGGATAAAATGGCGGCAATGGTCTTAGGGCCGACACCTGGAATAGTTAATAGATTGCCTCCAGGGAAGCTATAGAAGTCATCGTCGTTTGTTGGTAAGAGGATATCATTAGTTCTTTGATCAAGATCGAATATTGCTTTATTAAGATATTCAGCTTGAGCTAACAAGATGTTGAGGTTTAAACCTCGGGCATCTTTAGCCCTGCCAGAAAAGATAGGAGTTTTGGCAATATCAAGAAGATGTTGACCTTTACTGGTGGCGTAGCTAGACCACGATTATGAAACTGACCAAGCCAGTTTTAAGAACAAATGAATGTTGCCAAGAGCACGCAGATGAAATTTTTAGTATCAAACTGGCTACCTATTATTCTTTGCTTTATTAAATAAGGATTTTCAGATGAAATACACTAAATTGCCTAATAAATACAATTTTCTGAATGGAAAATATATATCTAATATTCATATTGCAATAATTCTATTCATTCTCGTTCTGACATTAAAGTCGCCTGTATTGAATTTACCTTATCATTCGGATGCTCTTAGTAGTTATGTGCCTACAGCCGTCTGGATGAAAGATAACGGTTTTAATCCATTTTCGTTGGGATTTGCAAATAGCTACGGTCATCCACCACTATTTTTTCAAACACTGGCGCTGGCTTTTTTCTTGTTTGGAACAAAACTGTTTGTGGCACATCTGCTAATAATCATTTTCTCATTTCTGGCAATCTTCTTTACGTATCTGATAGGAGAATATCTATATGGAAAAAAAGTTGGCATATTTGCTGCTTTGTTTTTATTGTTCGATCCACTGTTTTTTGCCCAGAGTGGTATGGTGCAAATATCTGTACCATTTACAGCATTAACTATGGTGTCTGTATATTTTGCTTTAAGAAATAAAACTGCCTTTTATCTATTCGCAGCATCCTGCTTGGTATTATTCAAAGAGCCGGCAATTTTCACAATATCAATCATAACGCTTTACAAATATCTTGAAAAGGATAAGAGATGGTTTTTGTATTTATTACCAGCCTCTTTGTTTTTTTTCTGGACTTTTTTGAATAAAGCACTTTACGGATTCCTTTTATACCCAGGGTCTGTCGGTGCTTTTGGACTTTTGGATTTTGATTCTCTTTATTATTCATTATCCTGGGTCTTTATTGCAAACCTTAAGTCGGTCTTGACCATATTTATTATCACCTCGGTAATATTATTCAGAAAGGTTCTGAAAGAAAAGAACGTTTTTCTCTTCACATCTTTGATAGCTTTCTATGTGTTATTTTTTGCATTTATGACAGGCGCTATGCCATTTCCACCACGCTATTTGCTACTGGTTTTTCCGCTATATTTTATAATGGCCGCCAGATCAGTTGACATAGTTTTCAAGAAATATTCTTATGCAGTAGTCATAATATTTCTTGCCATTTTTACAATCTTTTGGGGAGGCGTCATTGAAAGTAGAAATGGAATAAAAACAAACATGGACTATGTTGATTATGTAAACGTAAATATGGAAACAAACATGGAGTATGTGGATTATATAAACGTAAATATTGCAGCGATATCATACCTAGAGAATAACCACCAGAACTCAAAAATATTAATATCTCCTGAAAGTTTCAATGAAATGTTTACCGAACCTCTTTATGGATATATCAAGAATCCTTTGAAAGTCACATATGACAAAAATTCAGAATTCGACCTCATATATTACATCCCTAAACCAAATATGTCAAAAAACATGGGAAACCTTACAGAATTTGCTTATTCAATAGGGTTTATCCAGTGTGAAGACCGTGATCCATACAAGTTTGCCGCCGATTCACTACATTACTTGATTCATACAAAAAATACGACATTGATAAAGAAATTTGATTATAATGGCAAGGTTGTTGAATTGAGGAAATTAGACGATAGTCGTTAATGATCTCTCTAACCTTATATTCTCAACGTATACATTTTTTTCACGCCGCACTTTAAGCTACGTATTATAGCAACCATAAATTCGCAACTAATAATCTCTTTAAAATGAAATAATTGTGATATATTAAAACATATTTAAATTTAGGTTGCTTGCTTTAATAATATTATTATTAGTAACGAAGGAATGAAAATTTGGATATTGCTAAATTTAGCATATTGGCATAATAGACTTTTGAATTTCAAAAAAGATGCAAACCTTTTCTAAAAGGCTATGAAATATGACTTTATATAAATCCCCCACAGAAACAAAATCCAAAACAAATATTGCTTTTTTGCGAATTATAATCGATACATTGGGCGAAAATTTCATTTATGAAGAGAGTTTGCAATTTAAAAACTATTCACCAATTTTTCTTTGCGGACTAGTAAAGAGGCTTGATAAAGAAATAAAGCATTTTTGCTTCAAAGAATTCGTAAAATTATATCAGCCTCAATGGCCTGTATTTCCAAAATCTTTAGAGGAAACTTACCATACTGGCATAGCTAAGTATAAAAACATTATCAATAAGCTAAATATTCAGCTTATACATGCTCAATTTCTCACAGATGCTGTTTTCTGTCTTCAACTTATTAAGGAGAGCAATCTACCGCTAATTGTTAATTTGCGCGGGTATGATCTGTTTCATCCAAAAGCACAAACCTTTCTCTCCGACATATTGCCTTTTACTTCAAAGCTTATTGTAAAATCAGAATCCATGAAGAGTATCTGCACTTCTTACGGTTGTGATCCAGCAAAAGTCGAAGTAATCTATGGGGGAGTAAATACAGATAAGATTATCTTTAAACCAAGAATCGCTACCCAAAACAATATAAATATCCTTTCCTCAGGAAGGTTTGTCGATAAGAAAGGATACGATACAACGTTAAGATTCTTCAGTGAATTATTAAAATCCCATCCTAATTCAAAACTAACTTTGGTCGGCGAGGGTGATTTGAAAAATGATCTGGTAAAATTAATCGATCGCCTGGGAATCATGTCAAAAGTCACCATTAAAGATTATCTGCCCCATCAGCTTTTTATAAAAGAATTATACAAGCACAACCTGTTTATTTTACCTTCCCGAATAGGAACTACTGGTGACCAAGAGGGCATACCAAATGTCCTGAAGGAGGCCATGGCATCAGGCATGCCAGTTATTTCTACGTATCATTCAGGAATACCCGAACTTATAAAGGATAATGAAACCGGCTATCTTGCACTAGAGAATGATCCACAGGGAATATTAAAAAAGGTACAGTATATTTTGGAGAACAAAGAAGAGGCTTTTATGGCTTGTTTGAATGCCCGTTTTTTTGTTGAAAAGTATTTTAATGTAAAGAAAACAGCTGCACAGGTTGAAAAGTTATACAATTACTTATTAATGCCGATTCATGCTCAATCAGCAATTGATTTACGTAAAGGAAAAAAGCCGACTGAATTCAGAGTTGATCTGCACGTACAAAAGGGATGTAATTCAGAATGTATTATGTGTGATAATTGGAAAAATCAACCTATGACATCATATTCCAGGGAAAACATATCTATGCTCCTTGATCAATTACGGTCATTTGGCGTAGATCAGGTACGTTTTCATGGTCAAGAGCCAACATTGATGAAAGATCTCTTTTCAATCATCAAAGAAGCGAAAAATAAGGGCTTTAGTGTAGGATTAAAAACCAATGCATTGATCTTTTCTAATGAACAAAAGGTACAAATGTTGGACGGTACAATAGATGATTTATATCTCTCCATAGATTCAAGTGATGAGAACATTCACAATTCTATTAGGGGAAAAAAAGAATCCTTTTCAAAAAATATGTTTCTTTGTGAAAACTTAAGAAAGATTAATCCTCATCTAAATGTATATTTTAATGCTGTTGTTACAAATATAAATTACAGGCATCTTATAGGCATATTAGACATTGCAGCTACCATGAAAGCCAATCGAGTCTCTTTCGTACACTTGAGCACTAATAACAAGGATAACATCAAAGACCTCAAGCTATCAAAAAAGCAATACAAGGAATTCTATTTTCAAATCTGGCCTCAGATATTAAAAAAGAGCCTGTATTAT